>Ga0123354_10003336_pt1 | contig 22117 bp, 11 predicted proteins | sample TergutLab28metaG_2_FD_97872 | JGI IMG/M metagenome (GOLD analysis project Ga0123354, IMG submission 97872) | Labiotermes labralis P4 segment gut microbial communities from Petit-Saut dam, French Guiana - Lab288 P4 | ecosystem: Host-associated > Arthropoda: Insects > Digestive system > Gut ... | reverse complement strand
TAGCTCCTCAATTGACCTCACGAGGCTGAGTGGACCCCGTTCAAGACCCACTACTACTCAGAAAATCTGGTAGCGCCGGGGATCGAACCCGGGACCTCTGTATCTGTAGCCAGAAACTCTGACTACTAGACCACAGAGGCGGCCCCATAATCATAAACATAATCAAATCTTGCCAGACTTACCGCAGCAAGAATGAACTCAGAATCGGCCTGCCCATCTTTTGTATGATCTACCTATTGTTCTGCCTCTGCCATTGCATGCTGTTACAAGCTAGAAAATCTGCTTTCATTAATTCTTTCCAAGTGGTGTAAAGCATTCATCTGATATTCAACTATTTTTTTTTCAGGCACGCTACATATATTTGTATCTCGTCTGAATTATTCCTGATGTTATCTGATTTCTTGTAACCTCTAACAGCGATAATAACCTCTTTCCAGCTCTTTATTGCTGAGATAGTGCTCAGCAGTGCTTCACATAGCAGTGCTGATACAACCATTACGCTGTAAAATTGTAAGCCTTTCTTCTTCCTTTGCCACCTCGAGGAATGTTAATTGTGCAAAACACATCTGAAGTTACTCAGGTTCCTGGCACAGTCATTAAGATTGTTGGGAATCGCGTTGTATTCTAGGCGTTCATTATTCGGCATAATTGTAGCTCATATTAGTAACTGTCCTTGGAATGTCAAAACGTTGGCAGTTCTTGTGCCGTTTCTCTAAGGATCAAGAAAGAATTAAATACCGTCAACACAACTAATTGATGTTGTTATTAATTTATTTTAAGGCAACATGGTTCGACCAATGTTGTTCATATTCTGGCCACTAAAATCATAAAAGGTACAGTATAGAGTTGCGTTGTTTAGTTTTAATAATTGAGGTCTAGGTTTTACATTTTATAAAGTACATGTTGCTTTGTCACTACCACTGTTTTGGTGATTCTTAAAATCATAATATTTGTATAATTACATTTTTAAAATTATAGACTTATAAAATCGAAGAAGGTCTTGGATCGTCGTACTTCCTGAAGGATTTGTATTATTTATTGTGCTTGCGGAGTGCTGGATATCCCGTTGCTTAATTACAGAGATTAAATTGTTTTAGGGAGTCCGTGAAAAAAAAATCATGTAAAATTGTAGCTTTTGGTATATACTTTATTCATCTAATAACTTCTTCAGTTTTATAATTTTTACAATTTGTTGTATTAATATTACAATTTTAACAACCACCACAACAGTGGTAGTGACAGAGCAACATGTATTTTATAAAATATAAAACTGAACTGTCAGTTCTTAACACTAAATGACGCCATTGTATAACTATAACTTTTGTGACTTCATTGGCCTCAAAATGACCACCGTTGGTCGAAACATGCTCCCTTACAATGAATTAACCTTTAGACGCCTAACGTCAACTATAGTTGACGTACCGCATCGCTAACCTCCAAAGCTGCATTTTATATATTTATTCAACAAATATAGATACCGAATATTTTAAACGTGGTGTATACTCTCCTTTTTTTCTCTTCAAAATGCAGTTTGTTTCATAATTCTAACGTATTTGGTTCCCGTATTATTCACATTTTATATACAGGGTGTGCTAAAATTAAAAAAATAATTCCGGCGCCAAAAGGTTTAGTCCTTTATAATTCTATATCACATGGCTGGACGTTTAATGTAAAATGTTTAAAAATCTATTTGGCCTGGGAATCAAAATTGTTTTCTTACCTGCAGGTTTTTGTAAGACGCATACATTTTTTAGCTCTCCGACTTATCCCAAATGACCCGTACGTCTCACCCTCCTCCATTTGATATCCCTAGTATTAAGTTCCTCATTATGCACTTTTCTCCACCCTCCTGCTACTTGCTGTAAGACCAGTATTCTCCTTATCACCATGTTCTCAGTCACCACAAGTCAACGTCCTCCCCGTAATGTGAGAGATCGAGAGACGGCATGCAAAATGGTAGTTTTTGTATTTTAATTTTCGAGCTTTTTTTCTCCCCCTCTCCCTGTAGGTGAGGGGAAGACAAAATATTGTGTTCTCAATCAAACAAGCCTTCTCGGAATTCTATCTGCTCTTCGGTTGTTCGTGGACATAATTTTGCTTCGTTACCGTTCCATGAAATACTTGGACTTTGTCGCAAAATCACAGCAGTTTTTAGCTGTAATCATTTTGTGCGGATTTCTGGTGACGAAACAAACTCCTCTTAAATGCTGATTTTCTTAATATTTCTATAAAGAAACCTTTTAGCATGCCGTTAATTCGGCCAAGAGACAGTTTCTTCAAAATCTTAATTTTGTTTGCTGAGGGGCAGTGAGTTTCCGTAACGTTAAAGCCCGTCAATGCCCAGTACAGTACGTGTCCATGTGACCGTATTTTGGGTTCGTACGCCGTGTGGGATAAGTTTGTCCCGACGTTTCGAAAGAACTTACCACCTCCATATGCAAGGTAACCGATTTTTCGAAGCTGGAGGCAGAAATTTTCTCCGAAACGTTACATCAGATTTATCCCATACAGTGTGACGATCCAAAGACAATTATTTCAACATAACAGGCCGTGAAAACCTGAAAAGTGATAAGGTTACACGTTACCGGACACCGTGCATTTCGAAATTAAGTAAAGTAAACACAAGGTAAACAAACTGTTTATAGTTGCCGTCACACACAACAACAGTATACTGAGTTATTAGTTTTCTTTATTTTAGTGGCTACATGTTTCGGTCTTTTTTGACCATTATCAGGCCATTTTACAGAAATGTAGGATACATGCAGTACAGTTTATGTAGTATGGGATTCCATAATCCTTACAATCATATTAATATATACAATCATATTAATATATATATATATATTAATATGATTGTAAGGATTATGGTATATATTGTATTTATTGTGTGTGTGTGTGTGTGTGTTAAAAATTGTAAAACATTGATGGTTTGGCTACCAATATAAATTTCTAAACAGCCAAACTACTCAGTGTTATGCAATTGTTAATATTTTATACATATTGTAATATAATTATAAATATTATGGGATCCCATACTACATAAACTGCAGTGCGTGTAAGATGGCTTGATGCTGGTCAAAAAGACCGAAACATGTAGCCATTAAAATAAAGGAAACTAGTAACTAAATGTACTGTTGCTGTGCTTGACGGCAACTATAAACTATTTGTTCACCTTGTAAATTATGAAACACAACAAGAAAGTAAATACGAATGGAGGTTTACATGTATTCGTACGTGGATCATAGGTCTTTCAAATAAAGCTGTCAGGGTCGTAAAGACATATCAATTGTCTGTTTTGATACGAAGTCCACTGTATTTGCAAGTAATCAGCCAACACGTGCATCTGCATTATTATTATTATTATTATTATTATTACTTGAATTAGTATGGCGATCATCTTTAATATAGTTACTAGTATCACCGAGATGAGAGTATTTACGCACCCAGGACCGACCTCCGTTCGTATGCACTTCCGACAGTTTTCGTAAGTGTTAATTGGAATCTAGTGTTCAGTGACAGTCAAGTTGCATACAATTGTCCATGTACATTAGCATTATTATTATTATTATTATTATTATTATATATATATATATACTTTTTCAATTACATTTCATGAAAATAATTCACAGTCTATTCGTAACAGTGATCGCACTAAATTAGGTGGCATGTCATGCGACTTTGGTGTTCTTGTTTACTTATATAGGTCCTATCAACTTAAACAATTGATCAACTCTTTGGAGTAGATTCATCTGTAGAAGCTAATATTTTTCAACTAGTCAACAAATTCCCCGCCACTTGTCCTTATCAGGAGCGATATGATTGCCGTCTACGCCCTCCCATCCTTCTTAAGATCTATTTGGATGTTATCCTCCCATCTGTGCAAGGGTCTTCCGATGTTTTCTTTCCTTCAGGCTACTCTACACCAAAACCCTGAATGCATTTCTCTTATCCTCCGTGCGAGCCACAAGCCCGGACCACATCATCTTCCTTGAGTTTATCAACCAAATAATATTTGCTGATAAATACTCATAAAGCTCCTCATTATGCAGTTATTTCCAGTCTGCCCTTACTTCCCTACACCTGCGCCCAAATATCTTCCCCAAGGCCTTACTGGGTAACAAACATAAATTCTAATTTTTTATAATTATCTGGATCATTCTCTTGAAGTTTAAATTTGTAGATTTCATAGTACTATGAGAGTAAGTAAAGTGTGAGGTCGTGTAGAATTCTGTGCTGATAAACACGGAACTAAAATGGAACAAAACAAGACAACTGGCCTTGCATGATTTTGAAGTTGGCACAGCGTTGTTGTTGAAGATTAAAGTCTAAATCTCAAGCCTTCTTGGATATGACACCATGTCGATTGGTCACTATTTACCAATCGATACGTTGTCATTTAATCCTCAAAACTTGTCCCACTTGAGGCCTACGCATTTTTAATTTACACGGTTAACGTAATCGTCTTTTGAAATAAAGTTTCCGCTGATTGTAAAAGTTTTGGGTGTCGTTGAGTAGTTAACAGAACCCGTGTAAGTTATGGGGAAAAATGAAAACCCATCAGACGCGAGAAGTTCGCTGTGGTGTGTGTGTGTGTGCGTCGGCACTTAGAGCTCTATTGATGTACGTTTATTCACGTATAGTCTTTGAAATATCATGCTTTGTGTGATCCTGCCACATCCCCTTGCTTCCCCCTATGTGACGCTCATAAAATTAAGGAGGTCTCTTCATAACAGTCTTTGGTTTGCAGCTGTTTCATGATCATATTGTATTTGTTCCGAAATTGGTTTGCTGTTTATGTATTACGCTCCAAATTGCTTCTGTTTACTTCCTGTAAAATACCCCCCCCCCTCCTCACACACACACACACACACCACTCTTTCTCGCTCTCTTTTCTTCTGACTCACTATTCTGTCTTTGTAACACAGAAAATTTGCCATTAGTTGACTACTTTCGTAAGTCTTGTCCATGTCATAGATAGGTTCTGGGAGTTGTCAGGTTTAAGCTTTGGAAACTGTAGAAAAATTAGTAATGAGTTTAAGGAATCCTGTGTCAGTCGTAAGAGAGTAAGCGTGAGAAACAGTAAAAATTTCTTGGATTTTATCCACTTTCAGACAGAATGGAAGGGCATAGTGGGATGTTGCTCTGTGCTTATAGAAAACAAATTTAACAATTACTGCATTCTGTACTGTGACACCCAGGAAATACGAAAACAAATACAAGACTTCCCTTCGTCTGTGATGATTATAGCGTTTTAAAATAGTAGCTGTCAGTTTTTAACGAAGGCCTGTTTGGAGAAGCAGCAGGTAATTCATGCTTCAAAGTAAGAGACATACAATCTAAAATGAGATGCCGGACTCGGTACAACAAAATCAAGTAGGACTCTGCAGCATCAGCGATGTTTTTAATATCATAAAAATGGATCAACTCCTTTCAATCAGTCTTCTGCTTTAAGCAGTACATTACTTTACATCAGGTAATAAATAATTAACTGAACCATTACATAAGTTTAATAGTATAACATTCCACGCATTGTTAAACTTGTAATACACTGTTAAAAATATCGCTTCATTTGTATTATTTCACTTTTGGGCTATTTAATTCTACTCACGCCGCCATGTTAGTTTTAGTAAAATAAAGTATAATGTCATAAGACGATGTTCTACGTTTCCTTTGGTTCAAATAGAAAATTACTGTAAGTAAATTTCTACCACGTGTACATGTACTGTATATAATAACTCAATATGCTGTCCACAGTAACCACTAATACCTATTTCTCTTCATAACATCAATTTACATCAATGGCTAACTCGAAGGTAACGGAAATTAAATGTATTCCTTTTTATATGGTGCTTTGAGCAACGGCAGAGTTTATGTTGATTTTGACTTGATATAAACATAGGTACCCATTGCCCCTGAGTAACATTAGGCTAAAACTAAAATGACGGCTTTGGTATATTTGTATGTGGATCAGTTCCATTGACATGTCTTTCGAATTTGAATATGATACAGTAAAATATCGTTCACGTGGACACAATCAGAATATCTCCCCAACAGTTTATGCGGGTAGGTAACATCCTGAAAAAATGTATGTCTATAAAATGCACACAATCACATATACACCACACTGTTACTCTTGAGTGAGCATTTAGTCAGTTTATTTTTGCATGCACCAGCATAATCGTCTCACTTGTCAATCATCCTTCACTTCGCGTGATTGTCTCATGTCACTCCCGGTGTGTAGGCAGTTGTCTTTTACACACAATTTTTTTTTGTGGCGTTAAGGCCTTTAGAAGGGTCAATTTTTAAGTCTGTGGGAAATATTTGTGCAATTTTAAAGGTTTATTTTAAGCCAATGTTTTTGACTTGTTCCATACAGAGAATAAACTCTTCATATATAAAATTAAATATACTTGCTGGAAGAGATGGATGTTTTATTATTATTTTGGCTTCAAATTAATCCTATAGCTGTTCATAAAAATGTTCCGAATAAGGCGACTAAAATTTGTATGAACGTCTCTCATACAGTATATATTTTTTACACAGAACTTTCCAGTTAGCAGGAACAGTTAACGCTTGTGAAAATTCCTGCCATTCAAAAGCAGGAGTATTCACTATTAATTTACTTTTAAAAGGCTACGTCAAGTTGTGCAATTGAACTGCGCCAGTTAGATTTCATATGATTTTAATCCTAGTTAGATTCTATGGCCTGCCTCATATTGGTCGAAAAGCCTAAGCTAACGGAAGACTTTAAAACCTCAACGATCTCGGTAATGTCGAATTTATCGATGTGAGGTTCTTTTTCTCTGAAATGTACGATAAACAATGTGTCCACAAACGTATGGTTTAGAAAATAAGTTACAGAATTACAAACATGCTACAGTATGGCTTAATTTCATTCTTAGTATAATAAATATATTTTGTATTGAACTGAACACAAGGTTACGGCAGACGATTTCAAGCTATTCGCTTGAACAGAACGTAGGCCTGTAGTCATACGCTGTGTGAAATAAATGTTTCACGATTTCCTTCCCAAGCACGAAATCAGCTCCCGTTGCGCATGCCTGCAAATAATGTGCGTTTATTCCCCCCCCCCCCTTCCCGTTGGAAATGAATGATATATTAAAGATTGTGTTGAATTGTGAAAATGGCGTACTTTTTTTGTTACAGAAAGGTATGAAATGTAAGAAATTGCAACCGATCTCGGTCACGTGATTAGCGCTGCGGTACAGTGGGAGCAGAACATAGCTGAGAACGGTTGTACCAGTAGGGTGCAATTAGTGCCATATTTTATTCCTGTAAAAGTACTTGTATTTCACCGAACCTTAAATATCGAAAATACAAACATTAAATGGAGCTGGTTTTCATAAATCTCGACTGAATTCAGACATCATTAACTAAAAGTGCTTTATTCCACAGACCTATTTTTGGAAAAGTGAGGGAATTATATTATTCTGAATATCGTGAGATTTAATGTTCTCACAGTGCTTAAAATTTCCCGTCCTTCTGCGATATTACGTCTTGTAGAATGTTATATGTTTAACGTTTCGAAGGAGTTTGCCGGCTTCATCTTCGCAGTAGTTCAAAAGTAGTTCTTATTATACGACCCTGAAAACAGAGTCAGCAAGCTCCTCCGAATCGTGGGTGCATATATATATATATCGCTCTAGAATCTGTCATATTCCAGAAGACGAAAGTTTCGTGGTCAAAATTATTACAAATGCTCTCTGGCCGAATTTTTTCGTTTCATTTTTGAATGGCCACTTATTGTCCTTTTGATTAGTTTGTAGAGATCCATACAATTAGACCCACGTCGGTGAGGCTTGAGCTTGGACGTAATGGTAGAGTGCTCAACATTTCTGCTTCGTATTCGAGATTTCCTTGGTCCAAAACTACGTCTGGAGACCGCTATTCTGAATGAGGTTTCCCTTAGTCTTCCTCAGCCACTCTAGACAAATATTGCGATAGTACCTAAATTTAGCTTATGAAGCCTTCCTTCCACATTGGTTCCATTTCATAAGTTACCATTCACGAAAACTGTACCATTCGGTCATACATTGTGCGAGACTGACATGTTCGTTTCGCTGTGTTCATGTGCTGTACTGTTACAATTATTGTAGAAACATTAAATCATAGCTTGTCTTAGCGCCTGTCTCTTTCTATCTTGCTTAATTCACAGGCAACAGCTAAAGTTTCGTGGCTTGAAATTTCAGCTGAAATTTTACTATTCGCGTGTAGTAAATTAAATCCTATTTCAAAATCATGTGTGTTACGTTAAGAGTCTATTGATTATTGGACCGAGTAATCGATTAATAAATTATTAATAATCAATTATCCACGATCTTTGTGACACAATTGAGCGACTCCGGGCACAGAATCTGCAGGAAATGACCTGTTAAATCGGGACCCTGGTTTTTCGTATCTTTTATAATAAATATTTGTTTGTAATTTACTTCCTTTGTTGTTACTTGTACACATGTCTTAAGCGATCAGCTTTACTTTCCGTTTTTCCAGGAAAAGTATTAGGCTATATTAATATTCTTGCGATCGTAATAATGTCGGTTTCGGCGAGGTTCTTAAATGTATAATAACGCAAGAATGGGAGCATAGCGCTTCTTGTATGTGGCCAGGAACAACTTATACACTCATCTATGATTACGTACATAGATTTTCAGTCTGCACTTCTGCTTTTATTTTCTAAGTTGTATATTCTTTACAAATGAAGACGAATAATAAGCGAACCTTGCATTTGTGGACACATTTAATTTAAGTGAAAATATTTTTTTATAAACTTTCGTTAAACAGTGTAGTGAGATATTACACAGGGGATTACTGTGCTTTATACTGAAATAGGGAACTGAAACTTAGGTGCGCAGCCCATCTGCATTACCAGCCTCTGAACATACCAACTCACATCACCAGACGAACGTTTATACATCAGTGCCGCATCCCTCCTGGTACCCCTCATCAGGAGAGTTCCTACTGCTGGACAGGACCCGCTTGAGGGCGGTTACGGGAGGCAGGACGGGCACCCCACGTTGCCACACCCGTAGCGTCTTGGCGTTGGGCGGGGCGCCGGTGGCGCTAGGTGGTGTCGGGGAGGAGGGACTGTGTTGGACGACCCCAACTTCTCGCAGTTTCTGGTCCATCCCGGTAGGTGTGATGGGTAGCCCGTAGTCTGGGGGATAACCACCGTGATGGTGATGGAACGACCGTGGTAGTGTCCTGCAATTATATTCCTCGTCTTCCGTCGAAACTCCACCCAGACTGGCGCCGTCACCGATGATGGGTGTCTTGTCGGAAGTGTCAAACCCAAACCCTGCTGCCGAGGTGCTCGTCGTCCTCCTGATAAAGAGATCGGGAGAATGGTCGAGACTTGATTGCTGGGACTGTTCCCACAGGCCAGATGGGTACAGTGAATCGCAGCCTGTAGCTCGGCTGTATTCCCCGCTGCCGGGACGCAGTTCTATCGGTGCCCCTGACTCATCGACAACACCGCCCGACTCGGGTTGTTGTGCATGACCGTTGGGGAGCAGAATAACTCCTGCCGGTGGAAGGTCACCGGCACTGGCTAGTCGTTTGGTGTCTTTAATAAGGTCCGGGTTATTAGTAGGTGCACCCGAAGAGGGCGCCGTGAAACACTGAGCGGTATTGATCACGCTCCCATTGCCGTCGTAATGGCTAGTTGTGTAGGCGAGTTCCGTCAGTCGTGGAGGTTTTTGCACTGGGTTGCACGCAACTTTCAGATCGTTAGAAGCAAGTTTATGCTCCGAGAATGAAGTGTCGCAGTTTGCCCCAGTACCTATGGAAGCTGGTTTGCCGTTAGCATTATTTGAATTCTCTGCAATTGTGGCGCCCGTTTCTATTTGGCCCGGTGTCTTGCTGTCAGAAAACGGCAACCGCCTGAGTCGAATCAGGAGCACAAGGATAACGAGCAAGATGAAGAGAATGAGAATGACAAGGGCTGCACTAAGACCCGCGATTTGCCCACTACCAAGGCTGGCCATTCCTGCGGTCCGCAGGCACACGTGGAGGGTAAAGTTGGCCTCAGCGTTACCGGCCCGATTCTCTGCCACACAGTAGAAATCACTCGAATCTGTTTCCTGGGCGTTGGTCAGCACAAGAGTGTTACTTTTCTCGAAATGACCGTCCTCATAAATGAAGACTCTTTGGTGTGAACTGAAGGCTGAGTTGTGGAGAAGCAGTCTTCCATTCCAGTACCAGTTGATGACCGCTGGTGGCATGGCTCTCACCCGGCACACCACCGTAGCATTCTCGCCCGTCGTAGCTTCAACATACCTGCTATTCTTTAAAATTTCTGGTTTACATGCGAAGTCGTCGACATCCAACTCAGCAAATGTACGATCAGCAACGCGTTCTGGCCCTCCCTGACATACCGGCGCAACAGGGTATGGTATGTTGTTTTTCATGAGCCACTGTTTGGCTGCCCGTAAATGGCAGTCACAAAACCAAGGGTTGTCGTGTAGTTCGATCCCGTGAAGGCCACTAAGAGTCTCTACCGTCCGTGGCCGCAGTTCACTTAGTTGGTTGCCGTTAAGTTTCAGGGACTCCAGGTGTGCTACGCCTTCGAATGCTTTAGGTGCTATATTTTGTAACTCACAGTGGGATAAATCTAGCTTCACCAGACTGGGAAGGGTGCGAAATGCTTCACCTTCTATCTTCTGGATCGGATTATGAGCAAGAGTTACGTCACGGAGGAAAGGAGCGTCGCGGAATGTTTGGGAAGGAATGGAGGTCAAAAGATTATGGGACAGGTCCAGTTCTACAAGATTTGTAAGACCACGTAGTGCATTGTCGTCAATCTGACCAATTCTGCAATTGCTGAGGTAAACTTTCTGCAGATTCAGTAGCTTCGCCCGCATGAACATGTCCCTGGGGAGGTTGTTGAGGTTGTTTCCCGACATGTCCAGTACCTGTGTCTCTGGGTGTACTTTCTCAGGTATGGTAATCAACCCTCGGTTGGTGCATTCCACTGTTTGTTTACCACCCTTCCATATGCAACTGCACACTGTCCGACAGTGGTCTTCTGTCGCAGTAACCGTCGAAGATAGAACAACCACGGTCACCGTCATCTCCACCAGCACCATCATACTGAAGGGCCACCGCATTGTGACGTACAACACTCACACACACTGCACCGCTACCGGCATCACCACACAGTCACTATTTTTGGCGACGGAAATCTCGCCCTCCGGATAATCCTTTAGAAGAGGGCGTTCCGACTCACATCACTACACTATTTTCAGTATGGAGGTCATAACTATACTGAAATAAATGCCACTCTTTAAGTTGATTACATCAGTGAAAACTTGGAAATATAATAGGGGTTCACATTTATATTAGTCGCATGTAATTTACCTGTTTCGTAAATACATGAAATCTTATGTGTAAGGGGCTGGACTGCATAAGTTGGACACTTTGTAACACTGAGGTGGAAGACTTGGTCGTAGGTAAATCACTTCTCTTCCTGATAAATACATACAACTTATAACACAGACACTCCTGCACTAACACTTTCATAAACGGAAGAGGAACGGAACACAGAGCAAATCTTCCTGTCTAAACACAAATACGTCGCGAGTGGATTGTATTCTCTCAGTTGTTTAATTGCTTATTTTTCGAATGTCACTTCGCTGTTAACCTAATTGACATGGTTACACTGCACTGCCAGATTCTATAAGCCGCCGGTGCATCTCACGCGATTGTATTCTGCTTGTCTAAGTAAACATTAAATAAAACACTTTGTAATACTAAATAAAAGTTCCCGTGAGACGCCGATACAACCAACCACTTCGCGTGATTGAAACGAACTGAATGCCGCTGGCTCGAAGAGGATAGGGAGGACAGGCAAGCAGACAGGCAGTCTTCTCCTTCGGAAGGAGAGAGAGGGAGAGAAGGGGTCGGGCACACCACTGCCAACCATTCCCGCTTGCGCCCTCCGACTAGCGCCGAGTGCAGGGTGGGAAGAGCAACGGCATACCGTCGTACTAAAACCAGTTCTATGTCCGCCAACACTTTCAATGTCCCACAGCGGTTGGTCTCACTGCTTCAACAGAACTTGAACCAACCCCACTCTCGCTCACCCAGTCACTGGACAAGCCGATAGCAACTATCTCAGATGTGAGAGTGGCTATGCTTTATTTGTACGGATATTAAAGGTAGCGGCAGTGAAATATGATATTGCGATATTATTTTTTACATTACTGGTGAATGCTGTGTATTTTAGCGATCGATGACGGACTCCCAGCGCAGTGCTAATCCCTGCCCGTTGCACATATGAAACCAGAGTTTAAACAGAATTCATCATACCCCCAGTGAACGTATACTTCTTTACTAATTTGGGAAAGGTAGGAACTGTACTAAGAACAGTTGTGAATTTTATAAACAACACAATTTTGTTTCATACTGAACATATAGAATGTGCCGGCAAGTATTTTTCTTTGTGATTTTATTTCCTGTAATTGACGTCATTCAGCTGTTTGTATTTCTTTTACCGTCGTGCCAACTTAATTGATGGTATGTGAAAATAATTATTGATCCACACAATTTATGAACTCGCTTGCTGTTAGCCGTATTACCTTTTCAGTAAATACTTTTCTGAAAATGTTAAAGTAACCTGTATAGTGAGACAGGTAACCATGTAAATATTAAATTACGAAATCCAGAAATCATCTTCATGAGCGTTTTAACTCCTGCGGAGTAACTGATAAAATCGCTTATTTCTTCCTTCTGCGGGAATGAAACTCCAGAACCGCTAGATGGGTGTTCAAGAACTACAATGTTGGCGAATGCTACGAAGGCTTGCAAAGCTATATCGGCTTTAATTGAGATGGGAGATTTTACTGGTCACCTTTCTTGAAGATCTACTTGTATTTTGCGCTTTTTTTTTAGTGAACATAACTTGCAAAATATTGCTACAAGTGACATCTTTGTGTACTAGTACAATAAACACACTTTACATGCACAGACGCTTTCCGCAAGTCTTACAGTAATCGGTATAATTAAATAACAGCGATACTATGCGCTCATTTCGTAACTTGTATATTCACTATTCAGCAGTGCTCTTCAGAGCACGCGCGAAAATTACCGAAGTTTCGAACTGTTTATAATAACTGAGTCCCTTCCTATGTAAATATGTATATCTACGTGTATGTGAACATAACTTTAAAATTAAATATCCTTGAACTTGCTACTACAGTCGTTACTTTATTAAAATTTCTGTCTTTCAAGGCAGTTAGACAAAAGAGCGCGAACGCACCAGATTTGCTCTCAAATGTTTGTATTTTTACATTTTAAGATTGTAAGCAAACTGGGTGTAGCCTTTAAATGCGCTAGCCGACTATTCCGTTAGGTCGGTGGACTTAACAGAATTCGTCCAGAATTGCTTTTCCCTCTGTCACTGACTCTGTGCCTGTCTGTCTATCTGTCTGTCTCTGCTGCTTCAAGGGATTCCAGTTAGCACTGACCTTCGTTGGCATGTTGGCTTATATACCATTGTTATAATGTCTCCCTGAGTATGGCAACACAGTGCCGAAATAAGCAGGAATTGATATTATTCATAAATGGTGTATCACAGAGGGCATTTGTTGGATGATATATTGATTTAAGAACATACACGTTATAAATAACATTAAATTTACCTATACGAATTTAGTCGCGATTGGTCGGCTGTTGTAAAAATGTCAGTGAACCGTTATGTTGTAATGAATCATGTAATTGTGTTGATGTTACTCAGTTGGTATAGAATCAGACTGAAAATCCCTGTGTTGGGAATCCGAATTCTCAAACAATGGCACCGTCTTAACTAGCTGAGAGAATTTTAGCATGTCAGGGAGAACGTCGCCGAAGGACCGATATCATTAGCAACGTGAACTGATACCGTAAAATGAATGGACCCGCTACAGTATATTTTATTATATGAAAGTGGATAATTAAAATGTGGCTGGAACCTCAAACAGCACTGTGCCAGGTATAAAGAAATTTATGCTGCCCCTTCTTCTCACTATGTCATGTCTGGGCACGTGCGGATGTGTGCTGTGCCCTCGCCTTATTGTGCCTGGGCACAAGGAAATTTGTGCTGCACCTTCACTTCGTTATGTCTTGGCACAAGGAAATGTGTGCTGCTTCACATCATTGTCTGGGCACATGCAATTTGAACTGTGCCTTCGCGTGGCTATATCTGGGCACAAAGAAATATTAAATGCATCAACACAGATCTGCCACCCGCTGTTACAGGCTCTCCTGATGTACTAGACATCGTCCTTCGTCCTTCTTTAATTTTACCACGACGTTTCGAAAGCTGGGCTTTTTTTATATAGCGGAAAAGAATGAGAAAGATCCTTATGTGCTGAGCCTGTTCGAAAAAGCTAGTTTGTGTTACAGGCAGAAGGAATAGAAAGAACTAGTTTCTGTTACTGCAAGAGAGCACAGGATGACCCAGTGTCTGTCTTTGACAGAATAGAAAGAGCTAATCTCTATTTCTCATGTATACTAGCCCTAAATTATACTGACACTTTCTGTTCTCTCTGCCAGCAATGGAGACCATCTCTTTCTGAGTGACCCACCAGACTGGGATATTTGTCCCTTTTCCATTTGAAGAAGGGAACAGACAAAAAGCTTTCGAAACGTCGTTGTAAAATTAACCCCAGACGCTGGACAGTGCTTAACATTCTAGACAAGCTTATAAGTGTAACGCGGGCAGAATTCTGTACATCTGTAACATTATTGTTTCAGTTGCATTCAGTTAGCACCTCTGGGGGCCCTGCCACAGTGGCTGTTTGTGGCTCTTTATTTCGAAGAATGCGTCTGAAGCACGAACTTCATCACTTACATCCTGTTAGTGCCTGCTTGAGGAATGAGTGGAACTCTGCCTCCATACATCTTCATGGCGTGGTGCTTAAGTAAAGATAAATTCAGCTTTACAAAGACTTTAATTTAAATGCACTCATGTGAAGATAATTCCGGAACTCGTTCTAGCGTCATGGTTTGTGTCAGGCGCGTGACATCTATATTGCAGGGCGGTAACGGTATAAATGCAGATTGTACTCCATCTGCGAAAGAATAATGTGCATGTCCGATGTACAGCTTCTTTACATTAACTATCTAAATCCCAGTGGAATTTGTATGTAACATCTGCTTCAATATTAAGAAACCCTTCATTTTCCCACATAGTATATACGCTGATGTGTTTAGTATGATTCTCCAATAGATACCGATTATTTCCCTAAACAGTAATAACCAGTCAGTATTTATTATGTAGTCTGGCCGTGTTCTCTGTGAGGTACGAAATGCAGTTTTATGTAATTTCAATGGGCCGAAAACCTGTGTCCACTACCACACGCTCTGCACTGTACAAACCCCCGTATTATTCAGAAATGTATATATTTTAAACAGGCAAAGCTGTTGAACGTGGAATGCTACAAATAGGTGTATTGTTAGGAATCAGGGGTTCAGTCTTAAATACTTGTTCGTAGATCCATAATGGGTGTTTTGGCATGATATGGGTATGGTCGGAGTCCAGTTAACTTTTGGTGAAGATGTCAGTCTTCAAAAAATGTGTGTGATATACTGCCAGTAGTCAACACGATACGTTAAATCAATGGACGGACGGTGACAGCTGACATGTGATGATGTGTGAACTTCAAATCAGGCGCGGTCGGGAAGGTTTAGACGCAGGTACATACTGTAAACTGTAACACCTGAATTTAAAACTGCCAAAGTAGCCTATTTTGAAAGAAATATCCGTCAATCCGGATTTTCTGCATATCCGGATGGCTTGCCCTCCTGATTAATACGGATGAGTGGAATTCTACGAAAATATTATGAAGTTATTCAGTGCTTATAGTCACTACCCCAGCCAGCCAGCCAGAAAGTCTTGTTTGTTCATGTCTGCCGGCTGTGTTACACCTAGATGTAGGTTTCCATGTTCCTACAGCAGACAACTTGTCATTCACACTGTCATGTTGGATGTCATCGGTACCAGACCGCAAACATCAGCCCTGTAAAATCGAATGTATGGTCGGATGTAACTAAAATTAAGTGGCATTTGGTAACGTTTGTGAACTGAAGGGGTGAAAATACCAATCCCATCAAAATGACAACCTGAATAATTCATATGAAATTGAGTTTTGAGAAATTGGTCTGTTACATGCGGGGTTCCAATCAGTATGGTTGTGGATGAATGACATTTGGGTTACACTTGAATCATTAGTAGTTAAAGACTCCCTTTCTCGCTGAACTCAAAAAAATGGGAAACATCAGCCCCTATCTACATGTGGTCACACTGTCATTCCCCAACACGGTTTTATGAGTTTTGTGGCTCCACTTTGAGCTGGTGATTTCACTGTCGGTGAGGTCATGGATCATAACATAATTTCGAACATGTTTCATTTACATAAATATGAGGTCCTCATGCTACATTTTGCAGGACTGTTCGTCTATACAGAGCCCAGGCGTGCGTGTTTATTACCTGATCCTTTTTCTGGGACCTCGTATTGTGAAGAAAAGACCTTATCACGATCTTATTCACATGTATTACTCATAAATTGTGAAACAGTGCGGAGTGCAAGTGTGCGATTAGGCACGGTTCTTAATTATGTAAGTATCTACAAAACTTGCTCAGGGTATAGCGAGTTGCTGTCGGTTGTCGTGAAGGGCAGACAAGATAATACTGATTCATAGATGCTTTGCGTATATGTAGCATACTTGTCAGTTAACACGTAACAATAAATATAAGGATTGTGTTCTACTCGTAAAATAGAGCTATGCACATTGACCTAACTGCTTTGTTAGCGGGAATTGGAAGCATTGAGTAAAAGGTAAAGTGATCCCGTTACAGGTCGGGTGTGGCCCAGAGGGTGGGTAGAGGTATAGCTCTACTCTTCCATGACCGCGTCACTAGAAGGGAGTGAGTGGTCAGCAGCACGCCCCGGCCGCACTTTACCCCCGGGAAAGACCCGGTACCCATTGTACAGGAGGCTGGGTGGGCCCCAGGGCCGGTTTGGACGGGCGGAAAATCTCGTCCCCACCGGGATTTGATCCCGGACCGTCCAGCCCGTAGTCAGTCACTATACGGACTGAGCTACCCGGCCCAATATTCGAAGCATTAGTAAACCGAAACATTTAAGTAATGTAATGTTTTAGGAGCGTGTTTGTTTGTTTGTTAGAATTATCACATTTTAGCATAACGGCTGTTTAATGATCTGGACTGTGAGAGATTGAAGACTGCTTTTCGTCCGGGGTGAAATGAACCGAAACTCCGTTATGCACAGCGGCGTGCTTTGTTGTGTCGTCACTGCTACATCCTCAGGTAGTTCAGGTGATTCTTCGGCTGCCGTATCTCGAAGTTATACAAATGTTTGGCTTGATTTTCGGAGTAAGAAACTATCTTTGTATTTATTGTTTGTGGTCAAGGTTTACTGTGTGTGCCTGCCAATATTAATATTACTTGCTTATGTATGCACGTATTTCTGCATTAGATATGGAAATAGTTTTAAATTTTATGTGTATTTTATATTTTAATTTGTATTTATCATTATTATAATATTAATATGTTTTGTTAAAACTTATTATTTTACATCTGAACATTGGTTCACAAACTTTTGTAATATCTCGTTATATCGATCCCTTGTCGTGTACTTCCGTGAGGATTGTCACAAGGGTGGCCGAAACATGTAGAAGGAATATTCTGTTTATTATATAAGATAATTTTATACATTTAATTGCATTTCTTGGTTTCGTTACCATATCAGATTGTTTAACTCACAGTCTTGGATTACTTAAATATATCTGGATGTTTGTAGATCTCTGTCTTGGTCTGTGGATACACACGTACGTTTGTACATGTGAGAATGTAAATTATACGTATTTATTGTATAGTTTGAAAATATGTCCGCAGTGACTCAAACATCTTTCCGCATCTCTATTGTGTTACTAATTCATACGTAGTAACTGGTAATTACTTATAATTTATCTTATTCTTTTATGCATTCTGAAACCCGGAAAAGAATGAGGTTTGCGACATCGTTGTGCTGTGTGTCTGCTTGACCGCATGTCTTCTTTTGAACTATACCGATTTTTGCCAAACCGGGTATGAAATTTATGCTATTTCAGCCTACTCCAATGTCATACTTCTTAATTTCCTACAATCAGCGTGACAACACAGTATGAGCACAAATGTGTTGGGAATGACACTAGCGCCGGCTAGTGTAGTGCCCTTAAGCGATATAAATAGGCAACACTAAGTGTAGGGAAAAGGTCCACTTCTGTGAATGTAATAGTGCATTATGTTCTTTAGCCTTCAGTGTAATGTCTATAACTAATGAGCCATTGAGTGAAATGAAATTTGATATGGAAGTGTATTGCAAACATGGCTATACATTTTGTGTGAATGTTGTTTGTAAGTTAACAAGTATGAGGTACCCTTTGTGTGAAATGTTTAACTTACAGTCGATACACAACGCATACGAAACCTCTAATAAGTTTTATAAAATTAAAATAAAATACAACAACAATAATAATGATAATAGATGCATAAAGCTGCACATTTACTCATTAAGAAAGTATCCTATCTAAGTTCTATCCGGAATTTCCTTCTGTAGCTATGCTCTGTACAGCCAGTTCCGACATTACGACCCATCAATCACATTCACCAATTAATGCATGGAATGATTAATATCAAGTATAGAAATCATGTTTCTAGAGGTTTCCGAAGTTAGGGCAGTTTCCCCCAAGTTAAGTTAATATTTTTTCTGAAAACATATGTTCTTTCAGTTTCTGATTATTTTTATATATTTAGCTCCAATCTTAGCCCGTATATTAGTTAAATTTGACGTCTCCAACAACTTTGAATCTCTTCTCTTCAGTCACACGAGAATGTAATTTGGTAAAAGATACAAATCAAATGGGGGGGGGGAGGGGGGAAGACGGATTGTGACGCAGCACTCTGGGTGTTATGTGCAGATAACTTTCACCTATTATTTAAGAACCCGCCGACAATTCAGTCACATTGTGATTATATATTCATGTCAGGTTACTCGCACATTACCGAGTTCGACCAGATGCTAGCCTATTCTAATAAAAAATCTTCTATAATACGCCTGCAGTAGTAGAACGCAACCTAGGTTTGTCTCGTTTTATTTTACTTTTCTTGAAATTCTCGTTTTAATAAGTGTGAAACTTGGTCCGCACATTTCGGACAGGGCACAGGCTGAGAGTGTTTCAGAACGGGGTGCCGAGGGAGATATTTGGACATAGGAATAACAGGGGGGAAGAAACAAGAGACTGAAGAAAATGGCATTATGAGGAGCTTCTTAATTTGTACTAACAAAATATTACGGTGATGACGTCAAGGAAGATGAGATAAGCGGGGCTCGTATGGAGGAATGGTCCGCCCGATTTATTTTCTCGGAGACTCGAGGACAGAGACAGCTTGGAAGACACGGGTGTGGTCTAGTGGATAGTATCGAATGGTCATTAAAGAAAGAGGAAAGACGGGTGTGCGTTGGATTCGTCTGCTTCATGATCTATCCGAATGGCGGTTTCTTTTGAATACGGCACGAACCTTGTGGTTCCACAAAATTCGGATTATGTGACTACCTGAGGACTTGTTAGCTTTGAAAGGATGGTTCTGTTTTGTGTAGTTAGTTCCTTGCACTTCGCTATTTCAGGTGCAAATTGTATATCGAATTCGAAAATGGTAGCTTTAAGACATGGAGGGCTCTGCGGGTTATTATGAAACGTGAAAGTAGTGGCCACCCACTTGCTGTACTTGTTAAATTCATCCCTTCAGCCGTGCAGACTGTGTAGAATGGTTGTGACGTGTTTATGGAGATAATGCTTTGAAATATGTGCGGCTTTAGTAAGGAAACTTTGTTTAAAAAAATAGCACGGATACAGCCATATTTAGGAATGTTTAATCTTCCGTTTTTATTGCTGTAATTTATGACTAATTGTATTGAATTTTTTTGTTATGTTTTCTTAAAATTATACACACAAAATCTATATGAAACGCTTCCTTCGTTTAAAAGTGTTATTGTGATGTGGGCGCTGTTATTAATATTACAGTCGGCTGATAAATACATGGAAACTCACGAGTGTTTTCGTCATTTGGAGTTGATAAATTGTGAGTTGAAAAGGTACACTCTGTTAAACATCTCCATGGAACACACTCGTGCGTGCGTGCGTCACTGGTCATTGCTCACGCAGCAAAATAAATTGCCCACCTCTCATGGAAGCAGAAAGTTTGTTACCATCTTGACTAAAATTTGATTGGTTCTCTTTTGTCCGTCCAAACAAATACAATGACTGTACCTGAAACCGGACTATGGCCGCTTCCTCCTACATCCTTCCCATTCATCGCCCATTAATTAACGTACTTTTAATGACCCTAGATCTATAAAGCCTGAGTTCCCAGCAGCGCCATGAAGTAAACCATAATAAATAAATGAAGTGATGACTGAGTATACCACTGAATGTATAAAGTACTGTTTCCTTAACAACCTGATACTCTGCCATGCTGTCAGCAATGAATTCAACCCACATCTTGTCACCGTCTTTCTGAAAGCCCCCCCCCCCCCAGGCGCGCCTGTTAGTTTCGCCGTGTCCGTCCGCCTGTCCCTTCCTCCCGCTCAGCGAGGTTTCGTGAAATTTTATATAGGTTTTTTTTTTCAATCTGTCAAGAACATTAAAGTGTGTTTAAAATCGGACAGATGGTAACAGACACTTTTCATGAACACGTGCGTACATTTATGATTTTTTTTTTAAATTAGTGTTACCATGGTTGCGATCGATAGTAATCTGTGACAGTTTTCATCAGTAGGGATTGGGATTAATCGGTACTAATCTGCTTTATTTCTTCATGTGAATCACATGAAGATTTGAGGTTACGTATGACCGATAAATTTAACAAAATCAACATGAATTGACACATACGAATAACAAGTTATGCAAAGAAATATGATAATGGATCCCAGTAGTAATAATGACATTCATTAGTACGAGCAAATTTACCGCAGTGGATTGGATGATATGACTGTCTGAGAAGGGTCCAGGATACAAATATTCTAACGCGCCTCAGTGTTGTGTTACACTCACATATCCTATCCTTTTTATTTTAATTTTTACATCTACGCTGAAATATATCTACCAGTCACTCTGATGGTCACTACATTACATTGTTGCTGTTGCGGCTGTCGCTGAAAGAACAGAAAATATAAATGCATACTGGTACACCAGACAGTGAATAACAGGCCTTACAGAATATGGTTGGCTTATGCCATGCATTAAACATGCGTACACGTGTAATTGATCCCATTGCAATTAATTTTTTTTGTAGATTCCAATTATTGCTTTCAAAAGAGTATGCATTCCGTTTGAAAGTATAGCCATGAATTATAAATATGCGTCCCAGTGGGGTAATGCAAGATTATCAATTAACTTAAGGCAGCTAATGACTGCACGGAGTTCTTCCTCCATAGATTAGAGACTAACAAGCAATGCCGATTTGCTTCGGCCTTGTCAAAGGAAGGAAAAGGGGTATCGTTTGCTTATTATATGCCAGTCTTTAGCTCCAATCTGTTTCATATTGCCCTTTTGTATAACCATAACCATCTGCTGGATCACTTCCGCAGATGGGATGAATCATTTCAGGACCGGAGGGTTGGTTGTGGGTCTTCATCACAGCGCCCTACTGCGGAAGTAACATCATTTCCATGCAACACATGCACTGTGTTTGATCATGGTGCTGTGATACTGTGCAGTTTCGTGGGTGATCAGTAATGTTTTGGAGGAAAGTACTGCCTCCGTCGACACTGCACACTGAATGGAACTGAACGTCGGGAAAACCACGAATCACGTGCACGTCCCCATCTCTGCTGCGTTAGGATCACCAACTAGCAACAATAACCCAACTGTTAAATCCAGTTTGAAAGCGAAAATTAATGACTGATAAATCATGTAGTGCTAGCATTGGGGTAATTGTGAATATTGAAATGGGGAAGGTACAGTCGTAAGACACTGAAATTGTTTTGAGCTTAAATTATTTTTCTCTGACTTGTATGTTTATATCTGCGTAATACGTGAAAATTGTGGGGGGGGGGGG
>Ga0123354_10003335_pt1 | contig 22120 bp, 8 predicted proteins | sample TergutLab28metaG_2_FD_97872 | JGI IMG/M metagenome (GOLD analysis project Ga0123354, IMG submission 97872) | Labiotermes labralis P4 segment gut microbial communities from Petit-Saut dam, French Guiana - Lab288 P4 | ecosystem: Host-associated > Arthropoda: Insects > Digestive system > Gut ... | reverse complement strand
CGTTGTGCAGTACCGTTGTGCAGTACCGTTGTGCAGTACCGTTGTGCAGTACCGTTGTGCAGTACCGTTGTGCAGTACCATTGTGCAATACCATTGTGCAGTACCATTGTGCAGTACCATTGTGCAATACCATTGTGCAGTACCATTGTGCAGTACCATTGTGCAATACCGTTGTGCAGTACCGTTGTGCAATACCGTTGTGCAGTGCCAATTGATCAGCATTATCTAGTATAAATGTTGTACAGAAAAAGAGTTTTTTTTAAACAGGAAAGTAAAAATCCCTGGTTTCTATGATCTGTTAACAAATGAAGTGTATGAAAAATAAACGCAGCATAAAGGAGTGAAAAATAAACAGAGAAGAAAATAAATAATGAGATACGTAAAAAAAATTCTAGGTTTTCGTAATACTTATCTAGCCCGGTCGGAATTAATCTCAAAATTTGTTGTACCGTTAATTAGTCCATCAGTAGGTAACCACCGATTGGGATTACTGTAATTTCCTGGACGTGCGGGTACCGAGCTATTCCCGGGGATAAAGCGGCCGGTGGGTGGCGTTAACCACCCACCCCATCTAGTGCTTAAGTTAAAGATAGAGTAGAGCTATACCTCCACTTCTCCTCTTTGCCTTCATAGCAGGTTATAAGGCGAACTTCACCTTTACATTTTCCTGGAGACGAGGAAACGGCTAGGAGGCGATCACTGCCAGTGATTCAGAAAATCACTTTCAAATTCTCAAAGGAGCGCCCCTCTGGCAGTGAAGCGCCTCCCTTCCAATTTAAAGCTTACGTAAAAATGGACGGATTGCCTGGTCATGCCCAGGGCTTTGATAAATGCTCGGCTAGACAACATATCCCCTGCCTTCCCATGTGATCTAGTAATTTACTTCTACGAGGAGACGAAGAGGGTCGAAACATCCAACATGGCACATGGGTTACGACAGCGTCCCACTTTTTCGGCCACTGGGTGCCAAACCGACCAACCGGGAAGGAGACTACATCATAACAGAAAGCACATGCGATATGCCAACGAGTTGCAGCCGTCAAACTCGGGGTTTCGTTGGAACCTGCATCATGAAGCCCAGCGGACAACTCTTCTTGTCACAGATTAGGTGGGCTAATATATAAGTCCCCGCTCAAGACCCGGTAGCGACACCCGGAAACTCCAAGGCACGACACGTCATCGAAAGTGTCCAGCAGCTCGGTTATGCCAAGTGTGAAAGGGCATGTGCCTCAAATCTAGTCGGGCGAGCTCCTTCAGAGCATCCAAGAGGGTCGCGCAAAAAAACTCTGCTTCTGTCGGAGTAGGTCATGCGCGTACCTCTCTGTGTCGTGTTCTGGCCTCTAAATGACTTGCCAGCTGGCAGTAATGAACTACTTTCCCAAGAGGAAAAAAATGTAGCTCCCCTAAAGCAGCAACAAATCAAAACTTCGTATTTGTATTTGGGGTCAAAATTACGTGTGGTTTCCTGGAATTGGTACCAGCGGCGTCTTCTGGTGGAATCACGACTCGGCAGAAGGGGAAACCTTCTGCTGGTGCCCGAGATTGCCGACGGATATGGATCTACAGATGGCGTTCTGCTATTCATTGGCCGGATGAGCGTGTGAACGTATGGCATTTCTTCACTACCGATGCTTCCTCCTGCAGGCGCAGAACCTTGAGAAAACTGTGCTTGAATCGGATGTGCGAAAGAAGATGTAGACCTTAGATAACCACATGCAGGAAGTACTGCAGGTTCCAAAAACACGACGAAATCTGAATTTCGAAAAGTGATTCCCCTGACGCACCATTTCATACTGTCAGTCACGCGGGCGCCCCAGCTGTCGAAGGTGTCTTCTTTCACTTAGCTCTGTGGACTGCATGTTAAGGTGAAGTCATGCCGCATCGGAGAGGTAGCTACCAACACTTTGGCCACACGTAACTGAACTGCGGCTACATACCTATTTGATGCTAAAATCACAGGCAATTGTGTAATCCAAAGGAGCAACTCAAAAGTTGCATTTGCGTGGGCAATCATTCTACATTTTGTCAAGGTTGTACTAAGATGGCAAGGTTGCTGCTGTAAAGCGAGGGTATAGAGCGCGGCCGGAGGGACAGTGCATCCGTGCGGCATGCTGAAACCGATATGCCTGCATCTTAGCTCTGTCCTGAAGAGTGGGATTTAGGCTAGGGCCGAAACCGCGTTGTTCAACGGAATTATCTCGTCAAGGCACACACTTCTTTAAACACAGCACCCCTTACTGGCCCTGTCAAACAGGCCTTCAACAGACCAACTCCTGAACAAGAGTCGTACAACTGAAGCTGTTGAGCCTACGGCTAGGTTTCAATGAACCATATTTAGGTACGGTAACTGGAACCTACTCCATTCGGTCTGTCACCCCTCGAAGGAATTGCGAATTTCCTCAAGAAACTTCCTATTTAGTTTTCTGTTGAGCTCAATTCTCTATTCTCCCATAGACCGTTTTTTCCATACAGGGAGGAATCGCCCTTACCCTGTACCAACAAATGGAACCTTCTTCATAGCCGAGTGTGTCAACATTGTGTACGGGCAATAAAAGCGGAAAGCCTCATATGTCGCCTGCTGAAATGCAGATGCTATTCGCTGCAGGAAGTTCTTCCCTAGTCTGCAGGGCATCTGTTTTAGACATTCCTCAAACTGTGTCGTGACTTACAGTGGTTAACAAACTATGTTTTCGACCGAAGGGATCGTCTGACGAAGGAAAGTGGCACGGAAATTCTCTTCTTCAGACCTTAGGTAGTTGTGCCCTACCCGTCTCAGGTCTAAGGCACCCGGAGGATATTAAAATAGAAAATGAAAAAGATAACAATAATACTCGCAGCGTCTTACTTTGCACCCGCTCATTCGTGGTCGAATCGGACAAGTCTGATTACCTCGGAGGACCGTTTTCCATCTTGATGCTAGACCATCTCAATGCGAAGCACGGGGACTGAAACTTCGGATTCATCACGACAATTGATTTGCTTCCACATAAATCTGCGAACGATAATTCCTTCAACTGTAAAAGGGATTCCCCATGAAGGTTCCTTGCCAAAGCAATCATGGTGACTAAAGACCTCGTTTTACCTGTTCACCTGTCCGGATCAAGTGCCAGTCCTGATCGACACTTCGTGTAAAAGACCATTTGTAAAATCTCAAAGCTGCTACACTTAAAAAGAGTGGTTTTGGCTGCAATTTATTTTTGCTCTTGAAGAACAACTGTGGAGATCTGGCAGTCCCCAGCGACACGGCACGCGACAAAAGCGTTGAGCAGCTGGCCAAGGCTATAAATTACTACTTTGCAGTATTAGCCCCTAAAGGATCTTCCACATGACGACATTCTGCTTGCTTTAGCATCAAGAGTTATGCATGAAATATTCCCGAATGATTTGCCGTGGAGGTAGTGAAAAGTAACTAAGTATGATGTTTGGCAGATCCAAACCCATTGCTTCAATAGGGTGACTTAGCGGTCGAAAGAGTGGAAAAATTTCGCGGTCCACGTTATTACAAGACCCACAGTAAAGTACTTCCCTGGTAGTCAACGTTAAAATTATTTTTTGCCCCTGCTGCACAATATTATTTTAACGTCTGTTAGAATATTCCAAAACTTCAGTTTCGGATCGAATATGAGAGGTCTATTGATACCAAATTCAGATCATATAACAACTCGCTCAGGTCTGCCTTAAGATTTTAAATGAAGGTTTGCCTACGAAAAAAAAGGGTCCAAACATCGAAAAATACTGTGATGATCTTCTGTCAGTAATGGATGTTTAGCTTGTCATTATAAGGCCATAATTTTCGTTCTCACATAATGTATAGCAGACTGGGTAATGTTAATTATGTCTTATGGGTTAAAGGTAAATTAGGGTATTGGATTTTAGTTGAGGGTCGGTGAGAAAACATTTTTACAGTATGTGTAGATGTTTATATATATATATATATATACATAGAGATAATCGACAGCACAGTGTATATATATAAACATAAACTCACACATAGAGAGTGTACTGTCGATTATCTGTACACTATATATATATATACATACATACATACATACACAATGTATCTGTACAATATATATATATATATGTAGTGTAATGTCGATTATCTGTTATGCAGTTTATACATGCACGATCCTAAGTTGCTTATGACTAATGAAGAAGGTGGGAAATAAAGCGATGTAATGCCGAGTCCTCGAAAAAATCCTAAATCATAAAACAATCGGTATATTTCGTTAGTATTTACCCTAACAATAAGCCTAAGTTAAGTATGTATCACGCATGTAATCAATAAATTACAATTTTATTTTTTTCATGGCCCAATAATGTATGTTGTTTGTATTATCCGTGTTTATCGAATATCCGTGAGCTCAATCCCCATAATTACCCTGGAATATATATATATATATTGTTGATATTTTCACCAACAGTGTAGATTTTGTTTTGCTACAGTCTACTTAGTTTCTACATTATTCCCGCCAGAACTAAGGCATTTACAATATCGTAGGACGAGCCTTCTTATGATTGTTGATATCACTACATGTCCTGTTTTCAACAGTCGTGTTGCAAATCTATACACTTCAGAATCGTTTTCAAACGTGCTGTCGCCCAACATTTGCTTAGGACTGGAAACACACGATAATCGCCTGGCGAATGCTTTCGCTGATATAATCACAGAATTTGTTTTTAGTCACGTAATTATGCCCCATGTAAATATTTTTATGACCGACTTTCATATTTGAGCTTCACCGCAACTCTTCATGTAATTTTTAAGCACTGCAAAGCAGAAATAATGAAACTTAAATGGTCTGTTGTCTCTTTCCGCTCCAGTGAAACAGCTAACGTCATTTGGCTGCGCCCATTAGTCAACTTGTCATAATATAGAGCACCTGACACGCCGTGAGCTGATCCCCTGAATTACAACAGAAATAAATTCCGTAAGATTTTTTGGAAGAGAGATGTGAAGTGTAGTCTTTGAGAAATCGTGTTGGCGTTTCGACATACCCTACAGTAACTGCTTCAGTGAGTCACACTTAGGTGATATTCTGACGTGCAAGAACAACAGACAGGCACGAAAATGTGGAACGTTTGAAATGGTGAAGAATTACGAATCATATGCGCGATGTCGACTGAGCGACGTGACTTCAAGTAGATCTAACGAGTAGAAGACAGTGCGTAATCGAAGCTGCGTAAACAAATTAACAATCACAGATATAACCCACACATATCATGAGAAAGGTAGGGTGGATAAACTTACACAGCCGAAGAGCAGTAAGTAGCAGAATCCTGGTCTTCCTATTTCATAATTTTTTTTGGGGGGGGGGTGGTGCGTCATCCCCGTTGTGTTGTTTCAAAAACAAAGAATTTTGTGTATTACACATACAGTCGAACAAAACTATATTTTACCTAGTAGTACAGTAGGTTTACAACTAACTGTTTCACCGTGTATGTTGGCCATCTTCAGGTTGTAATTTAACTTAAAGAGCAGCTATACAATATGTGTGGGGTGTATCATAGTGTCACACTGAGTGACACTATGATATTATTGCTAGAGTTTAATTAACTATATTTGTACATTATAGCGTGCTAGTTTTAAGTATAATGACACCAGTATTACTGATGATACTATTTATAACATATCCTTAGCGTTAAGTATAGTAACCTACTTTGACATATGTACATACATAAACAGCTAATGATAATTCACTCGTAACAGCCCTAGGTCATGGTACCCACCATTGAAACAACGAGATCTCGTTCCCCCCACCCAAACCCCAATACCCTAAAACAGCACCCCACACATCTTGTATAGCTGCTCTGTAAGTTAAATCACAACCTGAAGATGGCCAACATATAGGGCCGAAACATGTAGTTTTAAACCTACCGAACTTCTAGGTGAAATATAGTTGTGTTCGACTGTATGTGTAATAGACAAAAATTCTTTATTTTTTCTATTTCAGCTTCATTTTAACATTCTCAGTTCCACTGTCACTCAAGAAATATGGTTGACAGAACAGCCATTTGCATTGTTTTAGCCCTCGCAGTGAAATGTACGTAAATGATCCGAAAACATATGTGAGACAAACTTTATGGAGTTTGCTTGTGCCTACGAGGGCTGTTGCTGAACTGCCGAAGAATCTGAGGTTTGTTTTGGGTATAATTGGTAATTTACAACTGCTTGCTTTACGCTGTCGTCAATACGTTACTGACAGGTGCATGTCTGTCCTGAAGGGCCACATTCCTTAAACAATTATGGTTAAGTGATCACAAAACTCAACAACAATATTCACAACGCCCTGGCGCTGGACCCAAGGTACACTTCTACGATGTGAATTAATGAGTTTCCCTAAGTCGCCGCAGTTCACTGATTGTACGATTGTTTCTCCACTACACACACTTAGACTGTACGTAATACAAAGTAGGCCTTGTGCATGTCAGTAGAGAGAGTCCCACTTTGTCGGCAACCATATTTATTTACATATGACGTCACTTCTGGAAGATGTCATTGACCCAGCCGCCATCTTTGTTTACACAACGTGACTGTGACGTCACTTCCGGCTGCAAAAGTGGAATCTTCTCTACTCATGTCGTGAAGGCATGTGAAGAATATGAGGTATAGCTCTACTCATTCTTGTGGGAACACGGTGGTACATTTAGTTGAAGCTCTGCTCTATAAGCCGCATGGACGTAGGAATTTTTCATTGACTTAATCCTTCCGGCCACACTCCTGCCTTGGACTCTACTCACCCTCTAACAGATGAGTATCAGTAATATTCCTGGGGATAAAGGGAGCCGCAGCGTAGGGCTGACAACCTTATCATCTTCAAGTACCTAGTGGCTTGATATCTGGGAGCCTCAACCTCCCGCAATCCTCAGAGCCTGTCCAGGCCTGTACAAGAATTGCTTTGTCCTGCTTTATCCACTCATTCGTAATCTCGGTACTAGATGGAGGTGCCACTTTATCTCTACAAACCACCGTCATATACCCGATTAGGGGCTGGGGAATGCCCAATTGAGTCTCAGGATTGCCGGGCTTCTGACTAGGATTTTAACGGGGAAAATCTCAATAAGACGTAGGTGATATTATGTTTTGTCCGCAGTGTGTGAATTAGATTCTTGGGCACTACTTCAGGCATTTCACTGGCACAAATTGACATGATAATTTTGACTTGCAAAAGGTTATTTGATGAAGTACCTGAGTAGGTCGGAAGAGGGCGTGTTCGCTGTCAGTGAAACACATATGACTTCACCGGAAAAGGAAATAGGCCTGTCGTGGGTGCGCTGGAGCCAGTTCAGTCCGGCCATGTTGAAGGTGAATTGGATAAACCTTCACTGCTAGGGTTTAAAGGGTAAATCACCCGAGTTGTCGTTTTCACAAACTCACAACAAGATACTTTACTACTCTTCGAAGACTTTTAGATAAACGGCCCGTTTTGTACACACAACTTCGTAGTCGACTCTCGTCCCGAAAAAGTACCGTAAAGTTCCCTGTGCAGAATGAATGGAAAATTTGTAAAGAAATTCGTAAAAGATTTGTGATTCTCAGAACTCAAGGCTATTGTGCGGCCTATCATATATTATGCCCTTCTTTCCTGCCTTATTTATTTATTTATTGATCCTGAATAAGAACTTTTTTTATTTATGTGTTTTGTGATTAATCAAATGATATTCAAGTTATGAACAAACCTCGTGTTTTATAAGGTGCTGGCAAAGTCTGCGAGTATTTCATGTTCTTTCACCATCACTAGTAATGATGTTCCACTGTTGAACAGATCCTGTTCACTTCTCGGTCATAACTCTCAAGATCATCGGTTTCTAACTCTATGTTACGCATACCAACACTGGTACAAGCAAACCAATGTTTGCTGGTACTCGGCCTTGATTAAAAATCGAAAAAAAAAAGATAAATAAATTTAAAAAATATATAAAATATTAGCCACTGATATTTGACAATGCACAAAATTCCTGGCAAAACACATAATTCATTTAAAATGTTAGCCACTCTTTAAAACATTTAGTTTATTCCGCCAATAACATAAAAATAATATAAAATATTGGCATGCTAATATTGCAACATGTTGCGGTCTTCCTGTAGACCATATTCAGACCAACGTATTACACCCTTTACATATGTACGTTGGCCTGAAGACGGTCTAAGAAAGACCGAAACATGTTGCCACAGTAAGATACCAATACCATATACTACTGTTGTGTTACTGACGGACTATATTAATTGTTTTATTGTGAGTATTGAAACACAACGAGATGTCTTCGATTAAAATATCAGAGTTTAACTGTTGAGCTTTTTTGTTTAAATAAAAAATGACGTCACCATTTTTAGGTTTCACTTAGTGGTTCTTCCGCTAAAACTTCTGCGGACCCGTGCTGTAGATCCAAGCTGGTACAGTGATTGATATCGTCTTCAGTAAGATATAGTCAACAATTTTGTCTATAGTCTGTCCTGCACGGTCCCTGACAGACTTCGTGATCCACAACAATGAAATATTCGTTTAGAAATATATCGCACTTTAAATTGTCTAGGCGGGTGATTTAGATGGCATTGGAGTCCGGGGTGTGTGGAGAAATGAATATATTACGATCTGTTTTCCCAAATGATCTGATCTCGATTCCGGACGGTAACAAAAATGCTTGAATTTTTGGGCAACATATCTACATGCAGTGTCTTTTTTATTTGCTATGTATTCTTACCTTTCTTCCATGCAAGTTGTTCAAAATTATGACAGGAAGAATTGTAGTGATGATCTGTAGACATTTTACCGCCAAGTGCCACTTCTATACAATTACGAGATTAGTAACAATAAAATGTCATCTTGGTCAGGGAATGACGCCTGTCTATTGCACTTCCAGGAATAAAGAACAAGAACTGTTAAGTAATTGCACACAAAAATTGGAAATGTAGAACGTGGCATGGGATAGAATTCTACTCCGTCTATTTTCGAAATGATGTAAATCTCTGACCTCATAAGCGAATTCGAAGATAAAACGGTAAATGGCTAAAATGTTTCTTTCTCAAGTACTTATTCCAGAAATATTATACATATTTTTGAATTGTTTTTATTAATTGTAGGGTACCTACATTATGCAGCTGTCACTATCCCTGCCTGTACGATTGTAATATCTTTAGGACTGCTCGACACACATCCATTGAATTTCGTATTAGAGAGTTCTTGAAAAATTTGTCGACATATACTAATATAGTTCAATTCAGAGATAATTAATATATGTTGTGTATAGGAACCTTCGTCTGTTACCTGTTCGTGAATGCTTGTTCGAGAGAAGTGTTTTTGCGCGATAATATTTGTTTGAGAAAAGTGTGCTTCTGTTCGTGAATGATTATGTGATGGAAATGTGTTTTGCAACAGGCGGTGTAGAGGAAAATCAAATATATATTACATCCAATGAACTTGGTCAAGAAGTCCTACGATTTTCAGTGTGATGGAGCAACAGTGACTATCTTGTGTAAAATTGCTAAGTAATGTATCGTAAAGAATTTACAAAGATCCTCCAACACCCCTGAAAATTTTCGAAGTCTGTTATTGTGTGTCTCATTTCATGATTGATGAATGAAAGCCTTGATCTTAAAATGTATTGAAATCCATTTTATTTTAGTCTAGCATAATGCGATTTCGAAGCACATTTTGATGTTTATAGTTCATAAAACAAGCCCGAACTGTTAGGCCCCAATAACCTTTGCTTTCCTATCAATACAGTGGTTAACATGATAACAGGAATAACAAGTCAAAGGCACCATGCATGCCAATTCTTAACTATACACACTATAATGCAATATCAGTGCGTAGTAACATTGCTTATGGTGTTTTGTAAGTACGTGATATAGGACTATTGATTATAATCCCAGTGATAATGATATGGTACATGTACGTACATTTCCTAATTATAACACTATAATACAATATCAGTGCGTAGTAACATTGCTTATGGTGTTTTGTAAGTACGTGATATAGGACTATTGATTATAGTCCCAGTGATAATGATAAGGACTTACTTCTTTCATTGCTTCGCCTTTCTTACGAAGGACCAGATACATAATGACAGAATGCTACAGCAACAATCATTAAAACTACATATTGTTCGAAACTGCAATAGATATTTTAGTTTTATAGAGATAATTAAGTGCATTTCAATATAGGGGAAATTACATAGAAGAATTTTCATTTACGGGAAGTTTATTGTTGGCCGACAGAACGTATAGGATGCCTGCAACATTGTGACAGTAACGAACAAGAACGATTATTTCAATACACTAGTTTTTAAGGAAAGCCAGAGGCGAAAGACTAGCGTTTTCGTTCGTCTATGGCAGGGGTGTCCACAATGCGGCTTGCGCACGTCACTGTTACGACTTGCGCAAGTTGTCTGTAAAAAGCAATGTTCAGGCAGTTCACCTGTACACGACGCAGAGTGTGTACGGCGTTTTCAAAGATGCACCAAAAGGAAGAGACTCATAACCATCTGACAACCTATACAACAACATCACCACCAATTGCAAGTAAGTAATTAATATTAGTTTATACATACAGGTAAGTGCTACATGTTTCGGTCCGTCACGTAGCCATCTTCAGGGATGTTAAATGCAAAGGTTAAACAATAGCGGTTTTTAGTTAACGTTTATATTTTACATCGCTAAAGATGGCCACATGGCTGGCCGAGACGTTTATGAACAAGTACGTGGACGGTGTTTGTCTCTACTAAGCACATTTCCACAGCTTCGCCACAGATATCGGGGATACTCTCAATTCGACCCACTGCAACACTTTTATGTTACTGCCTGTCTGTCACTGGTCTCGACCCCCGAACTCCCCCCTCCCAATCACTTCTATCTTCGTTCTCCCATCACCTTGATCCAGGCATTGTAACGAAAACTAATGAGGTGGGCGTTGAAAATTGAAACGGAAAATTAAAATAGAACCATTCCGTTATCGCCTACGATTTTCACAGGTAGCCTACCACTTCCACTGCCAGCCTGTTACCATGTATTGTCCTTGACGGACGCACAGAAATTACGGTGTCACGCTACACACACACACACATTCTGCAACTATTAGGCAAGGGTCCACACTTCAGTAACAACTGAATCACTATTCATTGTCGTTTATGGCTGCCATTTTGTTATTCTCTCCCTGTTACGAATAATTCACATTCCTTCACAACACACAAATAATCTAACACAAATCGTGTCTTTATATAGGCTTACTTATACAAACACATTTGTGCATGTGTGTTTATGATGAACAGATTTAAGAATATACTGTAGTTAAATACTTGCTGTGGGTAGGACGAAATAATTGTTACGTGTGTGAAGCTTCGGCTGTCTTATGAAGGCAGCAGCACAGAGGACATGGTTGCTCATTCTGTCACTGCTGATGTTCCTGTCGTGTTTTGACATAGTCTGCTTGCTTGCATCGACTGATGATCCTACACGGTGTCAAAACGAAGAGATACGTCATTAGATAGGTTGGTACATCCTATGTGTGTTGCATGACTCCGTCCTGACGTGCACCTTAACTTGATTATGCTCACAGGTTAATATTGGATGAAGAATACAAATTACATGGCTCTTCATTACAGAGTTTGCCCCAGCCTGCTCTTCCCACCCGCCTTGTGGATCCAAACATTCTGAGGACCAAAGATAACGATGTGTTAATTTTTAATTTTGTGATTTATTGGTGAGCCGTTGGTACGTGGTATGTCGTCTGGTCGTGTCATTAGAATTGCATAACACCTCAGCATATTCCAGTGAATGAAGACCAGCATCAGTCCGTTTATCGGTCTTGGGACCTTCGACCTTGAGCCGGGATAAATCAGTTGGTATAAAGAATCGCCAAGGACTGGACGGTCCGGGGATCGAATCCCGACAGGGGCGAGATTTTCCGCACCCGTTCAGAACGGCCCTGGGGCTCACCCAGCCCCTACACATTGGGTACCGGGTCTTTCCCGGGGGTAAAGCGGCCGGGGCGTGGTGCTGACCACCCAAACCCATCTAGCGCCGAGGTTAAAAAAAACAGTATATATATGTACCTATACTTCCCTTCTGAGCCTTCGTGGCTTCTTCTAGGTCAAACTTTACATTTTACCTTTGACCTTAAGTTTCATGCATAATATGTGTACAGTGTTTGACAACTTCCTCAAACACGGATTTGATATTAAATCGTAACGACGTTGTCACTTGTGTCCAGCAGGTGATTAACTACCCGCTCCCTCCATACAATCTCTTGCGTAATTAGCGAAGAATGGAAGTATAACAACGGCCTATGTAAGTAACTGTTACACAATCGCGACACACCAGTTGGGGGTAAAATGTAGCCCTATTCCTCTACACACGAAAACACACTGTAATATCTGCTTTAAATGCGTTCTTTGTCACATACTGCGAATTGGTCCATTGCGTAATAGAAAAAATGGACGAGTTTAAGTTCGGTTCCCGGCAGGAGCGACAAAGAACCACGTGCTATGAGGCGTTCTGGCCCGCTGTAGACTTCAGCCAAATTCATACTCAAAGGATGCAGGTGGCTCTTCCGCCAGGGATAAAGCGGTCTGAACGTGTTGCTGACCTCTCACATTGAGTGCCGAGGGTAAGAGTGAGAAGAATTGGTACTTCCAGTCTCCTATAAGCCTTGAAAGCTGCTCTCGCCTGGGCTATTACACAGTGAGTATTGGCAATTCTTTACCGACTTTTCGCGACAACCTGTCCGTACCATGTATGATCTTGAAACATCAATAATGAGGCGGCCGAGGCCCGAGTTGGGCTGTCGCGCCGCAAGTTGGGCTGTCGCGCCGCAAGTTGGGCTGTCGCGCCGCAAGTTGGGCTGTCGCGCCACAAGTTGGGCTGTCGCGCCGCAAGAACAAAGAAATTGTAAAAAAAAATAAAAAAAAAACCCCCGCTTGAATGTTGCAGTTCAGTTTGTTACAAATAATATTAGTTGAACGTTAGTCAGTCCTATGTGTTTGTCTATACATACAAAGTATAACGCAAACACAAAAGTTTGTTACACAAAATGCCATTTTAGGGCCCTAAAATAGCATTTTATGTAATAAAACGGTTTTGTTTTTGACTGACACGTTATGCTTTGTATGTATAGACAAACACATCGGGCTGACTAACGTTAAATTTATAGCCCGTCAAGTTAGTTCCACCATTCTCTATAAGAACGTGAGTTCCAAGGTACTAAAATGTTGTGCCAGCATCTACTTTAAACTTTAGACGCCTAATGTCAACTATAGTTGTCGTACCGCACCGCTAACCTCCAAAGTTGCATTTTATATATTTATTCAACAAATATAGGCACAGAATATTTTAAACATGGTGTACACTGTCCGTTTTTTTCTCTTCAAAATGTAGTTTGTTTCATAATTCTAACTTACTTTGTTCCTGTATTATGCACATTTTATATACAGGGTGTGCTAAAATTTAAAAAAAATGATTCCGGCGCCAAAAGGTTAATAAACAGGCCCTAAAATAGAATTTTATGTAATAAAACTGTAGTGTTTTTTGACTGATACATTAAACTTTGTATGTATAGATTATATTAGGCTTTACTTGTCTTATTGAGTGTTGCAAATCGTTGGTCATCTTGCAGGGGTACATCACACCTAATAAGTACTTTGTTGAACGTCGAAGTTACGTTGGTGAAGCTTAAGACACGTGTCCCTGAATGTTTCTTTCACATCGCCTTCTGGCGATTGTCACTGAACACTCTGTGCTTGAACATACACCACAGTAAAATATCAGTCGCAGGTTTTCAGGTCTGGTAACACAGTAGGCCATTCGGTTACCAAAGTCTCTGCCGGCAGGGCACAGAATTCTGGCGATACGAACTCTTGTACCCTCTTGCTACAAAAGGGTTTAGACTCTCCTGTAGTCAAAGAGATGATAAGAAATGATGTCATAAAATGTATAACTTATCTACATTTGTTACCAGGAAAGTATGGGCCCATTAGCCCCAGGTGCACTCATAGCAAGCCGATACCAATTGTAACATCATATAATGAACCTTCGTCGGTGAAAATTGGATCTTCTGCAGACCAGAAACTTATCGTCTGACAGGGTCCTTATCCACTCAGTTGAAACCAGTTTTCACAGCTAAGCAGAACAAGTTCAGGTCCTATCGCTTCATCATGCACTTCATGAAGTTAGCAGTTCACAAAATTCAGTCTGGCTTTACGATCTGTGTCGCAGTGCTTCTGACTCATATACACAAAACCTTTTAAGCTGATTGCCCTCTTTATTTAATAATAATATTTCTGTTTTTTAGAGTATATTGTTTTTTTTAACTACTTTATAATAATTTGAAGGGTTTTATTAAATTTATGTACAGGGAACGAGACTTTTTCCCATTTTTACATTAGGACCATTGCATGGTGTTTCTTTAATTCTAAATTATACATAGTCTGATGTGTGGGCCCGGTAGCTCAGTCGATATAGCAACTGGGCTACGGGATGGACGGTCCGGGATCGAAACCCTTTGGGGACGAGATTTTCCGCCCGTCCAGACCGGCCCTGGGGCCCACCCAGCCTCCTGTATAATGGGTACCGAGTCTTTCTCAAGGGTAAACTGCGGCCGGGGCGTGCTGCTGACCACTCACCCCCTTCTAGTGCCGCGGTCATGGAAGAGTAGAGCTATACTTCTACCCACCCTCTGGGCCACACCGGACCTGTAACGGAATAACTTTACCTTACATAGTCTGATGATGGCCTGAATACAGGGTCGAAACTAGTAGCTATTGTAAATTGCTGATGGTGTTGTTACAGGACGCTGTGTTCAACAAGTACATAGATTGCCTTGCACAATGGGGATGTGTCACTTAAGAATTCCTAAATTTCCACTGGCATTCGAATAGTGACTATTGACTGATTGGGGACTCCAGGAATGACAACCTGTCTCTGATAACGTGAGAAAAGGCAAGTCGATTCAACAGAATGTAGTAGACGAAAATTGTCACACAAAATAAGGGCATTTTACTGCAACAATGCGGGCAAATTCATATTCTTTCGGAGGGTTATAGCAATCATTAAACACAGATAACAAACGGAATTTGGATTCCTTTATTTGTGTCGAAAAATACGTGAAAAGTTAGACGAGCTCTAATTCTCCATTATGCGTTGTCTTTGTGCAAAAGACGCGCCCAGCGGTTAAGCAGGCATAGTAGGCAGCTGTTTTGTCTACACTTCGCTTCAATTGAGTACGGAAATTGACGGACGCCTCGCAAATTTTCGGAGTAGTCATGTCAGAACAAGTTTATTAGAGGGCACGACAGCGCGAAATTTAGTTTTTGTCCTCACTCTAAATTGATTGCATTAGTCAGTTCTATGCTTTCGCAGTTGGTATCAGAATCTACCTTCACAATGAAGCCCCGGTGGTTGTGTCTGAATCCGCTGTTGTTATGGCAACCAAAGGTCAAACAGAAACCGCTGTAAGCAATATTAAGGAAAGAAGACTAGTTTATATCGCCTAAAAGTACAGCAAATTCTACAATCTTTATGCAGCAGTGGCAGAAGTTGCTATTTCAACCCGAAGCAAAAGAAAACTGAGCTCTTGCCTTTCAGAATCAACTTGTATTTGAGCTGCTGAAAGAATAGTACTAACTGTTTTTAGTGCCTGAGGTGATTTTTTAAAAATCCGCATTTTTCCGACAGAATGCTACGATTTGTTTCTTAAAATTCGCATTACACATACTGACATATCCCTGAAACTCACTGACGAGCTGGTATGCGCAGTGAACACTGCGTTAAACTCTGTAAGGTGGGGACTTACAGCTTATAAATGCATTAGTATTGAAAGGCGAGACATGTTTGCGGATTTGGGAATTCCAAGGCAGGAACTTCGGCGCGCCGAAGGTGCTGCTAAGACAATATTCGAGTAAATTAGTAATTTGTCTCATTAGTAATTAGTAATTAGTCTCACTGGGTGCATCTTCTCACACCCAAATACTAATGTGGTTATAGTAGTATTTCTACATTTTTTCTGTGGCGCTACACCCCAAACGGGACTAGGACCCCTAAAAATTACGCACACACACACACACCCGGTAGGACTCCCCTGAACGAGTGATCAGCCCATCGCAGAGGCTGATACCTGCGAAAAACACAACAAATACAAGAGATGGACTTCCAGAAATTCAGCGAGATTCGAACCAGCTATCCCAGAAATCAATGACTGCAGACGTAAGCCTTAGACCTCACGACCATCATGATCGGCATTCGTTCTACATTACTAGCATGAAACGTGGGTTGTCAGGCTCAATTTTGAAGAACTGCCTCCTAAAGGCAGAAGATAAAAATTACTTTGGACGAGTTACATAAAGGTAGATTTATTGCCGTGCGTGCCATGAAGGCACATGGTGCACAGAAGTACAGCTACATTTGTTCTTAACTTCAGCATAGTTGGAGATGACTGCTAAATTTCACACCTCGTCCACTTTACCAGTGGGATAAAGTGCCCGGTATACAATGGCTGCCTGAAGTCAACAGAGACATTAGCGTCTTAGGCTAATCCGTTAATCTAGATCTTTTTTAGGGATTTTCCTCAGTTGCAAAGCAAATTGTACGGTATAGTTAAAGAGGATTACAGAAATCTTCAGCCCCCAGAACACCGCGTGTCTCTTCAATCCTCAGACATCCACCCAAATAGCCAGGTTCCCTGCCAAATGCCATACCTGCTGGACGGGAGCTTCTCCCGCCAGCAGTAACAGACGTTACGGTCTTCAACTAAGAAGCCAAACTCACCAGCTGGTAGTTAAAATCCTTAGAGGCACCACTTGCACATTCCAGTTACGCTTTTCATAGGCAGGAAGTGTTTAATTTAGAGAGGGATATAGACTTTAGTTAGCTATAGTTTTGGTTGGTTATCGTTGGCTGCAAGACAGTCAAACAGCTCAGTCACTAGCAGTTTCAGATTTCGGGTCCTGCAGCAGAGACGTTACCCACCATAATGTTTAGACGGATACAGGACGTAACTGGGACCTACCAGTAGAGGCTACAAGCGCCGCCACTGAAAACAGCGCGCTCTCTGGCGCTCCGAGACAACAAAACCCGGACGAGTAGCGACTGGATATTGATCGTCAACTCGCGTTGCCCCAGCCCCACAAGACACTTGCTTCACGACGCACTCCGCTGTTAGTAACGGCGATCTCGTTGGCAAATGCCGGTCAGCCGACCGCCAGGCTGACTTGTATGGAAGCAGTAAGAGACACGCCAATAGAGTAGCATAGCGGTAATGGGACTGACCGCTGTAACCGAGGTACCAGCTTCGATGTTCTTTCTGTCTTCCTGGTTTTCGTCGTTCTATTCAGAAAGTGGGTGGGTATCAGCTTTCAGCAGGCTACAACCGACTTTGTCCAATCCCATGGATACCCTTATCCCTATTTATTTATTTACTTCCTTACCTTTAGATCATTTAACGGTAAAACCAGCATAGAACAACCGGTGTAGTGTCTCGAATGACTGGAGATTTGGATTTCCGTTTCCAGAATTGATACAGATCCTCTCTTCGGCATCTCATCCAGTCACGGGCGCAGCCAGCTCCCTCACCACACTACAACAGTTTCTGTTTTGTGGTCGCATTGCGTCCGGGTCGCCAAGTTGAATACTGAAGTGCGTCTAGTGCCGAGGTTAGGAATTCGTGGAAATTCGTGGCTGCTGCTGTAGGTATAAGTGGAGTAACTCAGCACAGGACTTTCTATGTAACGACGCTAACAGACTATGTCTGTGTAAATTATTAGTGTGATTGATGGATATTGAAATTAAAAGGCGTTGCAAGGAAGTGGCCGTGGCCTAGTAGAAGTCTCATCCCCTTGCATTTGCGTGGACGGACTTAAGTAAACGAAAACCTCTGTCCAAAAATCTTTGTTCTGGCGGAGAATCCAATCTGGAGCTCCTAAAATAGGTCAGAGGCCGCATCGCGTCAGACAGTTCGCTCGAGTTCGTGTTTCTGCCACATTCAAGTCGGGCGTCTGGTGCCCTAAAAACGTTTGCCAAATGTCAGCAACTTATTAGTTGGGCTGTTATGTTCGAAACGCGCGTTGCATTAACACTGGTCCGCCTAACGACTTGATGCAGTTGTCATGTCCTGGTCTTGTATTCGGAAGGCGTCTGGTTCGAAATTCAACCGGATCGTTCGCCACCCTGACTGGTCTGTTCGTGCGTGATTTCAGGCTGCCGCCATGATGTCGATGAAATCTGCTCTCTTCTGGGATGTTACGCAGCGTGAAGTGGTTTTTCCGTAACGAGGTTTTGGGACAACCTATCGATCCCATCTTCAAGTGTCAAGAAGTCCGACTTCTTGGAATGGTTGACCCTCGAAGATGTGACCAATAGGTTATCCCGAAACGTCGGTACATAATTACCAGTTTACGCTGCGTAATATCGTAAAAGACTGTTGATCTGGTCTATTCATGGTATACCTCAGTTCTTTCAGGATATACCGGAATGAAACCTCAATCTGGCCATGACCGTTTCTGCCTATATCCTTTCCAATTTGTCGTTCATGAATCACCGTAGCATTCTGAACTGTAGATGTATTTTGATCCAACGACAGAATCGTCAAATAAAATACAAATGTCATTACATTACGGATCTGTTGCAAGTTTCCCCTCTTGGCCAGTTGTGCAACACATCTTACTTCCGCAACCAACAGCTCCCTCACCATTCGCATAACAAACACTGCACTTTACATTTAGTCGGTTAAATTCAATCCGCGTCCATAAACTTCATTTTTCTAAAATACTCTCAATATTATCCTCCTATATATCTCTAGACGTCCTGTGTAGTTTTCCCTCTCCAAGGTTCTCGACGACGATTTTGCATTCTCTGAGCAATTCTCTATGCGTGCTGCATACCCATCCAACCCAGTCCCCTGTACTTAAACACTCTAAAACTATTAGCTGAAACAGACAAAGCAGCGTCGTAAGAATTATGAAATAAATGAAAACTGAACCTTCTATGGCATCCACCATTTCATGCCATTTTACATATTGCTTAAGAAAGAATGTAAAAGAAAGAGCAGAGTACTCTCTTCGAATAATAATAGTTCTGACGTCACTCGCAGCGCCAATTGTGCGTGGTGGTGGTGACGTAACAGACGTCTACCTGCATCAAACAAACTGTACCAAAATCCTGCGGAGAAGGTTCTTCGTTGTAAATAAGTCACTGAACTGTTGAACAAATTGCCTATTTTCATGAAATCCCAATTTCCTCCATAGTGGTAAAGAAAACAAGCCTTTGGGTCTCATTCTGAGCCACTTCAATTTGCTTCCTGTGTTCCAGTTCACAAACGTAAGGGAAGACAATGCTTGTTACTATTCGGTTCAGAATGTTTGCTTTCCGCTTGCTACCTAAAACATAACAACTGCAATGTACACAACTATAGTTTTGCCTCTTTTTCTGTAAGGGTATGAAACTTGGTTTTACACACTGGGCAAGAATATAGATTGAGGACTTTCGACGTAGAACAGGCTTCTAAGGAAAGTGTTAGGACCCAACCAGGCGAAATGCATGTCGAGGCTGGAGATTTGCGCTCCTCATTAAATATTACTGTGTAATGAAATAAAGAGAAAATGACGTGGGATGGGCATGTGGAACACTTGGGGGAAGATATATGGAGGGTTTTGGCGGGGAAGCCTAAAGGAAAGAAACTTTTGTTAGAGCTAGGTGTAGAAGGTTGCATTATACTGAAATGGTCCTTAAAGAAAAAGGACGTGAGGGCGTGGACTGGTTTCAACTGGCTCAGGTTAGGATCAAGTGGCAGAATTTTGTGAACACGGTAACGAATCTTCGGTTTCTGTAAAATGCAGAAAATTTCTTGACGACCTGAGGATACATTAGCTTCTCCAAGGCGAACCTTGCTTCATGTAGCGATTGAGTGAGGGTCAGTATGAAGATAGATTCAGTAATTTGAGGGCCCGGTCTCGGATACACAATCTGCTGTGAACTCGCTAGTTCTTTAGTTATTCAGTTAATTAGAGGGGCGAAGTGGCTATCCAAAGGTCACAAGTTGAATGGCATTACATAGACGCATGCTCTGCTGGTGTCACCATTCTGAAAATTAAGTTTCCTCTAGAATCTAACACATATGCCTGCTAATTACAGACTGCTGAAGTGCGGACAGGCTACAATCACACGAGAGCGACTCCGCGGCATCTCGACTCTGCAAAGCACTCTTCTGGCAGCCTGTCATTGAGTTCAAATGACAGACCCTTCAGACAAAGTGGACAGGTTCAGTTCTAGCTTAGCAATGCAAAGGCAGTCGATACGAAGAGAATATTCTGTATCAGGTTAAAACTTGCTTCACGGTCGGGGAACTGGCCTTCTTTCGCAGAGAATTCTGGCTGTGAATTTTAGGTTCTGCACTTTACAAAGTTTTACTTTATGTAAACTTGTTTTCTAACCGACCGTAATAGTGAGTGGCTCTACATTTACGTATCGCATTTTGTTTATATGGAAGCGTCTTGGGAGAAAGACGTAGGAAATGCGATTACAGCGGCTCAGTGGCCTCCATTTGAAGTCTGAATTGCTTGTACAATTATGATAAATTCCGTGACGTTCAATATGGGGCCGCACCTTGAGTCAGGCTGTTAGTCGCTGGCCTCAGAACAGAGTTCCGAGTTCGATATTCAACAAGTTCATGTGATGAGATTTATGGTGGACAGTGTTGTACTGGGACTGATTTTTCTCCGATTACCTCAATTTTCCGCTGTCATTATTGCACCTATGGTGAAGACTCATCCTTTCATTTATCACCAATGTTGTATAGTCTCAGCAGTTAATAGCGTCATTAAATAACACACCACACACACACACACACCACACACACACACACACCACACACACACACACACACCACACACACACACACACACCACACACACACGAATACATATTCTTTACTGTACAGGAAAAAATGGTATAAGTACATATATGCCATCCGATATGTATATTACCATTACACTACGAGTATTTAAATGGATTCACATTGAATTAACTCCATGGAGCGGAGTTAATCTTAGGAAAAGGAGCCGCCAAAAGAGTCAATAAATTCCCCGCAACTTATAGCACCTGAAGTTCCTTCATTTCTTAAAAAAATCTTCACCGCACCGCAATTATCATTCAGTCGGGTTCAGTTAGCACTCTGCTATACTTTTTGTTTAAATTCGTTTTAATATTATCCTCCTATTACACATAAGTCTTGAGAGATGTCTCTTCCCAACTGGCTAGGTTTTTCCCAAGAAGGTTTGTTGCATTTCTTACATCTGCCATGCATAATACACGCATTGCTCGTCAGACGTTCCTTGATTTTTGTCGTCCTAATAATATACTGTGACGAACACATGGAGCTATTGCAACCAGCCCCCCCCCCTCCCCATATCTAAATTCTTCTACCTTAGCTCCAAATAATATCCTGAAACTTTAACCCAATTAATCAATAGGACACAGAATTGGGAAAGTGTTTCGTAGGAGTGCTTTTCATTTTCCTAATCCTGGCTCAATGATTGTTTCGATTTCGTAATTTTTGAGATAGCCTTCATGTAGCCGTTCAAATAAAAATCACACCTCTGCGGTCCCTCACGTGTCCATCTTCTTCCCCGCATGTAGTCTACGTTCATTTTTGGAGCAATGTTCAGCGTGGCTGCCATTTGCTAAGATCATATAGTGTTGTTGATTAATGAATATAGATCATTTAGGGAATGTTACCGACAGGAGAAAACCAAAGTATTAGGAACTGAACCTCTCTCAGTGCCATTTTGTCTCTTACGAGTCATTCATATTCTGCTCCTTAGAATGAACCCGGGCTTCGGCTTTGAGAGGTAGGCGACTAACCGCCTGACACATGGTACGGTTCTTTCATTATTAACCTTCTGGCACCGGAATTATTTTTTTAATTTTAGCACATCCTGTATATAAAGTGTGAATAATACAGTAACCAAATATTTTAGAACTATGAAACAAACTGCATTTTGAAGAAAAAAAGAAGGAGAGTATATACCATGTTTAAAATATTCAGTACCTATATTTGTTGAATAAATATATAAAATGCAACTTTAGAGGTTAGCGGTGCGGTACGACCACTATAGTTGACATTTGGCGTCAAAAGGT
>Ga0123354_10003330_pt1 | contig 22126 bp, 15 predicted proteins | sample TergutLab28metaG_2_FD_97872 | JGI IMG/M metagenome (GOLD analysis project Ga0123354, IMG submission 97872) | Labiotermes labralis P4 segment gut microbial communities from Petit-Saut dam, French Guiana - Lab288 P4 | ecosystem: Host-associated > Arthropoda: Insects > Digestive system > Gut ... | reverse complement strand
AGCAACAGCAGCAGCAGCGGCGGCAGCAGCAGCAGCAGCAGCAGCAGCAGCGGCGGCAGCAGCAACAGCAGCAGCGGCAGCAGCAGCAGCAGCAGCAGCAGCAGCAGCGGCGGCAGCAGCAACAGCAGCAGCAGCAGCAGCAGCAGCAGCAGCGGCAGCCGCAGCAGCAGCAGCATAGTTAGCTGCGTTTTCATTACCAAAAAGAAATGGGCCGTGTATATAGCACGTATGATGACGAGGAAAGTTGCACTGGAGCCAAGACCCGAAGAAAAGATACACTTGGAAAACTAGGAGTGGACGGGAATATAATGTTTAATATACTTTACCATTAAAAAAAAGAGACCTTTAGTGGTGAATTTTTATCACTTAAAACAGTTACAGTTGGAGTTTTACACGAAAACAGTAAAGTAGAACATGCTATGCCTTGTGACAACAAATGAGGAATAACAAAACAAAATTCCTTACGCTTACCTGCTTCTAAATGTATTTAAACAGCGGAATATGACAACCTGCCACTGACCTGAAAATAAAGAAAAGTCTCAGTTAAAAGCCGTTTAGGAATAACTAATGATCATTCAGAACAGTGTAAAAATATGTTATGCGAATCGGACAGGCATAAAAGACATTTAATTGTACTGCTACACCCAACGGTGTTTACTGCAACTGTGTTGCAGGTATAAATCCTATGGGTCGACCTCCTTCAGATCTCCCCGCACTTCCGTATAACCCTCAACAGTCCTCTAGTCCGTAGTGACAACCACCGCTTGCGACAAACCCTGGATAACTCAGGCCAAGGGGGGTTGGAGCGAAATGCAACTGAAGAACAGAGAAGCAATGCTCGTGAGTCTTTACACAACTATCCGTGGGAGTTACAATAGGGCAAATTTCTATTGCCTCAGTTACAGTTCTGCAACTCCCTCTGCATTCTGAGATTACTCTTCTATTGGCCAGTGAGGTAACCTACGGTATGTTACAGACGTGTGGCGAAATTACTGTCGTCGTCAGATAACTTGATCCCTTATAGCCCCGGGGTGAAGAGTCAAGCTAGTCAGTGAGGGAAGCACAGCGCACGCAGCTCCAAAATTTTTCTCTGCGTTACAAAACAGTGACTCGTAACTTCATTGCGATAGACAATGTATTCCTACCTCGAAAAAAACGGATGTTTTTGGAACAAGTATAACGTTGCCTGGCCGTGCCGACCACAGCTGTAAGCTGTGTTAGAGATCTCGTGTATCAAGTTATCTGATTCGCACAATACATGGACGATGAATATCATTACAAGCCCACACACCATTGCAACCGCGGACTAAAAACAATATTTTCGTTTCACAAAACAGTGATTTTGTCAAATCAGCTGTAGCCGTGTCATAATTTTGACTGAGACCGGAGACAAAATCGTGTGCAACTGAATATCGTTTCCTTAAAAAATAAAGAGATCAAATTATAATCCTAACGAAGTGTGTATTTCATGAAACAACTAAAGTTACTGAGGACTGTGGTCTGTGGCATGTGACGCTGTACCGCAGGAAGAGCGGTTCCCAGCATTTCAATCGGACATATTACCTTCATTCAAAAGGGGGCATTAGGGCTAAGAAGAATGGTCTAGTTCCAGGTGACCCTTAAGAATGACGGCAGTACCTTCCTTCAATACGCCGGAAACTCTTCATCCAACAAGGCAAATGTATATCTCAGAAGACCAGAATCCTCATTAGCACTGCTGTAAACATTCAAAACTCGCAACTGAGGTCACATACGACGAGTTTAATAAAGGAGATGCATGACGGTTACTGGCTGAAAGTGCGTACCGAGATAACGCATTAATTTACACTGACGTTCGTTCATGTTTCCAATGCGTATTGGAACTATCACGTGCACTGCAGTTTCTCACCGTAACGTATATTATTTGTATACAATAACAGTTTATTTTACACAGAAATTATTTGTACTATTAGGATCCTGGTGAAGTAAGACCAAGTAAAGTATTCACAAGACTAAAGTGCAAAACTAACTACAAGGAAGAATGTTCCTCTTCAGAATCTCAAAATGGATATCACTGGTCCATATCCTAAACCATACAAAATCTGTCCACACACGCGTTTCTCATTTTCCTCGTGCCTCGCGCATTCAACTACATTTATTTAATTTCTCTAATAACACCTGGTAAATAATAAATATTATCATGTTAAGTGAAGAATAAAAAACCAACTAGATGCTACTTATTATTTTATTGTACTTCTTATAGGCTCAACATGTTTCGGGCACTACTATGCCCATCATCAGGAGCTCGCGACTATGATGTTGATTACCACATTGGTCGTTTCGTTCTAGGTTTGCTGTATGTTGGAGGTTACGTGCAGGTAGGCTGGAGTAGGGTCCGCCCCACTACTCCAGCCTAACCGCACCTAACTTCCAACCTAGAGCAACCCAAGAACGAAACGACCATTGTGGTAGTCAACATCAGAGTCGCGAGCTCCTTATGATGTGCATAGTAGTGCCCGAAACATGTTGAGCTTATAAGAAGTACAATAAAATAAGAAGTGGCATCTAGTTCGTTTTTTATTCTTCAGTTATCACAACGATGCACGGTCCAATAAACATCAGATTATCAAGTTAGTTATTGTGTCGATGCCATGTTACTGCAGTCTACCGTGTCCGTAAAACCTACTCAGTACTGGTACGGCTTTTGGGAAAATCGTGTAGCCTCAACTCTAGGCAGAGGAACAAAAATAAACCAAGTTACCTCTATAATTCCGTAAACATGTTTAGTAATCTTCAAATGATAAAAAAAACAGCACGAAACGTCAGTAATAGTCATCGCACGAGCATCTCATTTCACGGTGACTGAAATGTTTTCCGTGGTAAAATGTACCCATCCGCTAAGGGATCAATATAAGTAATGCATTACTTATTGTTCAGTTGCAGACACACACTCACACACACACACACACATATATACATACATATATATATATATATATAAAGGTGAAGAAATCCCTGTACTTTCCTGAACAGTTCCTGAGGGTTCCAGAAGGTTGCATTCTCCAAGATTTCAAGACAATCGGCGCAAGGTGGTAAGGTTTACAGCCTTACGCACCGGCCACCTTTATTCGTCAGGAAATATTTCTGGCACGCATTTCTGTTAGAGGTTGGGTCGACTCCAGGGCCATAGTGCTGCTGGAAGGATTATGTCTATGAGAAATTCTAATGACGCCATCAGGAATCGAACCCGGCTTGCAGCGCAGTGCCTCAACCAACTGCTCCTCTGCGTTCCCCCATATATATATATATATATATATAACATCTATTAAGGTGAACATAGCGCCGTGGCATAGGCTCTAAATCTATAGACCAACTCAATTAAGCTATCAATATATCCCCAGTGCAGCTAGATGAGGTTCCGTAGACACCTGCTGCGTATGAACGTCTGGCCACTGCTGTGTAAGACATTACTTTTAGAGGCACTCCCATAATGTTTACTTTCCTCACATCTCCGCCTTTCACACACACACACACACATATGCCGATCCTCCAGTAATAAATGTCAGATATGAATCGCCTTTATTACAGTTGCAACATGTGATCAATAAAATCCACGTCCAAAATAATGCGTACTCTAAATGCCCGCTAGTATACATGTGAGATGCAGGTCTTTGTTTTTAAGAAGACAGTTCCTTTCTTCAAAACATCGGTTACCAACATCCCTGCTACACTAAATAACAAGACAGACGATTTGAATCCTGATAAAAACGTATTTTACTTTACATAGAAGCCGCTTGTTACAGGGCACAGTGTTGGTGCAGTAATCACCGCCAACAAAGAAAGAGACGATACTTAAGCAAACACAACTAAACAGGTAGAACTGCTGGGCGACAGCTGGAGTTAATATGCATTAAGCAAATAAGTCAGAGTAAAATAGTTTGTTAGTCTTAAGACTAGGTGTTATTGTAATTGAGAGCTGATATGTCGTTCAATAATAATAAAAAAAAGTCTCTTGTGTGTCCTTGACTTACATAATGTATAGGAGCAGACACATAATCCTACAATGTCCAGTGTCGTGCCAGTATATTATCAGTAACGTTATCTGTGTGTGTTACTACGTTAATGCAAATTTATTTGAATTTACAGAACGAAATATTCATTAGAAAACCACTTGAATCCGTGTTTGTCTGAAGTATATTTAATGATTTCTGGCATTCGTTTATGCCATCTAAATGTAAACTTCATTAATTCAAAACGGAAATCTTTTTAGTTGCAAGTGTAAATTCCAATGGTGACACTACTACTGGACAGAACAGCAGTCAGGAAGCTGCGTCGTACCAATACCATGATTAGGTAATACCAATGAATAACGATACAGTGACATAAAAATCACCTCATGGGTTTCATGCCAGACTCCTTCACAGACAGCAACTTGGTCGAAACCCCAGAAACCCCAGTCCAATCACAATTCTCATTCCTTGCAGGGCTGTCCATAAACAGGCCTAGAGAGGCCCTTCGGGCTCCAGAGTTTGAGGCTCCCATAATTTTCAGACAAACGTCATATGAAGGTGGCAAGATTGTGAGCCCTACATACCGGCCACCTTTACCCGCAGGAGACATTCCTTTTACTCATTTCTATTAGTGGCAGAGTCGACCCCAGGGACTTAGTGCGGTCGGAAGTTCTTAGTCAATAGAAATATCAATGACCCCCATAGTGAATCGAACTCGTGACATTCGGGCTTGTAGCACAGTGTTTCTACTACGCCACCGTGTACTCCCTTGCAAAACTAATTTTTTTTTATTTGAATTATTATTACTACAGCTTCCTATTGAATTTTACCTGAGGATATTTCCCTGGGGGTAAGCGGGCGGGTCGTAAAGACCTTACCTCCAATCAGGTTGACTAAAGCTATACACTGTCACGAAGCCGACACGGGATACTTTATCTGTTACTGTTACTATAATTAGCAGTACTATTAGTAATTATTTCCTCCTTGGAAAGTCTCATCGTTTTAGTGCGAATGTTTTCGACAATATAACTGTCAGATTTAAGCTCAAATTTTTAAACAATCTAAATTATTTAGATTTTTGACTCAAGTGCAACCAGCAAGGACCAAACAAAACGGCTCCAGACCAATATTAAATCAAACATAATTTGTTGTTACGTTTAATATATACATCCACACGTATTTAAAAGTCCTTTTGTTTCAGACTCGGGATTTCAGAACGTAAGCTGTGCGAATGTGGGGAGGTTTAACCTGGCACAAATAAATTCACGTGTCCGCCTTGTTGATTTTACCGATTTTAGAGTAAGAAAATTTGGGTGATTTGTTTGCACGTATTACATACTATTCATGTTAAATCTCATAGAAATGGGTAATTTAATTCTGACCTTTAAAAGGAGTGGAAACCATAGTCAACATGATGATCGCAAATCCTACTTTTTCCTTTAGGGGAAGGAAATCTTATTAAAAGATAGGAAAAGGTGTGCACAAGCCACATAGAAATTCAGCAGGGATCATGACAAATTATAAGAAAGATTATGAAACGATTAAAGATATATATATATATATATATATATAAATTTACGGGTGAAAAATATATATTTCTATCAAAGTTTATCAGTACAAGAAAACTACAGAACTACTGCAACAGATGGCAAGAGAGTCTAGTGTGGTGACCCGCGAAGCGTCTGATGTCAAGGCTGCTGGTATGCCAGAACGTTCTCGTGCAAGAAAGAGTAGAAAATTCTACAAGGACTAAATAGAACCGTGTAATGCGATAAGCGGCATATAAGGCCAGCGGACCGCAAGAAAAGGACAGTCGTGTCACGGCGAGTCAGCGTGCTGCGTATAGCGAAGAGTTAGTGTTGAGCAGGGCGAAGGGAGATGGTGGCTGCGGAAATGCACAGTGTGGAGCGTGTGGATGAGCGAACACGTGGAGTACTGTGTTCGAGACCGGTCAGTGCTGTGAGCATCAGTAGACAACAAAACTAAGCAAACCGTATATTGGGGTATGAGCCCGGAGCACCGAGTTTATGCGTACAGAGTAATCTCCTGTGAGTGTACTGTTTCAGTTACCGACTGTTTTAATTGTTTGAACTGTAGTGACAATAACGCTGTTATTTGATAGACCCGCGGCCCTATATTTTACAATACAATGGCCCTAATTTGAGAGAAATACCAAATGCTAATAAATGGTCTTATTTCGGTAAAATAAACCTGATCCTATTGAGCAAACCAACTCTGTTCTGTTTAAGCATATACACATAATAAAGATAACAACGTAATTAGAGCGCATCTTCAAGGGACTTTCGAAAAATGTATATCCAGACAAATGACAATGCTCAAAAAAAAACCTATGTCCTTGTAATGCGATAAGCATTTAGAATAACAAGATATTATATAAAATTAATTATTCTTATTATAATTTGTCCCTATTTATGTTATTTTTAACAAAATAAACATTTCTAAGATTATGAGTTACAAACATATAATTGTTTCCGGATTATTGATTGCTGAGAAGTTATAGCAGTCTCATAACCGGAAGCGATTTTGACTTGTCACACTGAATAGGTGATGGACTCCCACGCCTTCTCGAACTCCTTTATTTACAATCGCATCCTAAATTCACCTCCATGACACGTAGATGTGCTCGGCTTTGTTTCCGTCATCGTAATGGAAAAGTGTCCAATGCACATGCAAAAATCATGAATTTCCTGGTCCTGCCATATCGAAAACTTGTCACCTGTCAAATAATTCCTATGTCTAATTATCTTTATACCTTACCACCATCCTGGGCCATTGTCACGTAATCTGGGAACCTTAATTCCTAGGACACTCTGGGCACCTCAAGCTTGTAATGGGACTGATTTTTAATTGTCTTTATGTGCAACCTGTTTTGAAACAGAAAATGCCCTCTTCCCTCCCAATAACAGGTAATTTTTACACTTGCACGAACAACCGACCAACCAATTTAGGTTACACATTAATGTGAACAGTTTTTTTAACGCAACAAGATATTTGCCTCGTGATTGTAATTCTTAACTTATACACCAAAACTGTAGGTTATAACGTAAGGCCTCGCTGTTTACCAATTTCATACTCTCCGTCAGGATCTAAGAATGACGTGGCACCACCCTCGCTTCCTTCCGCGTCACAATTTTGCGCGTTCGTGATGTAGCCTAATTGAAATGGCACTTGGACCACTCTCCAGTAGCATAATACTAACACGAAGAATCCCTAAGAATATATTATCCGCTTCCTGACACAAAGCCTAAGACCACGCACACACCCATGCACGCACGCACGCACGCACTAAGATTTAGCACAGTCATCTCAATAGCCTACAACAGTGTTTCGCAGACGTTTTTGTTCGCAGACCCCTTTTAGCTTCGAAAAATAACCACGGATTCTCACATTCTTGCTCATGTAAGTATAGTGTGGCCGGATGATGGGTATCCAAAAATAAAAATATGTGTCTAAGAACTGATTTCAGATAGCTGCGAGTACATACCAACAGCATACGTAATAATGTGACTGTATTTAAACTGTCGCTCGTTTCGTGGGTCTGAGGGTTTCTTAAGCAGATATTCTAACGGTCAGATGAAATACACTAATCGATAAATAAAGAATTTCAGCTAATATTTTTAGCAAAACAACACTTCTTTAATTAAAAAAATAAGTAAATTCGAAGTAACAATTACAGTAATGTTCCAAAAATTCCCTGGCAAAGTGGTCGCGGATCGCTCTGAATCCGCGCAGCACACTTTGAGAACCAATGACCAGGACTTTTACTTTCCCATACAAGAATTAACATGAGAACTGAACACACTTTCTTATGACCACAGAAAGAAGTCTGAACTTTTGTGAAGTTGGTAACTGAAGAATAATAACCAAATAGATGCTACTTATTATTTTATTGTACTTCTTATAGGCTCAACATGTTTCGGGCACTACTATGCCCATCATCAGGAGCTCGCGACTATGATGTTGATTACCACATTGGTCGTTTCGTTCTTGGTTTGGTGTATGTTGGAGGTTACGTGCAGTTAGGCTGGAATAGTGTCCGGGCTGCACTACTCCAGCCTAACCGCACCTAACCTCCAACAAACAGCAAACCAAGAACGAAACGACCAATGTGGTAATCAACATCATAGTCGCGAGCTCCTGACGATGAGCGTAGTAGTGCCCGAAACATGTTGAGCCTATAAGAAGTACAATAAAATAATAAGCAGCATGTAGTTGGTTATTATTCTTCAGTTATCACAATGATGCACGGTCAAACAAACATAAAATTTTGTAACGTCCATCGTGAGGACAGAGTAACAGACGCAATTTATTTAACGACGCTGTCAATCGCTACGTTTATACAGCGTGAACAGTACATAAATAAACATGAATATGGTTCAGGACAAAATCGAAGTTCTAAGAGAAAAGCGTATTGTTCTTCCATTCCCTCCACCACAAATCGCACACGAAGTTTCACGTCAACGAACCCGGCCTCCTGCTAATACTTCTAATGCACTCGTAAGCAGCCCTTTTCATCATTCACTGCTATCCACATATGGAAAAGAACATCCTGCCTTTCATTACTGAGCTTAAAAAAACTTGCAATTACCCTTAATTTGCCACGTGTTGAAAGATACGTGCAGAACGAGGCGTAAATACACCAATAGCTGCTATGAAGGCTCTTTTAATTAATTCGAGTACTGTGGTGTGACATAGTAATTTACTTCGCTGCAAATTTCCATCATTCATGCAAAATAGAGAAACGTGCCACGTTATGCGTGAATTCTTCATTAGTGTGTGACGCGCTCTCTACGCGCACGGTGACCTGTTCAAAATCATATCAAATAACAGAGTAGACCCTCTCCTATCTGAAAGCTTTCATATGCAATTGCATTTGTTTCAAATGTCGGGTGCGAATACAAATGTTCATGGCTTTGGCAATTCTTAGGTGTTGTTGCACCGAACAGGGCCTGGAACATCACAGACGGTATACGTGGTGTGGCAGAAAAGTAATGAGACTGATTTAATTTAACCATGAATTTTATTCTTTTTACAAATCAAGGTTATCCCCTTACAAATAGTTCCCTTGGGCAGCTACACAGCGACGGAGGCGTTGTTTCCATTGTTCGTAGCAGTGTTGGAAGGCTTCTGCTGTAGTACCTTACAGCTTGTCGGTTACGCTCTTCTGGATATTATCCAAAGTACCAAAATGGCGGTCCAGAAGATCAAGACACGCATCCCACCATTGGCCTTATGCTCAGTCGTGAGGTTCTTCGGAACCATCTTGGCGCACACTTTTCTCGTGTCCAAATCCTTTGTTAAAATTTGATGGACGGTAAACCGGTTCAAATTTAACTCACTACTGATCATTCTCAACGTCATTCGACGACCTGACCTCACAAGAGACCTCATTCTTTCCACGTTGTCGTCCGTTTTTGAGGTTGAAAGTCTTTCCGCACGAGGTTCGTCTTCCACTTGTTCTCGGCCTTCTAAAAAGGACTTGTGCCATCTGAACACTTGTAACCTGGATAGGAAATGTTCTTCATAAGCCCTTTGTAACTTTTCATAAGTCACAGTAGCGGATTCGCCAAGCTTTACACAAAATTTGATGGCACAGTTTTGTTGAAACTTTTGCTGATCCATTTTCATAACGCACCTCAAAAACACAACTTCACTTCAGACACTCTCAACAATCGCGTAGCAACTGTAGCAAGTTCAAACTTGTACTGAGTCTACAGCAGGGGTTAATCTAACTGTCATGTGAAGGGGGAGGCAGCAGCATTGTCGGTTCGTGCACAGAGTTGCAAGTCTCATTACTTTTCTACCACACCACGTAAGAGGGAGTGCTGATAAGACCTTAGTCCGACCTACTTCCCGATGTCGTAGGGCGGAATCGATAGTGTCGTTGGAAAGAGGGGTCTGTTCATGTGTCGAATTGCAAGTGACGTGCGCGGTTTCAACAACATGGAGACGCGAGCTGTCATCAAGTTTTTCTTCCTGCAAAACAACGCTCCCAAAGAAATTCACGCCATTTTGATAGAAACATTAGGGGAACATGCACCATCGTATGCCACCGTCAAAATCTGGTTGGCCCAGTTTGGTGATTTTTCCACCTGTGATAAGCCTCGTCATGGACGACCAAAAATAGTGACCACCCCGGATTTTATTGATAAAATTCACGAGCTAATCTTGAAAGACCGCACGATTTCGGCTAAATCAATAGCTGAGCAACTGGGCATGTCATGTGAGCGAGTTGGGTCCATCCTTCATGAACATTTGGCCATGCGGAAGCTCGCGGAAGTTCGCCATTTTGTGTCCGACGCGGAGGTCTGTGTTGCCGCGGAGACCTGGTTGGACGGACAACATTCTGAATTTGTTTTGAGTGGTCTGCTAGAATTAGAGCAACGGGCTAAGAAGCGTATTGAGCTTCGTGGGGTGTATGTTGAATAAATCCCGAGTTTGGTCGCTGTAGCTTGTTTCCTTTCTAGTCGGGCTAAGGGCTTATCAGCACCCCCTCGTAACAACCAAGTTATTATTGAAACACCAATACATCAATTCCGCCATGGGACAAGAGCTTTCTATGCACTACAGTGCTGAGACAGGTTCTGCAAGCCACTTCACCTACAACTGAAATGTTTGTTGGACATCTTCCGCCGCGTTCAAAGCGACCGTGGCCTGACCAAGACCACTGACTACATCTAGTGCCGAGGTTAAGAACATCTGGAGCTATACCTTTCAGTATCCATACGCCTGAATGGCGTGGAACTTAATCAACAACAGAGATATATCAATATTGCGTAATACCGTGGATATTTTATTATTTTATTTATTCATTCAATAATGCTCACCAGAGGGCAAAGAATGGACGGAACTACTTAGAATTCGAGTCCAAAACGCGGAGGTTTTCTATAAAAATTAATGACGAAGAACGACGTTGAATAAAGCATCCCAATCAATTTTTTTTTCTCGAGACAAAATTTCAATTACCGTTAGAATTTTTTCTCAAGCCTTTTAAAACTCTAACTTATCTCAATAATATATGCATAAAAATTTAGTTCGTACGTCACAGAGAACCAATTATACTTCCAATAGCACGGAAATCGATAATTGCTGTAAAGGGAAGAGTGGTTCTATATTGTGAGACTCCTACAAAGCTACAAAAATATTGTATAGCAAAATGTGGAGATTTTTGTGACAAATCTCGCGGTACATAGACGAGACATGCTCGATAAGTAAGATTCCGCAGACTGCATCTTCGTTAATAACACATTTTACTTTTCTGTAACAGAGAGCACCTCTAAAACGAAAAACGCGCAACAGATGAGGCATGTGTCAGGCGCCATTCAGGACATAAGTTGATTTACAATGGCAACAACTATGGAAATTGGTACAGCGAGGAAGTTCGTAGAGTGGTTCAATTCTAATGGGCGTAGCAAATTAGCCACATCGAAATTCACCGCCATTTGTTAGAGGTGTGTGGTGTGGAGTAATGAAAATGCAGTATCATAAATAAATATTGCAAAGAGTTCGAATATAGTCAAACAAAATCGGCAATGAGTATAATTGTAAGGATGATAAAAATGACGACGATGTTGATGGATATGTGGACTACGAGAATGGTGACAATAATGGCGGTGCAGCAAAGGACCAAGCACATTAAGGACGGTCATAAGCACTGTGCGAGTTAAGGAACTGTTTCTCGAAAATGGACGGGACAAAATTCGACATAAATGGGCTTAAATCGGGGAATTGGAAAGGGCTGCTCGTGAATGGTTGCGAATATTCTCGTAAGAGCTCGAATTCAACGGTGATAGAATTATTCACACTCGTGCCAAGATAGGAAGATTACATCAGTGTGCTCGGCGACTGCGCCGAAAATAATTACAGACTTACCGATTAGTTTGTTGAAGCAGGGCGTATCATAAAATTTTTTTATGAATCTGTGATCGTGGTGAAAAATTTTGCAGCCATATGTTCTTTCTTCTGTGGACTTGTTTTGCAGCAACTAAAAACTGAAATAGTATATTACAGCTGCTTCTGGCGTTGTTTGTATCTAATAACCCACAAGATATTCGCGTAAATTGAAGATTTTTTCAAAACTGTAATCACAAAATACCAAAATCTTATGAAACTAAAGTGTAAAATTAAAGTCTTTTGAAATACATTTTAATGTAAGAATCTAATTGAACTTCTTATGTATTAAGTACACTGATCGTAAATAGTCACTTTTAATGTATACCACAATAGCATCATTAGCGGAAGAGAAAGGCGGTATGCTGGATTACTCCCGTAGCTATTTGGGAGAGGTTAAAAATTAGGCATAAAAATCCTGTGAGGGGAACTGGTTAACGCACATCTAAGGGAAGGATAGAAAGGTGTTGGTGGGCAGAAAATGATACAAGAGGGCTATGACGATGGTGTACAACTCATTGACACAATCTTCTTACTTTGGACTATATATATCGCTAGGCCCTATGCAAACACTCAGCTTATTAAGATATGCTCCTGAGAACAGATTCACAGGCGCATACCTTAACAATTCTTCTAAGAAGTCGACCAAGTTAGGTGCTTCTTTGTCTGAAGACGGAAGCAGAACCAGTTTCTGAAACGTCTTGTTCTTTTTAATTTAGGTGATGGACAAAGTCCAAAATAAGAATATTGTGTCAGTGAGGGTTACGTTTGTTAAAAAAGCACGCGACTTCCTCTTTTTGAAGGACATAAGACAGTGAATTCCGGAAAAGTATGTGGACATGCAAAAATACCGGTTGCCTTAGATATTTAACTTCTTATTTTCAGCCAGTCCCTTGCGTTAATGTCGTCAAAGATCCTTAGAATTCCTACTACTCGTTTCCATTCTTGTAATTTGGGTAAATGATCTTCGTAGACTGTTTAAGTGATATTCGTGGCGAAATGCGAGATGGTATTTTTGAATCGGGATTTTCGAAAATAAAAGACACTAAACTTCCAATTTTTGCATCCGGATTTCCAGACACCACCAAAAACGTTTTTTGCCACCATTTCCACCTGGCATCCGGAATCTGTCATCCCTGACCTATGGAAACTTACATATTGAAAATACTTCGTAGTAACAGTTAAATTTTAAAGGAATTCAACTTTCTTTTATAATCTCGTCAACAGTGGTTCGGAATTGTATAAGCACGGTTGAAATAGCGTCTCGCTACAGGCTGGAAGGTTCGGGGATGGAATTCCGGTAGCAACGTCATTTTCCTTACCATCCAAATCGGCCCTGGTTTCCACCCAGCTTCCCGTACAATGTGTACCGCGTCTCTTTCCCGGAGACAATGCGGCCGGAGCACGGCGTTGAACACCCACCCCATCTAGCGCCGAGTTTAAAGGAAGGATGCAGCTATGCCGTTACTGTCTCTCCGGGCCTTCAAAATGTCCTATTATAGGAAGAAATTGACCTGTACCTTACGTTTTACTGATAAACAATAATAATGAAAATTATATTAAAAGACACCTTCTACAGTTAAGGCCTTCAAGATTTGACAGACAACTGAAGGACCGTACTGTGGCTCAATCGAATAGTTACATGCTCCATATCGCGATGGACTGTTTTCAGTCTCGGCCAATTCCAGGTACTCCAGGGTGGGATATGGAGTACGTACATGACACTGGGTTAGGGAAACCCTCCGAATGCCTCACACTTCATGCCAATAACATTTCACCATTGCTCCCTATACATATTCACTTGTCTACTATCGATGTTACACATATAAAGGAAACAATGATAATTATATCACTAACGACAATACGTCACTGAAGACAGACTTAGTACAACTGCAACAAGAAAACAAATCTTAGACAAAAATTGAGACTTTTTCGATTGCAAGAAATTAAGCTAGTGTTTGCACCTTTCTTTCTTTGTCCTGCATTCTCTACATGCTCATTGTAGGTTTAAACGGTAACTGTTAAACCTAATTACCCTGTATGACACACACACTCGGTAGAGCTCCTCTGGACGATGGATCGGCCTGATGCAGGACCTCTGCCTAACAAAACACAAAACAATCACGTGAGACAGATAGCCATTCCCCCCGGGGGGATTCGAACCCGCAATCTCAGCACGCGCGTTGTCGCAAACCTACGTCTTGGACCGCGCGGTCGCCGGTAGCTGCGAGATCACTGCTTTTGATAAAAAAAAATTAAGCAATGTAATTGGTTGTACTTCACTACAACGCCTGCTTATCTTCCAAAGGGATCACAAAATGTGGTGGTAAAACCTTACTTGCATTCAGTACTGTTATTATATTCCAACTTCGGCCCACCAAACGCAAGTCTATTCTCTACTCTCACGCAAAGCCAATATTAACTTATTATTTAACAAAGGTACAAGCCGTTGCAGTGTGCGTTGAGAGCTTCTGACATCACTAATGTAAGTTCATTATGAGAAAGTAACAGTAGCTGAACCCTATGGGAGAAGCTGTTAGCAGTAAGTCGGATTCAATTACAACAGATGTACAAAGCTTTATGCTTTAAATGCAACGAGACTGAAAGGGGTGTGGAAAATGGGACAGGGGGAGACAAGAAGGGTAATTATAGTTACTGCCATGTTCTCCCGGTTCTCACTAATTTCTATAAAGAAATATTAGACTGTTATTGTTGTGTTCCTATGAATAAATATATGTTTACATAAACTGGCCGATTAAAGTGACTTAACGTTTTCGCAAATTACAAAATAAGAAACAAAACGGACCAACTCAAGAACATTATATTTCTATGTGGTTTTCAGGTATGCTGTTCAAACTATGAAACAAAATCAGTCTCCTACTTGTCAAGTGTTGCGCAGGTCAAATTATCAACCACTACAACTCACAAGAGTCTTTGTCGTCCCACATTTCAAATTGTCAATATGGTAACTGAATTAAATATTTGCTTTCTTGGCTCCTTCAGCAAATCTACGAAGGAATTTTGACGTTTTGCTGACCGTGCATCTCAGTATATTTATCTCAGTAATTAACCAACTTGATGCATAAAAGTTTTGTTTACAATAAGTTTCATTTCATGCCTCTACATGTTTCGAGCATATGTGCTCGAAACATGTAGAGGAATGAAATAAAACTTATTGTGAAACAAATTTTGTGCATCAAGTTGGTTAAATACTGAGATAAATACACAAGTAATTAGTTCCTGAAATAATTTTGAAGTAATAATGGCACTAGTAAATAATGAAACGTGTAGAGGCATGAAATAAACTTATTGTAAACAAAAATTTTATGCATCAAGTTGGTTAATTACTGACATAAATAGACTACAAAGGAATATTTTCCTTCTATTAAATTTCTATACTTCGTTTTAGTTTTGGAATGAAGTTACTCTTAGAAAGACAAAATTAATGCAAAATCGCAAATTTCTACAATAAACTGTATGTAAAATAAATAAGAGTATTATCTATGCTCTTATTTATTATCACTTTTCATTACATGAAGTACAAATACAACACGTAAAGTACAGCTAACGAGGCATTAAGAGACAAGCATAAAATATGAAGCTCGTCAACGTGCGATTTTACCCATTCTCCGCTAACTCCTCTCTCTGTGGTCCAAATGCTCATATAAGCACCCTGTTCTCGAACACCCTCATGTTAATCCCCAACTGTGAGAAAAACACGAGTAGAAACATAGAAAAATTGTGTACATTTTAAAATAACATGGGAATAAACGTGGCTCCGAAAGCAACAGAAGTATTCGTAACGTTTACCCTAATTTAGTATCTTCATTCACGCAATCTACTGCCTTTTTCTCTGCTCCAAATATTTAAACCTGGTGACTTTTTTGAAGCACTTATTGGTTTCCTGACAGTCATAATAAAACTTTATGAACTCCCTATATACACATGAAAAAGGCGCTGCCAAGCCAACCGGATCTGTTTCAGTAAAATCAAACCACGCACGACACGTCAACTTGCCGCAGAACTTCACAACTCGACTTTTTCGTGCACTATAACAAGGCCATAAAAGAACTTTAGGCCAAGCAAGTGGCCTTCCTTCTTTAACAGTCTTCTTGAGTCCGGAACGATTCAACCCAACATGAATCATTCATTCGTATGTGAGCAGGCGTATAACACACGTCCAGAGTGCATCCGATTTTAACACGGTGTCCTAGCAAATATCCAATTTCGGAAATTATCCGCACAGTACAATTGTTTATAAACATATTATTCTATATCTAATCAGCTCCATGGAGTAGAGAGCTCTTTGCGAAACTATTATACATTTTGGCAATCAACAACTTCTGCGTATTTTCAGGAAATCGAAGGTGTACTATCGTGTTAACTAGAGGGCCCTCCAAGTCCTTTTTTTTATTTAGATCAAAGTTTCCCAAATGTTTTTGCTCACCGACCCCTTCTGGCTTTGAAAAAAAAACCAGAGACGCTTAAGTCCTTGTTCACGTAAATACAGAGCGTCCGGATGACAGGTATCCGGAATTAATTATTTACATCTCAGAACCGAACTCAGATAGCTACGAATACACAACACTAACATGTAAAAAGGCTCTGCACGATTTGACCTTAATTAAACCGACTGTCGCCCGCTTCATTGGGTACAGGGTTTTTAGGTTTCCACTCTTTTTATAGGCCACGAAGTTCCTTAGAGTGAGTAGAGGTATAGTTCTACTCTTTCTAGGACCTCAGCACTCTACATGGGGGTGGGGGGGGGTCAGTCCCACGCCCTCGTGAGTACAGAGGGTTTACTAAATACATAATACAATGGTCACTCGAAATAAACATTTCGCCAGTTAAAGAAGTTCCTCGATTTTTTAACAAAACTTTATCCCATTAATTACAAAAATTAGCCATTGCAGAATTTGTACCCACGGATCCCCTGGGAACTGGTTTCGTATCTCTTAGGATCCGCGAAGCAGAATTCGGAAACCACTGATTTAGATAATTTCAACCCACGCCCTCCTAACCTGTATTATCCTCCCATCTACGCCTAGGTCTTTTCAGCCAACATCCAGTACGTCTTTGCTCTCTCAAGCCTGGAAATTTTCTCCGATCATCTCATATTTCTTCTTCATTTTCTTGCATGCCGAGTGCTCCATACAATCTTGCATTATGTAACGGTCTGCAGACTCAAATTAGATATTGAATTCAAATACGTTCCCTAACAACCGAATGTATTTTTCACCTTCATTGATTAATTCTTACAATCATACTTAGATAGAACGGGGTCACAATTTGCATATGATCTGCCGAAGTTAGGGATTACAAATGATACTGATACTTCCTACACTGTAAATGGAATTCATTCCGTAAACGTCGCAGATATAAGTAGCAATGACGTCACTGTATGAAGCATTGTGTATTACATTAAGTTGTTACAATCCTCTGTGTTGACATTTTCACGTAAAAAGACCTGAAATGTTGTTGTAAAATAAATGGGCCACTGTTTTATATTTTCTTCATAGGTGGTGTAAGCATCTGCTTACACCACCTATGAAGATGGAAGAGGCAAAGTGTTACGAAACGTCGGCACATAAAATTCAGATGCCGGGGAATCACCCAAAAGAAAGAATACAACATTCAGAACAAGGCGAAAGATTGAAATCAAGAAATGGGCCATTGTTTGTCGGATTTTTGATCTGCAGTGACTTTGCGGTACTCTCAGGATTAATGCTGCGTGGACCAGCAGAAAAACACAATGCAAAACGAGGCAAAGCTACTATTGCCGAAGTTACAAGTAGGAACACTGCTGTTATTGCTAAAGTACCATCGCTATGCCAATGCTGCTGCTGCTACTACTACTACTACTAATATTACTACTTCCATTTTCGCCTATGCTACTACTGCAATAGCATGTACTTATGTTCCTGCTGCTGTTACTAATATCACCACTCCATCTGCACATAAATTTTAAGTGGCTGAAAACAATCCAAAGAAAGATTTCCCCCCAAAAAAGCGCCTGAACAATATAGGATTTTACCTAACGAGAAATTCATGAGTGTTAGTGATCACCTGATAACGTAAGGATGACGAAATTCAAAGATCTTAGCAAGGGTACCTATAAAAATCGAAGCCCAGCCGTCAAGTCCTTCGTCTGTTAGGTAGTAAGCGCCTCGTGTTTGTAAAGTCCAAAGACAGGTACAAGTTGCAAGTATTAGCGCCTATATACCTTAACTTCAAAAAGCTCAAAAATTTCCTTCGTCTTGAAATTGTCATTTAAACCTAAAATTAGTGCAATCACTGTGAAAAACTTAGTGGCCACCTGAGAATCTTTAATTGTTATGAATCTCACCACGATTCTTCATGTTGAAAAATTTGAGCAAAACTGTTCATTTGCTATTATCTCCTTTGGACATTATCCGGTCCAGATAAGGTAATGTTCACTTGATGACAGAGTATCAGAACCTAACAATAAAGGCGTCGCGTGCCTCTAGTTATTAGGGTGTATCTTTTTTTCATGCACTTGGTAGGATTCGTCTTCTTACGTAAGACAACAAAAATGGGGACAAAAATTCACGAATTGTTTTGAGTAAGGTTCGAAATTACGATCCCAGTGTTTGAGTAGTAGAAGAAAGTACTCGCCCTAACCGCGTGACCAGTAGTAAAATTGTGTACATCCACATAACTGCAGTCACATAACGGTGTGTTCTGTCATAACGTACAGCAACGTTAGTGTGAACGGTTCACACAGAACCACACAGAATACCAGCAGGAAGGCAACACTGGCTGCGATCATAGTGTATGGCAAATCGTAAAAAATATTATCAGTCACAATTCTGTACAAAATTTGAGATTACAAATACGATCCATTTCCTTCATTGAGGGAGCAGTCTACGCAATGAAACTCAAAAGGAAGCACAAATTTTCCAAAAGTCCAAAGTACAAAATTTAGTTCCCGGGGCGACTTAGCATCCGGAATATGTGAATTCCTGTTGGAGGGTATAAGAGACACGGTTCACTTAAGCGACACTGTAAAGTTCGAGCAAATGGTAAGCTATTGCAACAGAATTACCATCTTTATGAGTGTAATTACTTGTTCCACAACACATTCCGTTTACTGTTTCACTTTTTATTTGACATATTAGCTACCCCATTTGCGTCATATCTTAATAGTTCCGAGAATAAGAATGAGTGGAGAATTACCTCCAATCCTCCATATTTCTTCTTAGCCAGCACAGGAACAACTTTAACTTATTATTCCTTTGTTTAAAAATTAATAAAATTGAAGTCGAGATACCAGGCTGGTAGGCTGACCAGAAGGCAAATTTGAATCACGTCACACAATGCAGTTAATTTCAGCAGCGTGTTATTAAGGTCCGTAGTTCCAAGGAAGGATTCAAATTCAAATTTATTTTCGCCAATTTTGCAAAGTCTCTGCTGTGTTTTGTCATTAATATGCCCTCTCGTACTCAAATTGGTCATTCATCTCTGAAAGTTGACGACGTACGTGATACTTCTAAAAATTTCTTCTGTATTCAGAAGCGGACTGCAGGAGGGCAGGAAGCGAGGAACTTTTTTGCTTAATCATCTGACTCATTGGATTGCATTTCATCATTTCACCGGAATAATCTGCATATTTTAAAGAAATATCATTTCATTTACGCATCGCACGTAAGACTTTTCGTTACAGAATCTTTGTAGTTTAGCATTTCACGAATTCGTACAGAGAATATTTACCATGATCTGATTGTAAAAATAAATTTTAATAACATAATGTAAGGCATTAATTGCTTTCTGAGGAGGTATATTAAGACAAGGATTGTGGGATGAATAAGGCAGCAGCAAGCATGGATGAAGGTAAATATTTTCACAACGCTTCCATCTGAAAACCTGAAGGTTTAAAAACACTTGAAATGTCTGCGCCTAGGTCGAAAAATAATATTAGAAAACATCCTAAAATATATGAGAGTTAGAACGTAGACTGAAGGTATCTGGTTCAGGAAAGGCACCATTTGCGGGCTTTTGTGAACATGGCAATGAACATTTTGGTCCCACAAGACACGGGGCAATGTCTCAACTCGCAGAGCGATTATTGCGTCATTCGAAGCTCTTTTGGCACAAAATTACGAGGCATATTCAATCAGTAAATTTTCCTAGTGTGTAATTTTTTAGTTAATCGGCCATTTTATTTTTCGGTTGGAGATAGTACAAGTAGAAGTGATAGCATGAACAAATAGCAAAAGAAACAATCAGTTGATAAGTTGGAATGTGCAACCCAGCAAAGGTATTCGTAGCGTCATTCGCTAGTCGTGAGAGACATTTGCTAGCTCTGTCGAAATTTATGCGTCGTTACGCAGCAATGAGAGTGCAGTCAGTTAGAAATGGTGCGGAGAGTTCAAAATCACTCGAAAGAACTTCCATGACGGTGTTCGCACGACTATGAAAGCAACGCGAGTGGATGAACTTATTTTGAGCCAAAAAAAAAATCAAACTTGCGAGGTCATGTATCAGATAATAAAGAGAAAGTAGAAATGGCTATTCGTCAGTGGCTCGTCATTCAAAAATTTCAGAATTGGAGTCAAAACTGGCACACAATAAGAGTTTATTTTTATCAAGGCGATAAAAGGATTCCTTCATGCATACCATAATCTAAATTTTGCAAAAAGTCCACCAATAAGCCTAAAAATATAATGAGTACTGTTGTAAACTGTGTAGTACATTACGAAGTACAGCCCTTACAATTACAAAGATGTGTAACTTCATGTGTGACTGAATTACGAGTAGATATGAAAATGGCTGTGAAAGATGATTTGGAAAAGCGGGGGTGGATATTATGGATAAGGGTCTAATGAAACTTGCAAATGTCGTAACACGAGGAACGTTTCATATGTGTACAAAAATTAAGACCGTAATGTGTATCACCTTAGGACATTAGTACTGCTTCTGAAATACTTATATAATTAGAATATCTGAAGTGTAAAGCATTAACGTGTAGAAATACAGTAAATTTAGACCAACATTCTTCGTAGTAGCACTGTACATGTTGATAATATTTGTTCTTTATTGTCCAACTAATGCACACAAATTATTACAAAACTGTTAAAGTGTTAAAATCATTTAAAACTATAATAGTTGCTCCAACATGTTTCGGTTTACATAGACCATCATCAGGGAGCTCTCTGCCTGTGCTTCGCTAACGTTGCAATGTTGACTTCGGTTACATATCGCTATTTGAAGTTATCGGTATTGTGGCTGCATATGCAACCACAATACCGATGACTTCAAATAGCGATTATGTAATCGACATTGTAACTTTAGCGAAGCACAGGCAGAGAGCTCCCTGATGATGGTCCATGTAAACCGAAACATGTTGGAGCAAATATTATAATTTTAAATGATTTTAACAATTTAAAATTGTTATAATAATTTGTGTGCATTAGTTGGACAATAAAGAACTAATATTAGGCCAACAAATTCTAAATTTAGAGAGTCAGAATTTTGCTTGTTATTGTAAATAACAGAGCATAATTTAATCACTTCCCATCTAATGGTTTGATTTACAAAACTGTACTTGAAATGAACAACATGTCTGTCGGGTGTGATGCACGTCTGCCAACCATACGAAAATATTGGCAGCACATTCTTCAAAGGCACGGAATAAAGACCTAATATTATGTGCTATAAAATTAGGCAAAACTGCTAGTTCCAAACTCAAGGTAAACTGAAAAGGCGGCGAGCCCTAAGCTGCCTGCCGTCACGCATAACAGTATGAACAACAAATGAAGCGAAATATCTAGTAAAATAAACGCCCTGTATTATTAGTAACAAATAAAACTAAACTTTATGAAACTGGAGTGGTGAATGCTGGATTCTTTTCAAACATTTTGAATTCAGTAGTTCGGTGAATAAAACAGGTTACTGTTTAATCAAATAATGCCATTATTTTAGTCACGGATTATAGTAGAAGGCTACTATTTCGAAACACTCTTTTTTATTAACTACGTTATTTTGAACAGTTGCAAGATTAAAATCAGGCGACTATAACTGAATATATTTACCAACCCCACTTTATCTGTAAGCCTACATGTCATTAAACTAGTGGACAGGTCCCACATAAAATTCAACAAGATATTCTTTTACCTGCAAGAGACCCTCCATGTCCTACACATGGGGTTACACATCGGACGCCCTCAATATTCAATAATTTTATATGAGATACTTCGAGCTTAATT
>Ga0123354_10003329_pt1 | contig 22127 bp, 14 predicted proteins | sample TergutLab28metaG_2_FD_97872 | JGI IMG/M metagenome (GOLD analysis project Ga0123354, IMG submission 97872) | Labiotermes labralis P4 segment gut microbial communities from Petit-Saut dam, French Guiana - Lab288 P4 | ecosystem: Host-associated > Arthropoda: Insects > Digestive system > Gut ... | reverse complement strand
TGTGTGTGTGTGTGTGTGTGTATATATATATATATATATATATATATATATATATATATATATATACAGCCCGTGCCTGATGATAAATTGTAAATAAGCGCAACATGCAGCCTCCCCTGCAATGAAAATATTATCCAAATAGAATTTATTGACTGTACTTTATTCATCTGCGTCCTGATAATACAGTCCCGGCATTCGAAGTTCTCGCGGTAGTTGCTGCTAAGACTACTGTCTCCTGGTAAGAACAGCCTGGTAGATCCGTATCTGTAAAGGCAGCATTTTCCGCCCAAATGTGACAAGGCTACGGTTTCACATTCTAAACGACAGAAATATATGTAGCAATAAAATGTTGATGTCTGCAAACATGGGCAATTTGTTGTTTACGTGAGCTATGGCGGCTTAAGAATAACTGTGTTTCGTGGAGTTTGTGAAGTTACGAGGACAGTTATGCTAGTTTTTGTTCATAGCTTGGTGCTGTGGTGTGCTTGGCGCTGCTGGAAGTTCCCATCCCGTCACTAGCTACCCATCCTGCTGATAACGAAAGAAGCGTTAACATTCAACTTGATAAATTACGCTAAAACAGCACCACGATGTGAGGTCATGTTTCCATGTTCGTACGCATGCGTGCATGCACGCGTCACTTTGAACTTATAAAGGAACTTACCTTACTTACTTACTCAATGGGGCAGAGTCCTACTTGAGAAGCTGACCTGTTCTCAGCTGGTACAGAAATTCACCGCATTTTATGGAGTCCGAAAGTTCATAAACGCATTTACAAGTGCCCACCACCTGTTCCTATCCTGAGCCAGATCGATCTAGTCCATGCCCCAAATCCCACTTCCTGAAGATCAATCTTAATATTATCTTCCCATCTACGCCTGGGTCTTCCAAGCGGTCTCTTTCCTTCAGGTTTTCTCGTAATTCGTACTTCTTAATTTCCCACGATTAATAACATCATGGTGAAAGCACCGCCTTATGAGATGGGCTGCAACCTGGCGACAAAATGTTTAGGACCCGGAATTAACATACTGATATCCGAAACGATGCAAATTTTATTGAGTTTCCTTCGTAAAATAAGAAGTGGCGATCAAATGGAGGCCGCGCGAAAATTTATTCAACTTTTGGTTGGTCAGAAATAACACAACTAGATCACCGGAAATACGGAATTTTATGCAGAGATATTTATTTTACACTACCATAAACTGCATGTGGAGTATTGATTACAAGTCAACAATTACAAAAAAAGGCGTATGTCCGAATATTTGAGTTTCTTTCATTTAGAGTATTTGTAGTTTACTTATCGCTGCCTTCAATTACTGAGATTATACTGGGTGATCACAAATGTTGAGATAGGTGGAATTTATTTGCAAACAATTATTTCCAGGTAAAGCATAGAAAGAACCCTATAGACTCTCAAAAGGACGATACGAGAAGGCACCTGAGCCAACCTAAAACTGAACTCACAACGTTACGGCGAAACTAAAACAAGACCATCCTACGACATTCGAAGACAACATAGAGTAAAAGCTAAAGCAATCCCTGTACAGGCCACGGCAGGCCATGCAGGTTCCAGGAGGTTGGGGCTCCCAGATTTCAAGATAATCGGCGTGAAGGTGGTAAGGTTGTCAACTCTAAGCAACGGCCGCCTTTACCCCCCCCCCCCAGGCAACATTTCTGGTACTCATTTATTTTAGAGGCTGAAGCAACCCGAGGGCCATAATGCGGCCGGAAGTATTGTTGCAATAAAAAATTCCAATGAGACCATCAGGAACTGAACCCGCGACCTTCCGGATTTTAGCGCAATGCCTCAACCAACTGAGTTACCGCGTACCCCAAACAACATAGGAAAGAACGAAAAAAGCAGAGTACAGAGAAATATATAATTAAGATATAATGTCAGTGGTCACAAACAAGGTAAACGTCTTCCGTTTGGACAATGCACGTGGCGCGTGCAGAAAGTAAGAACCAGTTGTGTGTAAAAAGCGTGTAAAGATGGTTTGAATAATATCTTTACTTCAGTATGTTGGTGCCTGCATTTAAACTAGTTCTACACACAGTCGCCATATCAATTAAGACAATTGTCACATCGTGGAATCAGCTTTTGTATGCCTTCATCGAAGACGGTCACTACGAAGATTTCCAGCAAGCTTTGCAAGCTCTTCCCTCTCTTGGTCACTCCTCAGACTCTGGCCGGTCCCCCTCCCCTACAAAAAATTGTGTAATTCAGAATTTGTGTATCACCTCTTCTTCCCCAAAATTTTGCTTTTACGTTTTTTCAGATCATCCGTGACCAAATATGGGCGCCCAAATTCTTCTTCGTCTTGTATATTTGTCCTTTTTTTTTTTTGAAAACTGACACCATTTCCTCACATTCGATCCGTCCATTGCACCTTCACCACACTTCAAAAATCTGCTTGTAAATTTCTACCGGACGAATATTTTTAGAGTTTAAAAAATTTATCACCCAATGCATTTCACAGGTCGCGGCTTTTTGAATTACGGTATTTGTCTTTAACGTTTACAAAGAACGAGAGAAAAATCATGGCATTGTATTATGCAATACACGTATTCCCCCCCCCCCTCCCCCCTTGACGTACAGAAGACTGACGTTAACAGGAACTGAGAGTATCATCTGCGCGGCTGCTACACGCGACCTGTCGTTAAAGCGTTCGAAAAATTGCGAAAAGCGACTTCTAGATTCCTTATGTACGTCTGTGACCGCCTCTGTGGTCTAGTGGTCAGAGTTTCTGGCTACAGATACAGAGGTCCCCGGCGCTACCAGATTTTCTGAGTAGTAGTGGGTCTGGAACGGGGTCCACTCAGCTTCGTGAGGTCAATTGAGGAGCTACCTGAATGAAAAAAGTAGCGGCTCCAGGTCAAGAAAACAGAGATTAACGGCTGTGGGGATCCGGTGCGCTGACCACGTGACACCCCTCTATCCGCAAAAGTTGGCACTAACTTCGCCGACCGGCGGCGGCCGCTCTGTCGGTATAGTTCGCTTGCGGACTAAGGTCACGGAGTTTAGTTTTTAGTTTTATGTCCGTCTGTATGTCTATTTGTCCGTCCACAAGAAACAATTTGCCTCTCACTGAGCGGAGTTTCATGAAATTTGATATTTGGTTATTTTTAAAAATCTTTTCACAAAATTTAAGTTTAATTAAAATGTGACATAATTTATGATCATATTTCTTCGAACGAAAATTTTTTCGAACAATAGTTGTAGAGAAAATTAAAAAAAAAACTTATTTTACGTTCAATATTTTTTTATCATGCCGTTTATGAGAAAATACAAAAAAAATTTTTGTAGAGTCGAACAGGCAAAAGACAACAATATGGCGTATGCGCATTGTATGCATGATACCTAAGCCCATAAACGCACACCCAGATTATGTAACATTTATAGCTTTTCCACTGCAACAATGGCTGTACGAAACGGCCTCAATGTTACGTTATACATATATTGCCCGTCTTGTTACTCTCTTCATGAGCATCGTAATAGGAAAACGAAGTAATAAAAGAAGGGAACATTTTTTACAGCACTTTTAAAAGTAATTTTTTTTCAAATAAAAACTTTCCAAGTTTAAAAAAAAAGTAATTAACTGATAGGCATGACAGTTTACTGAGAAACATAAAAACCATACAACGTTTTACTGGAAAGCTATTAGCGTTTATACACAATTTAGTAAACCAGAACAACTTGTTAAGTAATAACTCAAAGTGCGTGATCTCACACGGGGCGAAAAAAAAATGAAATTATAATATTTGCGTAAATTCTCTTTCTCCTTCTCTATGTAAATAGCCTGATGATGACGTACTAAACGTCGAAACATGTAGCTTTATCCGAAAACCAGGAATATTTATTTTTCCAATAAATCAAACCGCGTTAGGCTTTTGAGTTTAAACTGAGGTTAGCTTGCTGTACACAATACAGGGTGTCACACACTAAGATTGTCTATAACATTTCGTGCTCACTGCCTGACCTGACCTCATTGTTGATTTTGTTCTCAAGACTAAATATTGTAGCCAATATTCAAATGTTAATGTCGATTTCACGCTCCCATAACGCCAGTTTTAACATTTATGTACCAGCCAATATTGCTTCGAAAGTTAGGATAATTAGAGGCTAATAAACTGCAATCACTGTGTCTTGAACTGGTTGTTGTCAAGCTTATGGCACTGTCACGAAATAAGCCTATAGCACCCCTGTGAAGCTAATGCTGTAGTTCAAATCCGAAATCCAACTTGGCGTCTTGAGCCATAATACAAAATGTCATATTATATCTTCTCTCTTCTTTTCTGGTGACGCGGTGGCGCTGTTGTCTGAGTCACTGTGCTACATGCCGGTAGGTCGCGGATTCGATTCCCGACGGTGTCACTGGAATTTTTCATTGACATTTTCCTTCCGGCCGCATTACGGCCCCGGTGTGGACTCTGCCTCTAATATAAATGCGTACTACGAATATTTTCTGGGGGTTAGAGGCGGCCGGTGCTTAGAGCTGACAACCTTCATGTGCCTATTGTCTCGAAATCTGTAAATCTCAACCTCCTGTAACCCTCAGGGCATGTCCAGACCTCCACAGGGATTGCTTCAGCTTTATAGCTTCTTCATTTGGGAATTTCTCAATATTGAAAACTCAACGAAGTAAAACACTTCTAATATTTAATTTTCTAGGATCTATCAGTTGCACTACGCAGCAAAATAACAAGTTCGTATTTATGAAATTTTATTTAAATACCGAATGACTGATCGGATAATAAAATGGTTCAAAATGGTTTTCTAAATTTTTTGCAGTAATATTTATGACCACTTAAAATTCCAAAGGCCAAACTTTCTGATACTTTCTGAGTGATTTTAAATGAAGAGTAGACATTGTCACTAAGTCACTTAGAATTTGTAAAAATCCTCAATATGTGAGCAGTCAGAAATGTGCTTAATTGTATGGAAATGTTAAATCTTGCAAATGTAAGGTGGTAGGTCCAAAATTCAATATTAATTTGCAGTTTTATGTTTTCTCAATTCAATTTTTTTCTCTCCGACATTCAGCTGCATTTATCTATAATTGACCCGTGTCCAGCAGGTGAGGCTGTGTCTGAGCCATGCCTCGCATGCCTCTGTGAAGCTATCTCCGGCTGTGACCTCAAGTTTCGTTGTGTGGATAATATCTGCGGACCCTTCCACATCACGCATGGCTACTGGGTGGACGGGGGCATGCTGGGAGGAGGTAATACTTCCTAAATATCCTGTAAGAGCATATTGATACATGTTGCATTCTTGTGAATATAAGAACGTGCTAATGCATATTGAACTCTGTGTACAAGAAAGTGTCGATACGTATTAAAATCCTTAAACAAAATAACGTATCGTTATATTCAGAATTTCTGTAGACACAATAACTTATCAATACACACTGATTTTCTGCATTAAAATGGATCGATACATATTGATTTCCAACATAAGAACGTGTCGATGCATACTGAATTCCCGTGAATATGGAAAACTATCGATACATGTTCAGTTGCTTTAAACGTAAGAATATATGCAAATACTGAATTTCCGAGAATGTGAGAATTATTGACACGTACTGATTTACATAAAAATGTATCAATATTGAATTCCTGTGACATAAGAACGTTTCAATACACACTGACTATCCTGTATACTCGTAAGTACCTATAGCTGTATACGCTACCGATTTCGTATAAGGCTGGTCTATCTCGCGCCGTATGATGTATTTGCAGGCTGGCAGTCATGCGCAATGGACGTGCAGTGCGCAGCGGACACAGTTCAGGCTTACATGAAGAGGTATGAAAAGGTGAGTTTGACCAGGCTCTACAGTTCATATCTTCCTACCTAAACAGAAGTTCGAAGAGTCCTTCCAGACAGCCACATCCACTTGTCGTCGCATGCGGGCTGGTGTGGCTCAGGGTAGAATACTTTTTCCTCTTTCTGTCCGCAATACGCCTTCGTCTTCCCGCCACTTCGAGTTGGCTCTCTACGCGGAAGACACGGCTGTAGTAGCCACGTACCGTCAGCCAGCGCTGTTCGTCAACACCTGGAGACATATCTCTGCGACCCAGAACGGTGGCTGAAAGAATGTATAAATGTATCGAAGATCACTGCGATGCTCTTCGCTAAGGCCGAAACTTCGACCACTTCAGCTCTTCGGGGAGCCAATCCTCTGGGTAGATACTGCCCGTTATCTTGGGTTGAACCTTGCTACGCGGCTTACCTGGTCGACGCACATCGATCAGGCGAGAAAGAAAGCGGTAGAGAGTTTGGGAGTGGTGGGAAGTGGTCTCTCCATCAGGAATGGTATTCTGCTGTAAAAGTAGCTCATCCGTCCTTTGATAGACTACGCGTGCCCCATCTGGATGTCCGCCGCTCGCTACAGTATCAGGAAACTGCAGGTGCTTCGGTACAAGTGTCTTCGCATTGCTACAAATGCACCTTGGTGCATCGGTAACAAGCAAATTCACAATGATTTGAGAGTTCCTTTCTTTACCGTTCACATCAGATCTCTAACTGATAGATTTGACTCAAATTTAGCTGATGTGGGTAACTCCTTTGTTAGGCAGCTCGGTAGAAATCTGCGCTGACCGAGCGAAGACCCGGGGCCACTAAAGCTGGGAGACCGGGATCTACACCTTGTCCTGGCTACCCGTAAAAAGACGGTCATGTCGACACATTGAATCGTGCCCCCTGGCACTTTTCGACTACCCTGACTGAGGTTTCTTCTGTTCTTTTTCTCCCAGTTGTAAGGCAAATGCCAGGGTACAACACGCAAAGACGGGACACGGCCCGCACTCTTCCGACGTAAAGCGACTAAATTTCACCACGATTTGGTGTAACTTTAAATTTAAACTCTAAATTCTCAGTTCGAATCCCCAAAACGCCTTCCAGCCAAAGTTATGCAACCTCAATGGGACTATTTCCTCTTGAAAATGGTCTCCAGTTTGCCATCGTCGGAGTCTTCAACCGCGACGGGAAATCGTTAGCGTAAGAGCAACCCAAGTTATAGTTCAGGTATCTGTTACTGAGCCCAGCGATGCGATTAACGCTCGAATGGCTAAACAGACCGAGGGACGTCGACTTGCGCTTTCGCGCAAATCTCCGCCCTCAGTTAGCTCTTTGGTTGACTGGTTTGTTGGTTGGTTGGTGCTGCAATTCGCACGGTTATCAGTTGGTAAACGTTTTTCACTCTTCATCCGTACGAAACTTCCTATCACAGTTGGTACTAAACATATATAAAATTTCAATTATCATATGGGGTTTAAGGTTATGATGGTGATGCTTATTAGGTGAGCGTCTTCCACCCCAAGATGGAGGTAGCAGGCTCCTTCAAAACCCTTTTATTTATGTATAAAAATACAGGGCGTTTCAGCTCTAAGACCGTAATGTTAATTTTGTGATTTTAAAACCTCATCGCTCTTTGATGGATCGTGACAGTTCACTAAATAAAGAGAACTTAGAACTTGCATGCAGATATTACTTTACTGTTGACAGTGACATTTCTTTCACACTGGATGTAATGGTACATCGCTATAATGAATGAATGAGGTAACAGATTTTTTTCTGGATTTTATTTGGTACATTTTTGTAAAATATTGTATATACAGTGTTCTCCCTTGGCAACAGTACAGGAAGTTGCGGGTGCAGTCAGCAGTTTTAGGTAGCAACTGCCTCGTGCGAAATTACGTCTCGTCGAATGGCTTATTTCCTAGCCTATGGTGGAGATGGCTATCAAGGGCAATATCAGGCATAGGAGCAAAGGTCGAGCGTCAGACAATTTTATATTAACACTGCGTTGAAACGCAAGGGCGTCTTTTGGTTCCGGCTCTCGAAGCGACAACTTGCTTTGGCATGTTAGCACCTCTGTGCTCACTATAGAAATTCTTTGTAAAGTAAGTAACGTTTATTTTGTGTAATAATGTTGCTTATATCCATCATACCAGGCAGGCGTTGATGTGAATTGTTGATATTTATAACTGTTGTGGAGTTCATTTTATTTAAACGGAACCCAAGGGAATTTCGGCGCGGCTTGGAAATAGTTGGCGTAACTTTCAATTGCTGAAAAGCCAATACGCCTGTTTTAAAAGCCTTTACGTTGCAAAGGGGGAAATATTAACTTATATTTTGTAAACTTATAGGTGTGAATTAGGAAGCTTACCTATTGTCATTTAGTGTTGTTAGTGGAACAAAGTAAGAACACTATTCGTGTTCAGAGTGAACATCAGGGTATGTTAGAAAGCTGTATTCACACTATTAAACTGAATAATTGTCACAGGACGGTATAGTATTTCACGCAGGGCATTTCAGATTCTCTAAAACCCCCCCCCCCCCCTCCTGGTGTAAATAACCTCTGCAGCGTGTGATCTGCTAGGTATAAGAAATAATCTGGTGAGAGCGAACTTACGACCTCCCAACCCGAATGTAGGAAATACGCTACCCCTAGACTTATGTGGTCACACTCCACCGGCCTCTGCACTGCCATATGTCGATGCAGGTGAATGCCATATCGACGTGTCCTATATGGAGTTCTGGCACTCAGCGGTGAAAATTATTGTGCACTGCCTGAAGTTGAGGCTTGCATGAAGGCACGAGAGGCTGTGTGAGGTTGCGCGCTGTATGGCGTGTACTGTCTTCTGCAGATTGAACACCGCAATCGTGAGTTCGGAACCCGCTCAGAGCATAAGTGTAATCTGCGATTTTCCTGTGACAGTGTCGTTCTGTTTGGGTACAAGCTTGGTGAGGGACTAGTTTTCCGTCCAAAGACACCTACCAAATGTACATACAAGATTAAAAAACCTGTCCAACTACAGAACCTGCGCCGCATTATCTGTACGGACTTACGCGTACATCCCCAGTTCTTAACCTCATTACGACACATTTTTCTCCTGCGACACCTACGTACTAGTTCAGTACCAATTTTGTCGTCGGTCGCGTAGCCCTCGTGCTAGGTAATCGGGATGTCGCAGTCTCAATCGAACTGCATACCGGATATCTTAAGACGTTTCCCGCTTTTCTTCAGCCCCTCCAAACAAATGTCGCCATTGTTCCTCCAATTAGGCCACGCCCGCTTACTTCAGCATTATTTCCAATGTGGACTACCGACATAACTTTGTCTGTATCGTGCAGGACTGTGATGGGAACGGCCAAGTGGACTGCCAGGACTACGCGAGGATACACAGAATGGGTGTAGGAGACTGTGACAAAGAGCCTGGCCACAACTTCAAACAGTTCAAAGATGACATCGACACTTGTCTTGCGGAGATCAGCTCTTCCACGCAGGATACGAATTAAGGATCTTCGGTAGGATAACTCCCTCCTAAGAATGAATTTGGTTTCACACGCACAGCACAGCAACCCATGGAGATCTCGACTTTTTCCTGCGATCCTATAAAGAAAAGTAATGTCACGCGCAAATAATGTTTTGAAGTAAGAATATGACATTTACACTTTGTCAAGCAAAATAATGTACGCAAATAATGTTCGTGAAATATGACATAGAAATTTTGTAAGTTATTTCGCAGGTGCAAATTTCATTAAATTATATGCAGGAATATTTCTAATAAATAGTGTGGGATTGTTTTGGTTACGCCTGGATCAGGACAGGGACCACTGATGGAGTTACCTGAATACAGACTTCAACTTTAAGGTTCTTGAAGGCAGCGTGAGTCGTTGTGGATTATTAGCTGCTTAAAATGGCTCTGCTAGGTGAACTTATACACCAGCGGGTCTGTATTACAGAGGAACTAACAAATGTAAAGAGAGAAAAAAATGGGGGAAACTAACTACAAAGAAATCATACTTCCCTAGAATCGATTTTTTTTTGTAAAGGTACACGATAAATTCTGCACGTGTGGTGACAGAGAAAGAATACTGTCACTATAGCTCATGCAGGTCGTAAAAGGCGATTACGTTGGGCATCCGGTGCCCTGGAGTATAGGTGGACCATCCTGCCCCGGGGGTCATAATTAAGGTGGACTAGCCCTCCAGGTTGGTGGTTAGGCGACAGGCCGGTAACCTGTCACCCTAAAATAACTAACTGGTATGAAACCTAAATTGAGGCCTCGGAACAGTCAGACTGATTGGAATCGACCTAGCAGTGGAAAAGGGTTAATGAGATGAGGGTAGCAACTTGGGATGTGCGTACATTAGACAGAGTAGGAGCAATGAATGTATTAGTGGAAGAGATGGGTAACGACCAAACAACTAGTCTTGGAATAATGGATATAGATAAATGCAAAATTAAAAACTGGAAAGAGAGGTCAAAGAATAAAGCTGACTGGAACAAGTCCATTAATGAGGCAAAGGTCCGAATTGGACTGTAGAAGAAGAAGACGCGAGTAGTTCGCACGGTTTTACGTAAAGGAGTGGGGGCTCATCCATAGACAGTGGTTTCATTACTTACGACGTTTATTAAAAACCAAAAGCAACCTCGTTGGGACACCACAGTGGGTAGGGATAAAGGTAAAGCAATTCTTGTAAAGGCCAGGACAGACCCTGAGGGCTCCAGGAGGGTGAGGCTCACAGATTCAATGACAATAGATATATGAATTTTGTAAGGTTATCAGCCCTACGCACCGGCCTCCTTCACACATCAGGAAATATTCCTGTTACTCATTTCTGTTGTGGGCCGGGATAGCTCAGTAGTACAGCAACTTGCTACGGGCTGGGCGGTCCGGTGATCGAATGCCGTAGGGGCAAGATTTACAGCACATTTCCAGACCGGCCCTGGAGCCTATCCAACCTCCTATACAATGGTTACCGGGTCTTTCCCGGGGGGTAAAGCGGCTGGAACGTGGCATTGACCATCCACCCCATCTAACGTCGAGGCTAAAGAAAAAGTAGATATATACTCTTATTCCCCCTCTGGGTCTTCGTGGCCTGTTCCACGGTGAAATTTACCTTTACCTCTACTCATTTCTGTCAGAGGTTGAGTCGACCCCAGGGCCATAGTGGGGCCGGAACGATTATGTCATTGACACCATCGGGAATCGAAACCGCGACCTTCCGGATTTTAGCGTAATGCCTTAGCCAACTGTACCACCGCTTGCCCCCAAACCACAGAGGAAGTTCTATTTTATTTTACTCGCCGGAAATCAGAGTTAATGTGGAAGGAATTGCAATCCGCAGCCTAGACACAGGCGTCCAAGGATTTCTTTTGGCTTGTAGAAGCACCCCAAAAAATCTACGATTCTGTACTCCCAATTGAAACTAATCAAATTAAACATTTAACTAAGCAGGCCATTTGTTCATCATTCCTAATGATATAATTTACCAATACGAGTATGTTCCGCCCCCATTCCTTCTCCAAACGGTATGCTTACGGTAACCGCAGTGACCAAGCTACACAAGTGTCTTAAGATACAGCACAATCTGTTTTGGAAAGCCTGGAGTACGTGACTTGAAACAGAAAAGGGCAACAATTCTAACAAATGTACCTCCTTCCTGTTGTCCTGCGGCCCTAAAGCGGGCCATGGCCTCCTCATTCTTGAGGCTTCACAATTACACTATAGCAGGGCAGCCTATGTTCGAATCCAAGGACTGCCATTTCCGGATGAAAATCAGAATGATTTCTATCATTCTCTGTGAAAATATTTTTGTAGGATTGTAAACTTAGATGTTACGCCGACCGGTTGAATAGAAGCTGAAAATGTGCACTTCGTATTCTATAATTATGTGATTCTGGCCTAAGTCTCAGTTCCACCATAAAGTCACCAATAACAGTAAGCTCCCATGTTCTTTCTGGAGCGGGGGTCCCTCAACTTTCTACAGAGAATCACAATTAAAAGAAGGGGTAACGGGTAACGGGAAGTCAGGTAATTTTCTCCGTAAATGCATGTAGTTTTGCGCTGTGTCGGTGGGCAATGCAGTTCTTTCGAGATAGAGCAGGCACTCGGTTGGTAGTTACTCGAATAAACATCTTACACCACACAAAGTGGAAAGTCGATGTCTACGCTATTTATTAATATAAGAAAACAAAATATTCCTTAGTCGGAATCTCACTGTCCACCTATGATCAACGGCCAACATGTTTTAATAAATCATAGGACAGTTAAATTTTCGCACCCCAAAGAAGTAAGATTTTAGTGGTTATTATGGTTCATGTGCGGTTACAACTCTCAGACACACCACACCCGGTAGAACTCCTCTGGATTAGTAATGAATTCGTCGCAGAGACCTCCACCTGACAACACACAACACCCACAACAGAAAAACCTCCATGTTCCAGGCGGGTTTCGAAACCGTAATCTCAGCAGGCGATCGGCCGCAGACTTCTCCTTAAATCGCGCGGATACTGGGACCGTCACTTATTCCATATACAGAGTGGAAAATGAGCTTCATGACTCTTAAATTATGCTAGAGCGGGGATCTACAGATTTTCCAAAAATCTAGGAGCCACCTTCAAATCCTAGGCGCCAGAAGGGTGATATGACGCAAGTTCCATACTGGGAGTCAAACATGACCCACTGCCACTAGTACTTTCTACATTTTGCAGGTGAACTGATTACCTATTTTGTATGTAAGAGGAAAAACTGCAGTGATTATGCTAAAAATATAAGGCACCGCCATACAAAATTCAGTCGCCCTGCATTTGTGTACCACTAAATTAAAGCAACATGGTTACAGTTAAGAAATATAAACATTCTGAAAAATGAAATCAAAAGCTTTTCAAGTAAGCGTGGCTCACACAATACTAAAGCCATATTCCCTTTCCTCCGACACTGTCTGGAGAACGTCGTGATAAGTTCTTGCGCAGAAATCTACGATCCGTGTCTTGAGGTCTTCTGAAGCGGTCGGCAGTGTGGCAACATACACGTCGCCCTTAACAAAACCACGGAAGAAATTCATATCTTTCCAACCACAATTCAGAAATCGCTTTCTCAGCCTGAAATCGGTGGCCCCCTCGCGTACTGCAGAACTATTTGTGGCTAACAGAAATGACAGTGGCAAGTGGTAATGGATCTCAGTCAACTACTTTATCAACCGTATCACCGGACAAGGCATTGGTCATGTGTGTGGTTCGAGCGTACTTTGTGTTCATTTCTGCCTTGCCACAATTTCGACCAGAACACATTTTCTAGCACAGTGCTTTTCATCTGGTACTAAGCGAAGGGTCATCTAGTGGAGTATGCGAAGATATTTATGAGTTATCTATTCGTTCTTCATAATTCAGTTTTCAAGATATCGCATTACTAAAATAGTTTAAATGTATTTAATGAAAAAATTATGAAATAATAAAAAAAATATTTCCTAAAAGCTTTTAAAGTTGTCCTACGGGATGGGTGGTCCGGGGATCGAATCCCTGTGGGAGCGAGATTTTCCGCACCCGTCCGAACCGTCTCTGGAGCCCACCACCCACCTTCCTATACAATGGGAACAAGGTTTCTTTAACGGTGATAAAACAACCGGGGAGTTGTTTTGACCACACGCCCTCATCTAGCGCCCATGTTAAAGAAAGATTAGAAATAATGTCTACTCTCCTTCTGGGCCTTCATTGCCTGTACCAAAGGTGAAATTTACCCAGGACATGATAATGCCACAAAGAGGATTAAAGACTTCTCGTACCGACATGGCGTCACATCACAAACATCTCGTTTTTATCTACAGCTTTGCGGAATCACCAAAATACGTGTTTGGATCAATGTATCATCCAATAACTACAGTCCGTGGAACATCATTTATGTCATACATAAATTGCTACCTGTTTCGGCACAGAGGTGCCATTCGCGGGGAGTCATTATAACAAAGGTATATAAACCAACATGTCAATATATTTTCCACTCCTCCTTGTTAGAAAGATATCGGGCGGTGTAGAGCACACTTGGCAGGGCTTATCTGGACAAAACGCTTTCAGATCATAGGGAATAGGGACCGATATTTGTATACATCATCCACACACACACATATATATATATATATCTATATATATATATATATACACGCGCGCGCGCGCGCGTGCGCCCAACTAAGAACTGGCAACTATGGCGACTTATTATCACATACAGTACAACTCCATTTATCCGGATTAATTGGGACGGTGAGCCATCCGGTTATGCAGAAAATCCGGATAACTGGAGTCTTCTTTGAAAGTAGGCTACAGTGGCAGTTAGAAGTTCGGCTGCTGCTATTTACAGTATGTAGCGTACCTGCGTCTAAATCTTACTACCACGCCTGATTTGAATTCTAGAAGCCGTAACACTGTACTCTACTTGATCCGATAACCAGTAATTTCAGGGCAAGATAGGTTTTTGGAATTCTCGACAGATTTAACCGAAGGGCCAAGCCGATCCGAATAACCAGCGTTCGGATAAGTGGAGTTATACTGTATTTTAATACATAACGTCAGAATAATGCAATTTATCGATTTAATAAATTTTATGTATTTTAACATTTTAAGATTTTAAGCATTCCAGTAAGGAAAAGCCGAATATATATCGGCATGTTGGCTTATATATCATTGTTAAAATGACTCCCTGAGTGATTAGTGCGATATAAATGAACTGTGTTTGGTTCAAATCTCTGGATTGTGGGGATCATCATCACTATTACTCACTGTTCTTCCTGCTACTTTAAAAGTGATGGTCATTGCTGCTGCTGCAGGCTGGTGAACAGCTGTTACTTCAGTAGCACACACACATTGCCCGAGCGATAAACAGGCAGCGCTAAAAATCGAAAAAAAAAAAGGAAAAGGAAAATGCTTTCCTCTCATGCAAAGTATGCTTACAAGGAAATGAAAGCTTAAACAACCTCAGTGCCAACGATGGTCATGTGTTGTGTTACACATTTTAGAAGAGGAAGTTTGTTTCGACGATTTGGGGGAACGTGATGCCTACATTTCAGGTGGATATTTAAGTAAATGGGAACAAAACTTATGTTAAAGAAATTCATATCTTTTCAACCACAATTCAGAAATTGCTTTCTCAGCCAGAAATCGATGGCCCAAGTTTGCAATGATTTTGACTAGTCCTCACAAAACTGTTAGGTCCCACCGCAACTGAATTCAGTCGTTCTGAAGGTTGAGGAAGAATTTTTCTTCTGAAATTTCGGAAAAAATTCCATTAAACTGCACTATGTAAGAATCCAGAATACTTTCATTTGCACATCATCGTCAGTGGCTCTACAGCTGTAAGTGGGCAGTAGCCTCTTCTGGGTTTCTCCGCCATGCAACTCTGCCCTTAGCTCGTACACTGTTCTTTTCTCGTCTCATTGTTCATATCATTTCATCTTGCTTTGGACCTTCCTATCCTAATTTTTCTTTCTGATTCACAATTAATCACTCTTTTTGAAATTTCACTATCACTCATTCTGACCACATATCCTGCCCAATTAAGTCTCGCTGTGTTTACAATCAATCAAACGCAAAGAGGATGAACTGCTTTAAAATTAAGAAAAAAATACTTGCTATCTTTTTACCGCCGTAATGTCTTGTTTCTTAAATAGTTCATACGATTCTCTATTATATCGTATTGGCCACACTTCAACATTGCTAACTTCGAGAAAATAATGTTGGATAACATTTTGTATTCAGTGGTAACACTGATATGCCTTGAAAATTGTTACAATTAAGTATTCCTAATTTATATATATATGAAACTAAGCACAATATTACCACATACTCAGTAACAGCACTTCCTGCACTCGTGAAGTGCCGTCCTAACTGTGTCCCTGTGAAAATACATGCAACACCAGATGCTAGTTACGCCGACTTGGTTGCATGAGTTACTACACGAGAATAAAGTTCACGACGTGAAGTCGACGACGGAATTATGTGGGAAATGCTTCAACAGACGCGGCCTAATCCGCAGTCCGAGTTGATATCGCTTGAGGACTGAGAGCATGTAAATCGCATTTCCAGGCGCGAAACTTTAGAGAATAATTCTAATAGCAATATTTAAGAAAATAAAATGTATTCGTGCGCCTATATAAGTCAAAAGACTTGTATGAAGTTCTGTTGCGTTTAGGGTGGTTTTGTTATGTGGTGGATTCTGAACGCAGTTCAGACTTAAGCACTTAACTCTCAGGGTAGAGGTTCTTATAATTTCTTATCTTGAGGTAGTAGCTCTATCTTATCTACCGACAACAAAATGGGCAGAGCAGCTAGACGTCACAGACTCACCCAGCAGTGGTGAGAAACAGAAAGTGAAATTATCCGTACCAGACTCAAGCACCAGAACCATTCTCAACGGCCTCTGCCGGCGAGTTGCTGCCTGTCGACAAACCGTATAGGGTGAGTAATCTAGCGAATATATTTAAACGTTATTTGTAATGCATTCTATTGTCCAGGCTCATTCAACTGAACCAGTTCGAAACTGTAAACAGATCGAGAAATTGTGGGAAATGGAAACTATCATCAAAACTAACCTCACTTTTAGTCAGCGTATTTTCCAGTACAGTAGAGTTATGAATATAAGACATAACATATCGCTGAAATTTACAACTAAAATATAAGCTGATAGTCGAACACTGAATCCTGTTGCCACTTACAACCCAAATGCGTATATTGTTCAATCGCTGGGCTGAGTACTACATGGAGGACGGCGTAATCGGTTGCTACGTAGCAACGACATTTTTTACTTTATGACGAGCCAAGTGTGGATGAAAAATGCACTGTATTTTCTAAATGATTTTCTCATCTTTTATTACAATACAGACAAGGATATGAAAAGTTTTGATTTATGTGATGAGACGCTATGTAGTTTTGTGGGAATTTACTCACGGCTTGAATGAACCTGTCGTCTGCACCTTACGGATTGAAGAAATCGCCTTCTTACGCAGTAGGGGAGAGGGGAGCTCGTTGGTACACTTTTTATTTTTTGATTTTTCACATTTTCTCTGTACTCGCTAATTTGAACATAAGGGCACAGTTGGGTAGCGACACTCTTAGGCTACAACCTGAGCTATACAATTTTCATGCTACCTATAAGTAAGTAGAGAGTGAGGTTTTTCCCAAATTTCTGCACGTGTGCCAACCTGCCCTTCACAGGGGAAAGTTGGCATGTGATAAAAATACATGTAAATCAAGGTACAAATATTTCAAAGTGTAATAACGACAGACAATGGTCAGTTTACTGTTTTAAGATAAAAGGTTGTCAAATACAAGTTTTGTACAATTGCAGAATCTGTGATGGTAATAACACATTTGTAAAAATAAAAAATCCGCTCAAAATGGAATACATTTACTTAAACTGAAAAAGGAAATTAGAAGCAAAGCTAACACAATATAGCAGCAGCAGCATAGAATCAACAGCATTCATTTTTAAACAAAGTATTCCGATCCATCGTTCTGGTAATTTGAGAAATAAATGTGGGACTGCCAACAGTGTATTGTTCACGTGCACACAACTTGCATTCTATGCACTGAATCCACATTTCTCTGGACGCAGTTCTAGAATATGCGTCAAAGGAGGGCAGACATTTAGTATCCTTGGAGCCTTCTTCTTTTGTGTCACTTGCATTCTTCGATTTCTTGGTGTTTTTCTGTGTTTCCACTGTGAATCTCTCATTAGAAACGTTGCACACGCTTCTCTTTCCTCTTTTTTGGGGGCCCGTTTATCTTATTTTCTCCAAGACTTGTGTCTTAGTTTTTTCAAGGCATTTTTGACGGGACTATCAGTCAAAATGACAGTTGTTTTCTTCTTCTTGTTTACTTTCTGACTCTTTCTGGTTCCGGCTTTAGGAGGCGGTCGTATGTCGTCTGGGGAAGAAGGATGTGTTTCATCTTTTGAAGTAGATATTGACGGTCCTGGAGAATTAATCGACGTCTTTGGGGGTTCATGTTACTGTTGGAAGCTGCTTTAGCCACAGGATGAGTAGGTATATCTGTAACGTAAGCCCCCATAAATTCTTCGTCATGAAAATTATCCCTGCTTAGATGTTTCCTGGAGAAACCGCGAGATGCAAAGATGATTTGACAATACAAGGAATATCATATATTTTCATTGTATGGCCAGGATGGTTAGTTACCCAGGCATCACACGCACTGTTCACGTACGTCTTAAGTGGCCTGCAGACTGATACTTCCAGGGGCTGGAGTTTATGACTGCAGTATGAAAGGAAAGTGACAACAGTCGCTCCATTCTGTCTGTAGTGGTCTAATGCCTCTATGGCAAGAGCGAATCGTGGTTGTCTAGCAAAAGAACTACTGGTCTCTCTTTCGAAGTTTTGACATTTGTCATGAAGCGTTTTAAATATCTTACAAAATGATCCTTCTTCATCTACCCAGATGGAGAGACCGAGTGTTCAATCTGTTGAATGAACCTTGCATTCAATGACAGTGTTGGTGAGGTGCCTTTTACGCCAGTCTATCTCACCCTATTGCAGTATATTGCCAAAATACGAAAATTAATCCGAAAATCCTTCGTCGTGCTCTTTGTTGACCTTCGAAGTTTTCGCACCGCTCTCATATCTCGAAGCAGTGCGTCAAGACGTGTGGTGCTCCTATCTGACTTCTTCTTGTTAGTACGCATTATTTTGCTTCTTAAAATAGACATAAAGAGAACAGATTGGTAAAAAATTGACCCATAAGCTACCAACCGTAAGAGGGATAAGTTGACACATTGAGCCAAATAGTCCCACGCTGCCTGTGCCGACTTGCCACCGTGCCACCTTTTCATGATTTAGACTGCATCATCCTCGAACACAACAGAAGGCCACAATTCTCACTAGTTCCAAAGTTAACCAAAAGGAGGTATCCTTCATGGGCGGCACACTATCATATGTAGCTGTAAACAAATTTTGAACATGAAACATTTTATACAGTGATGAAACATTACTTCCTGCGTTGTCAAAAATTAAACACCAGACCACGCTCCAGTCACAGCTCACAGAGCACTGACGCTTGCTGACCGCTCTCAGTAAAGACTATTGAAGAGTACAAATTGCCAGGTACTATCCTGTGCTGTAACTGGGGGTTACCCCTACAGCCAACTAGCCCCTCTCCCCTACACAATGTTTCCTGTACCAAAGTTTCTGAATGCCTGATGATGGCTGACAATCAGAGCCAAAACCTGTAGCCGTGAATAAAGTTGATAAGATCTAGTATTGTGTAGATTCAATGCACACGTTTGTGAGAAGCATTTTTGTTTTTGGTATTTCGTATTAGTGGTGTCCTCTGAAGAGTGTGGTGACAAGAAACATACTGGCGAGTATCTTTAAAACTTGTTATATTGCATTTTTGATTTAAAAAACATTGGGAAGTGGATGAAAACGATTTAATTTTCTTGGGATGTGCTATGAATGTTAATGTGCTATGTAATTTAATTGTTGCACTTCCATTTCCTCCAGATGAAATATTTGTAAAGCTCATGACTTGGGCTTCATAAGTAGGCAGTGGCATTTGCTTCATTGCGGTTGTAACAGTCACAGTGCCAAAATCTTTTTGCTTATAATGATATGGAGGCGAGTCTGTCAAAGTTAGTGGTTTTACAGTCTACAACTAACCATTCTTTAACTGCTGATCTTGTTCAACAGGATGAATAATTGCACACATTAAACAAAATGGGAACCACATCTGCTGTCATTATAACAGCTGAATTGCTCATGTTCCTGAGCAGTGGCAGTGGCCATCCAAACCCATCTTTGGCCCCATCTTACAGGTATGGACAAGTGTAGGACAACTATAAATGGAGGCACAATGGCACATTTCTGGGAATTTCACATTATTTTCTCTGTATACGTGTGCTATTGCCTCATCACCGTAGTACAATATGGTAATTATAAAATAAACTATTCAAATATTCCACAATTTTTGATCATAAGCATAAGACAAGCAAAGACAATTTTTTTATGCTCCATTATGTAGTATAAGAGATAGGCCCTGGGTTTAACAAATAACAGCGTTTATTGACACTATGGTTTATTATTGTTCGACTGATCAAATCGAGAAGAATGAGATGAGCGGGGCATGTAGCACATATGCTGGAGAGTAAAGGTTTATACAGGATTTTGGTGGGGAAACCTGAGGGAAAGAGACCACTTGGCAGACCCACGCGTAGGTGGGAGAATAATATTAATATGGATGTTCAGGAAGTAGTATGTGGAGGCATGGACTGGATTGATCTGGCTCAGGATATGGTAAGGTGGCGGGCACTTGTGAATGCGGTAATGAACCTTCGGGTTTCATAAAATGCGGGGAATTTCTTGACTAGCCGAGAACCGATTAGCTTCTCAAGGACTCTCCTCCATGGAGTAATAATTAAAAGGTCCAGTAACTGAAACGTAGCAATGACAAGAATTATTCACAAGAGATTACCCTTCACTCGCTTATTCTGTGCTGCGAGCCCACAGCCCTATCAAAAGTAGTTTCTTTATTTATTTTTTTTTAAGTTCTGTTGCCTTCCGATTTTCACTGCACTGGGCACTGCCTCAGGTCTCGACCACAGTACTTCACAGATTCACTTCTACAATACACGCACAGCACTATTCAGTTCCGCAGTCGCAGTCTAACTCTTGGCCGTACCTGCAGTGCTTCGTCTATTCGCTACAAGCACACGGTAACTCGCCGCGAACAAAACTCTGGCTGTCCACTTTGCTTTTATGCCACTTCATGCACTTCTCGAATATTCTACTCCCTTCTAGCCGATCCTTTTCCAGAGTATGTATTATGGAAAAGTCTGTCTGTCTCCCTGTCTTTCGACAAGGGACGTCACAGAGGTCAGCCTGGTGGTCTGACCTCAGAGGCTTCGCGTGTCACCGTGCTACTAGGCGCTACTGCATTCCGCTACAGATGCATCTGCACTTGATATAGCATAATATACACGATCGTCCTTTGTAACTTGCATGTCCCGACGTGCTCAGTCTGGTAGGAGAACTTGTCTTAGGATACGGGTGAGGTTCATCCGATCCACACGTTGTCTTCACTTTGTTTATGTATTTATATGTATTTGAGATGCAACGTCTGAGCTTGATCAGTTAATCAAATAATAATCATGTTCTAACTAAAGGAGAACCAACAGTCAATTAATTCCCGAACTTGTAACCTTTTGTTTTACGTTATCAAACTCTCCACCACCTCACTCACACCGCTCTCGTACTCGACTGCTAGCGTTCACCCAATTCCGTTACCTGGTGCCAACCGTTTTCTCGTTTAAATCTTAGTAGATAACCCCTCCTACCCGTCACCAACGGTTCTTGAATGTACGTTGTAGTTTAAATTTATAACGGATGGCGGTGGCCAGCAATCGCTCTACCTAATAAACAAATATGCCAAAGGTGTTGGGCTACAATAAATTGGTACACTGAGACTGTTTATGCTCCCATACTATATCCGAAAAAAAAAAGATTTATGTGTACATTTTTACTGGCGTGACATTCGGTGTCTCAACGTGTGGGAAGAACGTCGAATACTGAGTGAGTTTGAAGAGAAGGTTCTGAGAAGAATATTTCGACCTATGAGTGAGGATGTAATTGGGGGTTGCATATTGACATAATGGAGGTCCGTGACTAGAACTCTTTATCAGATATGAGAGGAATTAATTCAATGGAAGCTGAGATCAAGAGGACACGGAGCACGTCTGTGATAGGTGAAAAGTACAGATTAGAAACCCGGAAGAGAGGGAACCACTTGTGAGAGTTTATGAAAATTGATCAGAAATAAGGTGTGAATTGGATTCGTCTAGCAAAGGACACGGTCTTTTAACAGGCTCTAGTAAACATTGTAATGATTCTTTGCCAGCAAAAATGTCAGGAGTTTTGTCACTAAATGAACAACTTCCAGCTCCATGATGGCTGTTCTCTAAGACACGTTGTGCTAATTAGATAAAAGCAGAAATATTGCACTAAAATACGCGTGCAGACTACACCACAGTTCCTACTGACAAGCTTATGCTCTTCAAGGAGAGTCATCCTCTTTGTGTTGGTTAACCAAAGGTAAACAATTATGCAAGGGTATTACCGTCTTAACACAACTATATTGTCAGATACATATAAATATCTCAACTACATGTTTCGGCCCTTATGGCCATCGTCAGGTTGGATAAAATATCGGAGGAAAAAACTGCATAATATAATATGGTACAGTACAAACATTAGTGTGGTGTAAGTGGGGGACGAGATCTCGTTTAGAAAGATATGGAAGGCGTGTGTGCTGAAGGTGTCGTTTTTGGTAGATCTATACGGTGTA
>Ga0123354_10003328_pt1 | contig 22129 bp, 22 predicted proteins | sample TergutLab28metaG_2_FD_97872 | JGI IMG/M metagenome (GOLD analysis project Ga0123354, IMG submission 97872) | Labiotermes labralis P4 segment gut microbial communities from Petit-Saut dam, French Guiana - Lab288 P4 | ecosystem: Host-associated > Arthropoda: Insects > Digestive system > Gut ... | reverse complement strand
TAAATCTCCTGAGAAAATTCCGGTCCGCTGACACTACAGGGTACTTAAATGACAGGGTTTGAAAGGTTAATGCTTGTCCAATTTGCTTGTTGATACATATGTCACCAAAGTGCAACTATATATTTGTGGATACTCTGTACATGACAACATTATAGCTATTATAGCTGGAAGTGCAAGCACAAGTAGCACATCCTAAGGCTACTGGTAACAGGCAGCAAGAGAAGAAATAAGGCAACGGTTCTGTAAAAACAATTCATCACAGCAAAAATATTCTCACAAGACTTGAGGTTTTCACAGCAATGATGCTGAAGATTCACGTCTTCCAGGATGTTATGGTATTGTGAATGGCAAATATTTACCACCATTTCAAAGGATCACTGTGCCTTCATCTTCAGGGTCCAGCAGTCTAACACTTGAAATACTTAAATATTCTCAACTGCAGACAATACATTTCTGACAGTAATTTGTCACATACAATGTCCAGTTTGAAAAACCTCCTGGGCAAGCTGCAGTTAGGAATAACATTCTAACAAATAGTGAAGTGTCCTTGTCCAAATAATGTTACATTCTTAGTTTGTGTATTCAGGAAATAGTAGCCATTTAGATGAATACCTTGGGTTTGCAATAATATAATGAAATGACACAGAAAGAGTTCACCATTGTGCAGTCTCATATCAACTTGACAGAGAGGTCCGGATTCCCTGCAGCGCAAATGTGTATGTTGTGATTAAATGGCCAGATTCTATACGCCATTAAACAACGCTTAACATGATAGTTTCTTCATCTGCTATACTTTCTACAAAAACAACATAGGAAGTTAAAGAAACTTGTCTCTGTCAACTCAAAAAACTGAAGTCTATGGAATTTCAAACACAAACTTGTCTTCAGAACTTGCCACACAATTGTGGGCAACATCCACAGCTCTCAACTGGCTAACTGAAAGACTTCTACACAGTACTGGATAGCTTCCCTAACTAATTCTACACTCATATCATGGGCACTTGGCCAACCCTTCCTGCAAACCCAACTTCCTTGGTGAGCTTACTTCAGTACCACTCCTATAATAAATTCCTCAATTTCATATGATAATATCTTCACAAAACTGCACCCGTTCTTGCACAGCAGCCACCTTGTTCAACTTGCAGATACAGTGCCAATCTGTGGCCAGAGGGAGAAATAAGGCTCCTGACAGAAAATTTATACTGTTCCCTTCCTTAAGATATGTGATTGGTTACAACTCCCAAATTAGCTTAGGAGATAGAAGCATTGTAATTTGTTATGTCTATTGTCTATGTGAGATACTGTGTACCCACATGATGTTACATGCCTACTCACCCTGTTGAATACCCAAACCTCTCCATTAGAAGTTGGCTTAGGAACACCATGGCCATTATAATGGAACAACACGCGCTCTTCTTTGGCATTACGTCTAAGAGATGTACACAACTTCTTTACTTCTTCAACAGTGGGATCCAGGCTTTGCTTATACCTAGCTCGTGGCTGCCACCGTTCATACTGTTTTTGAAGATTGGCACCTATTGTTTCTAGAGCTTTCTGAGGACTCATTGATAATGGATCTGCAAGGAAAAATAAAGAGCTAATGTACATGCCAAGGCATTAACACACATGCAAAAGAAGTGTTTCAGGACAGGAAAAAGGCAAAAGAATATACTAAAAATTAAACAGACCTATTCTACCTCCTGCACTGCCTCAATGACATTAGACCCAGGTCCAGGATATTATATATCTTCTTTGAACCTAGACACCAGCTAAAAAAATGTAGGCACCAGAATTTTTGTTTTCTGTTGGTTTATACAGCAGCAACTAACAAACTTAATCTTCCACTACTGCCATTCCTGGTACTTTGTGTATGTATGCATGCTTGCACGTGCATGTCTAATAGATCATAAGTTACTAGTATACAATGAAAATACTCTTACAAAATAACACAATTTTTTTGTATAATTTTATCATCAAAAACATCCCAAAAGGCACATAAAATCAAAATACAGAATTGTAAACATCTTTAGAAATACAATGAAGTAAAAGCTTTCATATCAGAACTACTTATCCAAGAGTAACATACATACATAACTAACCTGAAAAGTATACATATATTCCTCAATAACTAATGTGCCATACATCAGTTATGACAACTTAACTACTAATGTCTACACCAAACACTACATATACCAGCAATGTGGAACCACCTCAGACTAATCAAACTAAATAAAATTCTGATATAAAACAACACTTACTTCCACTATTCCTTACTTGTTCTTCTGTAGCCATGAATATACCTTGTAGTTACAGAGCTGAAATATCACTGACCTACAGCCTCTGCAGGATCAAACCCCATCACAAACAAATGAATTTATAAACCAGTGTAAGGTTTTGACAAAATAGCCTAACACATACAGGGGATGGACAAAATAAAGGAAACACTACACAATATAGGAACAAAATTGTGTGTTAGGTGCACTGCAAGAACATTAGGTGTAAATATCTTTTGTTATTCTTTTGTTTGTTTACACTATGTCAGTGTCAATGCATTGCACACTGTGTTGAGTAACAGTTCATATGAAATTACTACAAAATGGGAGACTTTTCAGATTTTAAAAGAAAACACATTGTTGGTGCGCATTTATCTGGAGTATCTGTAATCAAAATGGCCAGTTTATTAGGCGTATCCAGAGCAGCAGTTTCCAAGGTTATGACAGCATAAATAAATCATGGGAAGATATCATCGGCTAAGAGGAATAGTGGCTGAAAACCGAAACTAAATGAAAGGGATCACCATACATTGAAGAGGACTTTGTCTAAAAATCATAGAACTACTGCAGCAATGGTGACAGAAAACTCAATATTCATCTTGAAGACTCTGTTTCCACAAAAACAATTTCACGTGATCTTCACAGATCCAATATCCACTGTAGAGTTCCAGTTGCTAAACCACTGATTACTGAAAACAACATTAAAAGGCGAATAAGATGGTGTGATGATCATAAAACCTGGATGTCTGATGACTGGAAATACCTATCATGGTCAGATGAGTTGTCCTTCACATTGTTCCCATCAGGCCAGGTTTATACCTGGAGAATTCCCAAGGAAGCCTATAATCCTGAATGCATGGTTCCAACTGTGAAACGTGGAAGCCGATCTGTGATGATTTGGGCAGCATCAGTATTCTACTGTTCCTATAATTACTCTGAATGGTCACATTACTGCCAGTGAGTATGTGGACATTTTACATAACCAAGTGCATTCTATGGTCCTGATGTTGTTTCCTATTAATGATGCCATTTTTCAAGATGACATTTCACCCATACACACAGCCAGAAGTGTTCAGTCTTGCTTGAGAAGCACAAAGATGCACTCCAATATCTTCCCTAGCCAGCACAATCACCAGACTTAAATATTATCAAACCACTGTGGTCAGGTTTACAGAGCAGGGTGAGAAGCAGATTCTCTCTTCCAACATCTCTCAAGCAACTAGACAATGTTCTTCATTAAGAATGGTACAATATTCCACTATATGAGTCTACCGCATGGATATGAGCTGTATTATAGGCTAATGGTGGCCCAATTCTGTATTAATAAAGTAATGTGTATCTTTCACTAATTATTCCTTTATTTTGTCCATCCCCTGTAAGTGTTCAGGTTGATCTTGTGTCCTCAACTGATTCAAGAATGTGACTACAAAGTGCAGCTTATTCAAAATACTATCACCATGTAACATAATGTTAATAGAAGGTACTACAACTTATCATGGCACATGTTCAACCGGCAAAATGTAGGGAAAAAATGTTTATACACATACAAGCATGATAAAAAATCAGCAGTCCTTGCAGTTCCATAGTTTGTCATATGTTGCACCTTACCACACATTCTGTCATTATAAAATGTACATGGCACAAACTCTGACCCTATTCTAAAATAAAGACTGCATTAAATCTGTGTGGTTATGAAGACTCAAGTCATCTGGGATGCTACACTGTGTCAACTGATGAAGTTATTAGCATTTTGAAGCAGTCTTAAAGGCTGTAACCTTCAACACCCCTGTCAAAATCTAAAAGCTTGCACTTATAGTGTGGTTATGTTAAAATGAGCTTATGAAGTAGATGTTTTATGTCATTTTATACATGGTTGGCTTAATATGATGACAATAACAACATTCCACATTTAACAACAACAAAATTATTACAATTCTGCTTTCATCTCCTATATTGGCTAAAAATTAAAAAAACATATTTTTCGTATTAAATTGCAAAATGTACATTACCAATCCAACATTCCAGCCGGGCACATGGCTGTGTCTTAACTATGTCTGGAGGATCAACACCAACATTGAGGCACAAAACCAGGGCCACGCTGACAGTCTTCATCTGCATATAAAATCAGTGTTGAAAATTTCACCGTATCTCAGTAAAAACAAAATGCAACAGAATTTGACATCCATTCACTGCATGCACCGTATAACCTTCGGACCTATTCTAAAGAACAGAAAGCATGAAATTTTTATGTGATTATGTTTGAATAAATTTATTATGTACCCATGCCTGGTTTCGAACTTTACATTTACTAACACAACCTTAACGATTCTAACCTGCCAATGGGGCTTCGGGGTTTAATTTCGCTTGCCCAAACAGTAACGAAACCAACTTACACAGATAACTGGTCACAGTATAGTGGAATTACAGTGCCACTGCAGTACAGTGTGATACACTGGAAAACGTTCAACAAATCTTTACAGTCAGCAAGACACCAAATAATACCACTCAGCTGGCACGGATGGGTTAATACTACAGCATACGAACAGCCTTACCCTTTCTTTCATTCGCCATGTCTGCGTTATGGCATTTGCACCTTCAATTTTCTCTGTATGACGCTTCTTCACGAAAGAGATGGGTAGCTGCCAGTCAATACTGCTGTCGTCCTCTTCAGCATTGTGATTAATATTTAGAATGTATGCCATTTTGTCACGAAATAAACTAACTATACACGAATTATGTGACAATTCCGCCTATATCATTACAGTAAAATAGCATAGTTGAAGGGTAAAATTCAGTTCCAAACCAATAGCGAACCATTCTGCCATCTTCGTTTCAACATAGCACTCAGCTGATTATTTGCACTTACTTTGTTTTCAAAGGCGCGATTTTTAAAAATCTTAAATTTCGTTTGCGGCAACCGAAATTTACACTGCACTTCAATCTAAAATACAGCTAAAATATGTTAACCTTCTCCATTGTAATTACCTAAAAGTCTGCCTACCAAGCAGAAAATGCTATATGCAAATCCTACTTGCAGTTGCATCACAAATTCATGGCAGTAAAACTAGATATTGCTAAATTTGTTCATCGGCTTTGACTTTAATACTTTACGAAAAAGAACTAATTTTCATGATGTTAAAATTGCAGGATGATTGTGAATGTTAAATTGCAAAGTACAGAAGGTAAATAACTATCCTAACATTCGTCAGAAAAAGTGACTTAAAACATTACAGAACCACCATCATAACCAATCTATAGCCTAGGTTCGAACCTGAATCCTCCCAAATGCAAAATATGAGTGTTTAACGTACAATTGCAACATTAAATAAAATCAGGTTTATACGTTTTTAAACAAATTAATATCCTATTTTTTCCTTTCAAATCAGGTTTTGTCCTCGTAATTTGAGAAGAACCAACAAACCAAAAAAACACCATTCTTGAAAAGCTAATAGTCGTATAGATGGTCAAGAAATTTCCCTTCTTTCATCAAACGCACGAATACTATTGTCATTTTCATGAAAGCGTGCAAGTGGCGATCTTAAACCATACTATTCCAGTCTGCATATCCACACACCCCGAGTGCCATCAGTTTTATTTTAATATTATACTCTCATCTAGGCCTAGGTTTCCATAAGTGTCTTTTCCCCTCGAAACTTCCAGCTAAAAGCTGTTAATGTACTATTGTCTTTCCCACACTTGTTTCATTCCAGTTGAATCTAAACTAGCTAGATTTTGTCACCCTAACAATATCTAGTGAGGAGTACTATTATGCAGTTCCTTATTATTCAAATTTCTCCAGCCTCTCGTTACGTCCTCTCTCTTAAGTGAGTGTATTGTCTGGGACTCCATGCTGTCAAACATTAAAGTACATTTTCACGATGTTTCACACACAAACACACACACACACACACACACACACACACACACACATTCTGTCTCTCTTTCTCACAGAAACAAACAAACAAACAACAGATAGGCATAGAGTTTTTGAAATTTTAACATTTACACTTTCAAATAAGACGTTTGCAAAGAAACTATTCTGCAATAAGTGGCAGCAAACATTCCACAGATTAATCTATTTTTAACCTTGTCGTACATGCAATTCCTATTTGTCGTAAATACAGGTCACACTTCCCCAAAACGGAGTTCCATGATCCGGCATCTCCCCTGGTCTGACATGATTTCACGAAAGTCACAAAAATAATCTGTGATAATTGTTGACAAATTTTCGCACCGTTTTCTTACTGTGCATTAGAATTTTGTTAATTTTTCATTTTTTCATCAATGTTGCGTGTTTATGTAAACTGCATAAATCTCAACGTGTTTCGGTCATGCAAAATGTGTTCTGGGGAGAGTGAGTTGACATCACAGTGGAAGAGTTTTTTTACACGTCCTTACTGCCTGCAGCAGTGCATTGAATTCAGGTATGTAATGTCGCTCTTGCTGCTTGACCCATAAGTGCTGGCCTGACGCTCTAGTGCCTTTTTATTATACTTTATAAAAGTTACTTTCACTGCAATTGTGCATATAGTTCCCTTCTTCGATTGTTAAACCTCCCCTATGTGCGGCATACCATGACTGCTTGTAGAACGTTGTTTGGAACTATAGGGCAGAAACTGTGGGGCAGAACTTATCAGTTAAGCAGGAAGAGAACATCTTATACAACACTCCACTGCACTTGACGAAGTTCTGTGTAAGGTATTCGCAGAATACAACCAACAAGATGCGAAGTTTCTCAATTTATTTATTTCTGTGAGATGTTCTATATGTTTCAAATGGGTTTTCCATCCATCATCAGGAGCTGAAAACTGCACATACAGCGTCAGTTATTTGTCAGACCAATACTGCTACCTGCTGCTAGCCAGGCCAGGCTGCTGATGATGGACGGAAAAACCGTCTGAAACATAAACAGCATCTTACAGAAATAAATAAACTGAGAAATGCCTCATCTTGTTTTTTGTACTCTGTAAATATATTAGCGATGCATGGACCTTTGAATGTTAAATTCTGTGTAAGGTATTTTAAAGTTGTTCATTCCATGAATTTTTAATCTAACTTTCTTTCTTTTATGAAATTAGCCAGATACATATTACACATTATCATATAGCTTTTTAAGACTCTGTCTTCAGGGAGCTCACACCAAGTCCCTCAAAAACCATCTACAGTACACCGAATTATATTCGTAATGTCTGTATATATAGCGTGTCTCAGCCAGGTTCAGTCTGTAGAGTAATGCTCTGTATACCTGGTTATACATTAAAATAATGTGTAGTTTTTATCATCTTCACATCAGTATAAAACTGTTGAATGTAAAATGTAGTTAAAATTCTGTTATTTTGATATGTCATAGCAAATTTCATCAGTATATACAAACATGCATCTTATATTTGGTTGAAAGTGTACTATGACCATATCCCTCACCACCAACTCGCATCTGTAGCAAGTCCATCTTGTCAGGAATCTTTCCTGACCGTATGAAGTTTTCAATTGTAAAACCAACATACAAGAAAGGAAACAAAATTAACCCAAATAATTACAGGCCCATAGCACTATTGACTTCCTTATCGAAGGTTCTTGAAAAAGCGTTATATTTTAGAGTAAATGAACACTTAAATACTAATAACTTACTAGTTGGAAACCAGTTTGGCTTTAGAAAAGGCACCGCAACTGAAGATGCCATTTTAAAATTAATGAATGACATATTAAAAGCCTTAAACAATAAAACATTGGCAGGTAGCATTTTTTGTGATTTAGAGAAAGCTTTTGACTCAGTTAATCATGATGTTTTACTGTCAAAACTATCCTATTATGGAATAAGTAGCATGGCTAAATCTTTACTTAAATTCTATCTTCAGAATAGACATCAAAGAGTTCTCATTACTAACTCAATTTTTAACTCAAACACAGTTTCAAAATGGACCAAAATAAAATGTGGGGTGCCACAGGGCTCGATTTTAGGCCCTTTGTTATTCATATTATACATTAAAAACTTACCTAAGGCTGTTAAACATAAAGCTCTTCCTATCTTATTTGCCGATGATATCACTAACTTAATAACAAGCTCCAACAGTAATCAGCTACAGAGCGATCTTAATATAGTTTTTGCACAACTAAATAAGTGGTTCAAATCAAATTCGTTATTTTTTAATTTTGACAAAACCCATTTTATTCAATTTAATAATGCAAGTAAATGCACCCCAGTTAGATTAGATATGAAGATGAACAAATAAGTATAGCAAATGAAACAAAATTCCTGGGGCTATATATTAATAATAATCTTTCCTGGAAAACACACATTGAAAGTATTAAGAATAAGTTAAGCTCAGCTTGTTATGTTATGATGTTAGTTAAACTATATGTAACAGCAAATAATTTGAACATGATTTACTATTGCTATTTTCACTCTATAATTACCTATGGTTTAATATTCTGGGAGAACTCCCCAGACAGTATTAAGAATCTCAGGTTACAAAAGAAGATTATCCGAATCATGATGGGCTGCAGAATTAGAGACTCATGCAGAAAATTGTTTCTTAACTTGGAAAACTTACCCCTCCCTTCTCAATATATTCTTTCCCTTCTATTGTTCATGATAAGAAACAAGAACCAATTCCAGGTAAATTCCGAGATACATCACATTAACACTAGACAGCATGCAAACTTACACCAACCCTCTGTAAATTCGAGAAAATACCAGAAGGGATTACACTGTGTAGGTGTTAAGGTGTTAACATGCTTCCGTTTTACATAAAAGCAGAGTCTGATAATCCAAAAATATTTAAAACTTTGTTAAAAAAATACTTAAGTGAAAATTCCTTTTATTCCCTGGATGAATATTTTGAACTCCAAAGATAAATTTTGACATATGATCTAAATTGACACATGAGGCTTTGAGACACATGTTCCTTCTCTTTACTTATAAGTCTGTATTATAAATATGTCAGCATATATCCAACCACTATCTGTAACAAAAGAAAAGTGCCTACTTAAAGAGCACTTCTAATTGCTTCTAAATTACCCCACTATTTTCATTTTTACTTCTACTTTTACTTTAAATTGTTATTTGTATCCTTATATTTTATTACACTAAACAATTCGTATTGTCCTATTTTATTATATTTGTTATACTAAATAACAATGTGATTGTTGTACACACCTGTGTTGATGTCACCACTTAACCCCAACAAACATGACGATTTCCATATCCATATGGATTATGTAATCCTGTACAGATTTACGGAAGGAAAATAAATGATATGATATGATATGATTTGATATGATATTTTAAGATATGTAACTCAGTTAACAGGTACTCTCATGCCTACAGTAATAAAAGTGGTATAAGGTAAGTCATAAACTACATTGTGTTAAGTTACATGTCATATATTTTTGGTATAGTATACAATTTAATTTATGGATTAAATATTTGTAGGTCATACTTCACATTGCACCAAACACATAAAAAATGTTGATATATGCAGTTGAAATTTGCTACTACACAACAAGAGTAACAGAATTTTAAATAAATTTTATATTCAACTGTTTCATACTGATTTGAAGATTATCGCATTGTGTAACAAGTTACATAGAACGTCACTCTACAAATTGAGACACACTATGATTGTACACAGAGAGACAACCGCAGTATCACACATATATAACAATATTTATTAACGTCAAGAGTAGTCGTACCGTCTGGTCTACAGCAGGGCGTGTAGCGTGAAAAACCTGCCGGATGGGAAGCGACTGTTTCGCTCGGTCGGCGTCTCTGTGGTGCGATGCCGTGGATAAATGTCCGGTCAGCCGTGGGCGATGGTGTACCGCTTGATTGGTGGTTGGTCTTGATCTGAGGGCTACGGTGAACCTTGGCCGCTAGTGGCCGGTGCAGTTGCTGGTCGACGGCTGCTTACGATATACAGAGGAAGGCCGAGTTCGCGAGGCGTCGTGACTGGGCAGCCGGGCGTTGATCCTACTATCTCGCTATAATCTTGCAGGGCTTCCTTCTTAATGTGTCAGTAGCAAATTACTACTTCCAAATAAACTACCTTTCACTGGTCAGATGGCTTCTTTTTTACAGGTGACAGCTGGTCATCCTGCTCTGCCATTGGCTGGTTGGAAGAGCTGACGGACGTGGCTTCCAGAATGTAGTTCCGCGTGTAAGGGGCTATTTCCTTTGTTTGTGGACGTAGACAGAGAAGGAGGGAGTGAGCGAGTGTTTTGCTGTGGTGGTTAAGCTGCTGTTGACTAGGTCGGTTTGTTGATTGGTGTTCGGACAGAGGAAGGAGAGGTATGAGGTTAAACGTGATTGAATAGGAGATGAAATGGCGTGTGGGCGTCACCACATCACCCCCATGCGGAGAAGAGGGCTAGGTGGTAAAATGCGCTGGGAAGCGTAAAGTTCGTCCGGAGCGTGTAGTCCTTGGAGGTTCCGGCGGTGTTGCGACTGGTTGCGTCGGAGCGTTGCTGGGCTGGGCTTGTGATCTGTCTCGGTCGTGTTGGTTTCCTCCTAGAAAATAAGCGGGCTTCACTCTGTCGGTTGATACGGTGATTAGGCTGCCACGCACGACAATTGTAAGTGTCTTCTCAGTGCGTGCTATTACTTAGTGCGGGCCAATGTACGGTGGTTGCAGGGCGCGGCGTACGGTGTCCTGTCACAGGAAGACGTGGGTGGAATCCTGGAGGTCTTAGTGGACGAAGGTAGCCGGGGATGAATGACTTGCCGTCGATGTTGGGCGCAGATGGTCCATTTGGCGGCGGAGCTGTTGGATGAATGTGGGTGCCTCGACCTTCGGGGACGCTGCTGCCAGGAGCTTCCCAGGGACTCGTAGAGGTTCGCCATAGACGAGCTCTGCCGTGGATGATTGCAAGTCTTCCTTGTAGGCAGTACGTATGCCAAAGAGGATTAGCGGTAGTGCCTCGGTCCACTGCTCGTCCGCGTGGCACATGATGGCGGCCTTCATGGTGCGGTGTAGGCGTTCCACGAGGCCGTTGGCTGAGGGGTGGTGGGGTGTCATTCTACAGGGGTGGATGCCGCACATCTTTGCCAGGCTGTGGAGGAGATGCGACTTGAACTGGCGTCCTTGGTCGGTGGGGATGGTTTTTGGACAGTCAAAACGTACTATCCAGCCAGCGAGCAGGGCACGTGACACTGTCTCGGCTGTGATGTCCGGAATGGGAAAAGCTTCCGGCCAGCTCGTGAAGCGATCTATAGCCGTGACGCAGTAGTGAAATCCTGCCGAGGAAGGGAGAGGTCCGACTAAGTCTATGTGAATGTGTAGGAAGCGGGCGGATGGGAGGGTGAATTTGCGAACTGTGGTGACGGTGTTGCGAGAAACATTGGAACGTTGGCGGGCTTAGCAAGCTCGGACCCAAGTGCGGCAGTGTTTTTGAAAGGCTGTCCACACGAAGCGTTGGGAGACAAGCTTAGCCGATGCCCTAATCCCGCGGTGGCTGAGGGAATGGAGGGAATAGAAAATCTGGAGGCGGAGGGGAGACGGAACATATGGACGAGGTTTACCGAAGAGGTATCGCAGTACAGCTCGACTTATGTATCTGGAATGGGAATTTTGGTGAGTTGTAGTGCTGTGTTACTTGCCACGAGTGCTCTTAACTCTTCATCATCTTTCTGAGCTGCGGCAAGTACGTCATGTGTCACGGGGGCGGTGATGGCTTCGACCCGGGACAGTGCATCGGTAACGATGTTCTCCTGGCCAGAGATGTGGCGGATGTCTGTTGTAAATAGTGAGATGAAGTCCAAATGGTTGAATTGGCGAGGCGAACACTTGTCCCTCTTCTGGTGGAGGGCGAAGGTGACCGGCTTATGGTCCATGAGGACGGTGAAGTCCCGGGCCTCCAACATGTGGCGGAAGTACTTCACGGCCTCGTAGATGTCTAAGAATCTCCGGTCGTAAGCACTGTACTTTTGCTGCGCCGTGATAAGCTTCCGCGAAAACAAGGGGAGGGGCTGCCAGCCGTCTTGTATATGCTGTTGAAGGACGGCACTCATTGCGTTGGTTGAAGCGTCCGTAACTAGCGCGAGTGTCGCAGACGGATCTGGATGAGCCAGGAGAGCGGCTTGAGACAAACTGGCTTTGCATTCGCTGAAGATTGCAATGAGTGAATCAGTCCAGGTGACAAGGTGCGATCCCTTGACTTTGGGTCCGGAGAGGGTGTTGTGAATAGGGGCTTGGGTGGAGGCTGCATGCTGGAGGAAACGCCGGTAGACAGTGTGCATTCCCAAGAAACGTCGGAGTTGGCCGATGGTCTTGGGAGGGGGACAGGCTTGAAGGTCTGTGACACGTTCTGGAAGGGGTTGAGATCCCAGGGATGAGATTTTATAGCCGAGGAATGAGATTTCGGGAACACAGAAAACACATTTGGACGGGTTCAGGAGAATACCTAATTTTTGAAGTTGTGTAAAGAGGGTGCGGAGGTGTTTGTCTTGTTCTTGGAGGGAGTGGCTAAAGACCAGGATCTCGTCTATGTAGGCGAAACAAAATTCTGTGTGTTTAAAGATTTCGTCCATGAAGCGTTGGAAGTTTTGGGCGGCGTTTCGAAGGCTAAAGGACATGAAGGGGGACTCGAAAAGGCCGAAGGGTGTGGTTATAGCAGTCTTTTGGATGTCGTCGGGATGTACGGGGATCTGATGGTAAGCCCTCACGAGGTCGATTTTGGAAAAGTTGGTGCAGCCAGAAACGCGGTGGGAATAGTCCCGTATGTGAGGCACTGGATACCTGTGGGGAATGATGCGAGCGTTAATGGCTCGGTAGTCTGCACAAGGTATGCAGCCGCTGTCCTTTTTGGGCACTAGGTGGACGGGGGACGGCCATGGGGTCTTGGCGCTTCTGGCTGTGCCGTCCCGCAGCATGGCTTCCAATTCGGCCTTGGTCACGACCAAACGGTCAGGTGCAGGGCGGCGTGGGCGGCAGACTACTGACTGGCCGGGCGTCGTGCGGATATGGTGCGTGGTGTTGTGCCCCACCTCACGATGGATGCCGGTTGGTTTTATTAGCTCCGGGAATTCCTCCAGGATGCTGTCTGGAGGCTTGCCTCCTACGATGACCTTTACACTTGGGACGGATGGTGGTGCTCTGAGGCCTGGCGTGGATAGCGAAATGGCCCCATCGAGCAGGCGGTTGTTTCTGCAGTCGATGAGGACTCCATAGTATGATAGTAGATCCACATCGATGATTGGTATTTGTAAGTCTGCTACCACGAAACGCCACATGAAGTCGCGGTGCACTCCCAGTTTCAGGTTCTGCGACGTCCATCCATATGTGGGAATGGTGGTCCCGTTGGCCGCGTACAGGTTGTAGTCTGTGCGCTCCCTGCGCCCCGGTAGGAGCTTACGTGGGAAAACGCACAGGTCGGACCTAGTGCCTACTAGGTAGCGCCGTTTTGACGTGCGGTCTGTTATGAAGCGGCGGCCGGAGCTGGTTGTGCAGAAGTTAGCCGCCGTCAACGTCCGATGTTGGAGTTTTCATGTTGGTTGTCTGCCTGCCTTGGGTGGTTGGCATTGCTGACGGGCGTGGCTTCCAGAAGGTAGTTCTGCTTGTCAGGAGTCGTTTCCCTTGTTTGTGGAAGTAGACAGAGAAGGAGGGAGTGAGAAAGTGGTTTGCTGTGGTGGTTAAGCTGCTGTTGAATGGTGTACGGACAGAGGAAGGAGAGCTGTGAGGTGAAACGGGATTGAATAGGAGATGGAATAGCATGTAGGTGTCCCCAAACAACTTTAGGAATGTAAGTCAGTAAATTTTAGCTATGTAGTTTTTAAATAACTTGGTGTGAGCTTCCTGAGGGTGGAGTGTTGAACTAAATCATATAGGAGTGTTAATAAAACAATGCAATTATGTAAATTGTGTGTGCATCTGTGTAAGGTGTTTGATACCATAATATACCGACCACCCATGGTATGGGAAAATTTCCTGGTGCAGGACCGGCCAGGTCCCAAGGGAGCTGGTTTAGGGAGGTGTGATATGAATTCCCAAATATGTGAACTGTGTTGTGATTATTTGTTACATTCTTAAGATGAAGCATCAGTATATACATACTTAATGTCTGTGGGGCGAATAGACAAACCCAATTACTAGCTTATAATAATAATAATAATAATAGCCACGATAAAATTTGTGCACATTTGTATTTCTCAGTATACAAAGTTCTAGACCCTGAAACAACAGACAATTGGTACATACACTCGCCCAAGCCAGTGTATGAACAGGAAGATATTATATGATTGTGGAATCAAGCAGTCACATAGACAGAGAAGTTACAGCAAATAGACCAGATATAAGGATTAAAAACAAACAGAAAAAGCATGCATACTGATAGATGAGGCAGAAATGCTGTGCAAGGAAGCAGAAAAGAAGCTACAATACAAGAGTGTATGTATAGAGATACAACAAATGTGGAACCTGAAATGCTAGGTTATACCAGTAATTACTGGAGCAACTGGAAAAGTTACAAAAGGTTTCCAGAAAAGTTTGGAAGTTTTACCAGGAAAACATTGAACAGAATCACTAAAAAAGAAAGCTATACATCGAACTTCACATGTAATACAGAATGTACTGCAGTCTGAAAGTTGAAGCCTGATTGGTAGGGATCACCATTGGTTCAAGAGAAGTGCCAGGAAGAAAAGGCCTGTGACAAGAGACGACAGCAGCAGCAGCAGCAGCAGCAGCAACAACAACAACAACAACAAAATGGTGGTGGTGTTGGTGGTGGTGATGATGGCGATGATGATGATGATGATGATAGGAATTCAGCACATGTGGACTGTGAAATTAAAAGTGATCCTATTAATAATAGGGGTGACTGGAACTATTTCAAAATCACTCAGACAAAAAGTGAGCAACATACCAGGAAAGGGTGAAATTAAGGAACTGCAAATACAGACATATTGGGCACTGCACACATACTACAGAAAGTGTTAATGTAAGAGTACAGAACATATTTCACAGGTGAAATGACATTACATGTAGCATAAATTGTAAATACCGAACCACTGCAACACTGTATACTCTAGAAACATAGTTTGCTTCAGGTCTGCCTGAATTGCCCAACTTTGGGTTACAATACTTTGCAAACTCGTCATAAGCACCATTCCTTCTTAGGGAATATACTGAGGGGTAGAAGCTGCTTTCCTTGTTCTGTAACTCTTTACTCTCTAAACTCTCACAACTGACTGCACTGCATGCTTGTTCTCCTATGTCTGTCCCCTTTGTCAAAGAAGCAAGCCACCTCAAGAAAAACCCAAGTAACAATATATCGAACAAATGAACACCCGTGCACAGCTGGCCACCGCCTAAGCAAGAGAATTTAACCTTATATGGAAAAGAGTAATATCAGACATCTACCCATATAGCCTGCCAGGTGCAAATGTTGAGAACATTCAGGGGTTTTTACTACCAATACCCCTCCATACATTGCAAACCAAAAATAAAAGTTTTACCTTTCCTTTTCAGTATAAACCTGCCAGTGACCAGATGACCAGCTTATCTTCCCATCTTCTTGATTGCCTAGTCTGAGACTTTAACTATGGACCTTGGCCAGTTACATTCTCCCTCGAAAAGATGAGATGCTATGCTTTGAGGAACAAATATGCCAGATTATCTTTTTTGTTCCTTAATGCAAACACTTATACATCAATCACATAATAACTAATACAGTGAATACAGTAATGAAGACAGAGATACAAACATTAATATAAACTGAACATACATCCAAATACAATGCAATACATTCAATTAAAATGCTCTATGAAGAACTTAGATTCTAGGTTTACTGAACTTCAATCAATTACTATCACACTGGGACTTCTAATATCTTACACACACACACACACACACACAAATCAAGATGGTTACTTTCAGTGTTCCAATTTCAAGTGTTTCTATTCGTTAACTCAATTTTAGAACATACTCTTATATTGTAAAAAAAACAACAATTTTGCAAGAACACAGACCTGATATTATACACAAGCAAGGTATCACTTCTGGCATCTTTTTCGCCGTTAGAACTGAGACGTGTTTTTTTTAATTCCGTAGATGGTAAATAAGGTTTTATTGCCTTCTGGTTAAAAAAGTTCATAATTTTTCCCCGTTCATTTGCAACCTCGCGTGTAGTCGGATTTATCACTCGCGTGACCTTCCAAGGTCCATCATATGGTCTGAAGAACTTCTTTGTTATGCCGTCTACCGCGTCGGATATTGCTTGGCACTTTGCGACAACAAGATCTACTTGCGGTTTACACTTCGAACTACGGTTCTTTCCCCTTTTGTTTCGTTTCGCTGTCTTCTCTTTCATCCTGACATATGTTTTTAGAAACTTTTCTTGCAGGCTCTCCGCCAGTGGTTTTTGTTCAGACCCTTTCTTAAGGAATTCTTCAAAGACGTCAGGCCTAGGATTGTTGAATATCAGCTCAACAGGGCTGTAGCCAGTTGAATCGGACATCGTTTTGTTGAGCCAGCCTTCAATGTCCGATAACATTTCTGGCCATCTGCTATGTGCTTCACAGCAGTAGGTATGGAAGAACTTGCCAAATTCTCTCATACATATTTTGCTTGGGTTGGCTTGCGGGTGACGTATGGGTGAGAACATGACCTCTATTTTCATGTCCACGAATTTGTTTTTCCATAACTTACTAGCAAACTGAGTGCCATTGTTGCTCAAAATGCATTTAGGACGCGCCACATTTACTGCGTAATCACTCAAGATTTTGTTAAGTCAAGGATAAGTTGTTGCAGCTTTCAATGGGTACAAATTAACAAATTTAAAAAAAAAAACACAAATATATATGCTCAAAATGCATTTAGGACGCGTCATATTTACTACGTAATCATTCTAGATTTTGTTTAGTCAAGCCTTAGTTGTTGCAGATTTCAATGAGTACAACTTAAATTTCAAAAACACGTTGAAATGTACAAATATATTTCGAAACTCGAAGCGCCCAATAGGTAACAGCCCATAAAAATCAAAGGCACAAAATCACCTGGCTTTGTAGACAAATGGCTTCGGTTCTGTACTGCTCGACTCCTATTTGGATGTTTAACCCGTTGGCAGGTATCATATTGAGAAATAAACCCCGACTTTCCGTTCCAGGCCCCTTACATGAAAAGTGTTGGCAATCTGTGCTATGCATTTTTCGGTGCCAAGATGTCCCAGCGATTACTGTACGTATCTGATCACAGGGATTTCAAGATCAGTGGGAAGTACAGGCCTCCACTAAGGGTACTTTTGACTATCCATGCTGTATAGTATGTCTTTTGCACCATTACATATTTGCTAACGTCTTTTTGTTTCTGCTCCACAATTTGGATTGTTTCTTGGATTCTTTTGTCTCGAGGTTGGAACGTCGCCAATTCCTTAAGACTTTTTCCTATGGAGTTGTCAATACGTGGGTTTATAGTGGGCACCATTAATTTCTTTTGCTTAAAGAGTTCCTTAGTGTCACGCTCACACAAGCCAGCAGGATTCCGACTTATCGTGTCTGCTAAGAAATTATCAGCTACCCTGATGTGTTGTATATGAGGATTATATTCCTGTATCTGCATAACCCATCTAGCGATGCGGTTAGAAGTAAGTGCACATTTACCTAAGAAAGACAAGGCTTTATTGTCCATGTCCAGGTAGACCTCGTAGCCAAAAATGTAGGTTATATGCTTGTATAAACGAAGACAATCGCTAGCATCTCCTGCTCTGCAACCGAATATTGGCGTTCCTTCTGTGACTCGTGACGCCGTAGATACGTGTGTCTCACCGTCTCTTATTTGTTTGCAGCAATAAACCCCAGATCGCTCTGCCACTTGCGTCAATATTTATTGTAGAAGGCAGTGTCTCGTCTGGTTGTACAAGCTGGATGCTGCTAGCAAAATTTTTCCTGAGCTTTACAAATGCTTTCTGTGACTGAAGACCAATGCCACTTGCTTTCCTTCTTAAGTAACGGGAGCAAAGGTGCTACATAGCCTGCGTAGTTCACTACAAATCTGTGATGATAATTAGCGGTGCATAAAAACTGGAGTAGCTTTCGCTGAATTCTGGGGGCTAGGTAATTTAAGATAACTTCTATTCTCCGAAGATCAGGTGATACTAAACCTTGTCTCATCAAGTGCCCTAAGAAAGAGATTTCTATCTTGCAGACATTATATTTCCTCGCGTTCACAGTGAACCGTGTCCGAGAGCATCTACTCTTCACAATGTTCGTATGTTTGAGATACAGTTCCAAGGTCGAGGAATGAACAATGATGTCATTAACATATGCTAGAGCATAGTCATACGTATCGGACCCGTGTGTCAACTGCAGTGTTCTCACAAAAGCAGGGAGAGGGTTTCTAAATCCATGTGAGCTTCTTGTAAATTGACAAAATTGCGAGTCAAACAAAAAGGATGTGAATTTCCTGTATTCCTTCTTTAAGTTTATCTGTAGGAATGCTGATGAAAGTTCAATACTAGTAATAAACCTTGGACAATGGAGCTATTGCGAAAGCTCTTGAATGGGTGGGAACCTAGCTCTATCAAGTGAAGTGCACCTGTTCACTTTCCTTGCCTCTACACAGATGCGAGGGGTCTTTCCATCTCTTAGTACAACTGTTAATGGGTCCACGTTACTTGAAGTAGAAATTTCCAGAACATTGTCTGCCATCATTTGCCTTATTTGTTCTCGGACAGCTGACCTGACTGAAAATGATACTGGTCGTATATGGCCAACAAAGGGCTCTGAACATTCCACTTCGAATTCATATTCAAATAAATTACACAGACCTGGCTTGGACGTAGAGCGAGCCCTGTATTTCGATATCATGGAATAAGCTTCCCTTCTGTTTATGGATAGGATTCTATGATACATCCACTTTCTTGCGAAGGTCGCGAGCGCCATGTGCCCTGATGTCCACAGCTTCAGTTTGGAGTTTTAGTTCGGTCTCCCGTGTCGGCAGATGGCCTGTAATGTCACATAATTTTGACATTTTATCTTCTTCTCCAGAACCTACTTCATTATTACATAACATGTTCACAGTAAAGTCAAAATGGGTATCATCCCTCGTAGAATTCTTGTCTGCAACTGCTTCGTAAATTCGACTTACGTCATCAGATACATAGCCTTCGCCATTTCCGGTGTAGCAATCTATCCAATCCAATTTAATTTCATCACAGATATTCAATAACTCCTTCTGATTTTGCTGCCGCATAGGCATTAATGCGTGTATGCTCTGAGCACCCAATATATAATACTTTACTTCCGGTTGTCTTTTTGATTCCGAAAAGTTCCGTTGAAATTTTGGGTTTGATATAAGGCCAACTCCCACTTTGTTCTTCAGCAACGAATCATAGAAGAACTTATGTTCACAATTAAAACCATCCCTTCGCCTTCTGAAACGTCCTTCAGTTAAGTTAATTACGACGTTATTTTCCTTCAGGAAATTTATTCCCAAGATGACATCAGGCACTAGATTAGGAGCTATCATAAACACTTGCTCATAGCTGACTCCATCTATTTCGAACTCGCTTAAGGCCTGTCTCTTTATTCTCTTTGTTCCATTTTCAAAAGCAGTTATCAAAGTTCCGTTGACTACTTGTAGTTGCGTTTCTCTTAACCCCTTCGCTAAGAGATCCTCAAATATTATTTCCGGTATCAGATATTTCTAAAATGGGGAATTATTCTATATGTCCAATAATCAATGGACTGTCACACCATGATGCTCAATCCATAACATTACATTCTTTCAATCTGAGACCACCTTAAAAAAAGTATGTTAATGAGGAAGATAAGAGATTGCATAACGAGGAGCTAAATGATTTGTACTGCTCACCCAATATTGTGAAGGTGATAAAATCGAGAAGAATGAGATGGGCTGGGCATGTGACGCGTATGGGTGAGGAGAGGGGGTGTATAGGGTCTTGCTGGGGAAACCGGAGGGAAGGAGACCACTGGGGAGACCTAGACGTAGATGGGTGGATAATATTACGATGGATCTCCAGGAGGTGGGTGGGATGTGGGTATATGGACTGGATTGGGCTGGCCCAGGATAGAGACAGGTGGCGGACGCTTGTGATTGCGGTAATGAAACTTCGGGTTCCGTGAAATTTGGGGAATTTCTTGACTAGCTGCAAACCAGTTAGCTTCTCAAGAAAGACTCTGCACCATGGAGTAAGTAAGTAAGTAATGAGGAAGATAAACGAACATAAAATACATGACTTCCACAATAAATTAAGTTACAAAACTTGGGATACTATATTCTCTACAGATGACATTAATAAAATATTTATCTCTTTTTTAGATTCTTACTTGAAAATTTTTTATTGCAGTTTTCCACATTGACAAAAAAAAATAAACTTGGATTACTTTAGGGATTTTAACATCTTTAAACACAAAATAGAACTCTTTATAGCAAGCAGGAATAGTAATAATTTAGATCTTATAAATTATTATAAAAGATAGTGTAAAATTTTATCTGCTGTTATTAAGGATACCAAAAAACTAAATTATGCAGACAAAATTAAAAAATCCTTAAACAAGAACAAAACTATTTGGGATACAATAAACTTAGAAACCAATAAAACTGGTAATACTAAGAAGATTAACACTTTAAATCTTGATGGGAACTCAATCAGTGATTGCCAAGAGATAGCAAATGCATTCAGTAAATACTTTTTAACTATAGCTAAAAGTATTAACACTAAACAAAATGAACTTAGTTCCCATAACTTAGATACCACCACCCCTCTTCACTATTTAATACAGTCTTCCAAGAATTCTTTCCCAAATATTAATTTAAAATCCATATCAACTAAAGAAATTGAAAACACAATAAAATCTCTTAAACCTAAAAATTCCTCTGGATACAATAGAATATCTACCAAATTAATAAAAATAAGTTCTCCCTTCATTAGCTCACCTTTAACCCACGTATGTAAGAAATCTCTAACTTCAGGAATTTTTCCAGACTGTTTGAAATATGCAGTAGTTAAACCTTTGTTTAAGAAAGGTGATAAATCTAAAACCTCAAATTACAGACCTATATATCTTTTAAGTTCCATATCAAAAGTACTTGAAAAAGTTATATATAATCAACTTCAGGAACGTTTGAATAAATGCAGTATTTTAGCAGGACAGTTTGGATTTATATCTGATTCTACAACAAATAAAGCTATATGTAAGTTAATTCCTGAAACCCTAAGTACCTTAAATAGCAAATTTATAGTAGGTGGTATTTTTTTTAATCTTGAAAAGGTATTTGACTGTATAAATCATAGTATTTTGCTGTCAAAACAACAATTTTATGGTGTTAATGGCAAAGCAAAATAATGGTTTGAATCATAATTTAATAACAGATATATGAGAGTTCAAATCTCGGATGAAGGATTAAATCAAATGAGTTTTTCTGCATGGGAAAACATAACTTATGGTGTTCCTCAGGGATCAGTCTTAGGTCCACTGCTGTTTCTTATGCATGTCAGTGATCTTCCCAAAACCATAAGTGATAAAACTGTACCTATATTGTTCGCCGATGATACAAGTATAATAGTAAAAATCCTAATTCAAAAATGTTCAAACTAATATCATCATAGCTTTTAATTGTGTAAATAAATGGTTTAAAGTAAATTTACTTTCCATAAACGTTGACAAAACTCATTACATTCAATTTAAAACCAAAAACAAACCCACACTTGATATAAACATTGTTTGTAATGATAATCTAGTAACAACTCTGCCTAAAATTAAGTTTCTGGGCATGTATGTATGTATGTTTATATATAGGCGGTCCCAGGAGGAATGTGCCAGACTTCGGGAGAGTGTTCCTTATGTTAAAGTATACTGATATAACCCAAAACACCTATATCCAAAGTTGAACGGTTACGGAGAT
>Ga0123354_10003325_pt1 | contig 22131 bp, 14 predicted proteins | sample TergutLab28metaG_2_FD_97872 | JGI IMG/M metagenome (GOLD analysis project Ga0123354, IMG submission 97872) | Labiotermes labralis P4 segment gut microbial communities from Petit-Saut dam, French Guiana - Lab288 P4 | ecosystem: Host-associated > Arthropoda: Insects > Digestive system > Gut ... | reverse complement strand
TGTGCGATGTCGAAACTGTGAACATTCAAGATGCCTTACATCCGCAATATCATCAGCTGCATGGTGCCTGCTCCTACAGGTAGGTCTCTGTGCGATGTCAAAACTGTGAACATCTAAGATGCCTTACATCCACAATATCATCAGCTGCATGGTGCCTGCTCCTACAGGTAGGTCTCTGTGTGATGTCGAATCTGTGAACATCCAAGATGCCTTACATCCGCAATATCATCAGCTGCATGGTGCCTGCTCCTACAGGTAGGTCTCTGTGCGATGTCGAAACTGTGAACATTCAAGATGCCTTACAATACATGGATATTTTCCTAAAGCTGAGTGAATGTACTTAGACTGTGAAGTTCCGAACAAGAGCATCCAGTCCACAAGAGTATTGCTCCTACAGGTAAGTCTAGCGTACCCATACTGTAACGTCATGACACTGCATAGTGGTTCTTATCAACATATGTGTCTAGTATATCTGCCGCCTCGATGTGGCACAATGTCCTTCAACTATGTTCTCACTATTTTAGCCGGACACTATTATATACTCTCAACTTTGTTTAATTCTTGGCGCTAAATCTCACAACTGCGTTTCGCTCACTTAATAATTAAACCGTTTCCCTTTCTTTTGCTGAGAGTAAACAGTTTGCAGTTCTGGCAGTTGAGTGTTGCTCACCTGAGACCGAAGGTCAGCTTTCTTCCGGAAGTTGTAAGCTTCCTCCTTATGGAAGCTGATGAAATACAACATGTGTTTCATAGATGTCAAATGAACTGGAACACAGTCAAAGACACCTACAGATTTTTTGGGGAACAATATTTTGCTTGCAACACGCTGCACTTTTCGCATCGAATGGACCATTAAAAAGTTTCACATATATATGAAAATATACAAAGAATGCAAATAGATTTCAAGCTGGAGCTTTTCCTATATGTGAGATCTCGCCATTTACATTAGCAATTTTAGAACTGTCTTAAAGTTTACCATTTGTAGCTTATAGTTTATTACTGGTTGGCGTTTTAGGTCAATTTGCCTCAGACCCCAGCTACTGATTTATAAATTCAAATTCGAGTCTTAACTATAAAAAACAAAACTTACAAATGAAAAATGTATAAATAGCGAATATTCTGTGAGACTTTTCTAAGCCATTGTTGTTTTATCCTTTGTTTTATTCCTTAATTTACAAGTTACTCTCCAGGTTAACATTCTAGTTTTCAGTTGGTCTCTTTATTATTTTGCTGCATAAAGGATCTGTTAACTTTATGATCACGATACAGTGGCACTCTAAATTTTTTATTCCTCTAGTCATTTATTCTTCTGGTTGCTTTTGTTTTCCAGGAGTTGGCAGTGTTGCCTTTTGCCTCATTTTTATTCTCGAGTGATTAAATTTTACTGAATTTGAGAAGAAAGATAAACAAATGCGGGAGGAAGGCAGGTAGAAGAAAGAATTCCATCACTTTACAGTAACACTGGGTCACTCGAGAATACAAATGAGGCAGAATAAAACACTGCCAAAGTTATTAAAACAAATCAAAGAGAAGAATAGAAGAATTAACAAATACATAGTATCATTACATCATTACAATAAAATTGCCATACCACCTACGACTCAAAATCACACATTACCACCTGGCGACTAGAAACGAAGACCAATAGAAACTAAAGGAAAACTGGAAACTATTACTGTGGAATGTAGAAATGAACGAAATAATCCAATGGAAGCACCGACAACTTAGAAAAATGTCACGGAATTTTACCAGTTTATACCTTTTACTTTTCCAAATTTTATATTTTATAGTAAAGACTAACACAAATTTATAAATATATAGAACAAAATGTAACTGGCATAAAAGTCAATACTAAGGATAACACAAGCAATAGTAAATCATAAGCTACAAAAGGCAAAGTTTTATACATTTAATAATTTTAAAATTGCTAATGAAAATGGTGAAAGCTCGCATATGTGAAGAGATCCATCAAAGCACCTATTTACATTCACTTTATATATTTATGTTTATTTGATGCCTCATGATGTCCCTCTCACCCGAAACCTGTAGCCTGTTGTAAAAAACACATTTCTTCAATAAAATTGTAGGTGTGTTTGACCGTGTCCAGTTTCAGATGACTTATTGTTTACAATCAGTTTAAATAAACTGTGTTATAGGAGATACAGTGCTGAAGTAATATTTACCTTCAGATTAATTTAGAAGTCTTGTTTAAATTTTGTTTCTGTAACTTTAACGATGAACGGACAAACTTACATCAAATTAACTTCAGCGCGTTGTGGTGATGCGTAAGCTTAATAAACTGCAAAGCAGGAAATGATTAACAGAAAGATATGCTGCTTTATGTATTTAAAGCCCATTAAATAAGCTACAACTAGGTGCAAAATGTAGAAAATTTTCTTATATTTTTCAGGCTGTACAGTTGTGAACCTGGCAGATCGGTGGGTTGTACTTGGTTGGGGAGACGCTGGCAAATCTTGGATCACGTGCATGAAGCACATGGAACAACTCTTGTATTGAAGGAGAATAACATTTGCAAGATCAAGGAGTTTCTGTTCCATGACCATAGCCTCACGACACAAATGATCTCAGCACACGGTGAGCTTTTCTGGTTCCATCATGAAAAAGATAGTTCCAAATCGAAATTTTTCCTAGCCGTACGGTATATCGGACCAGAAAAAGATGCAGAAAATTATAAGTATGAATGTAAATTTACTTCGACAAATTCTAGTGGCATGGAAGTTAAGTTCATTAGAAACACACATAAGGACACTGAGATTATTGAAGACGTGTTCAGCTCCGAAGATTGTCTGTGTGTTTCAATTCGTGTCACAAAAAATTTTGTGGCGGAAGATGAGACTCTACGCTTCTCTCTTAAAGTACTGATGAAGGAGTAAATACAGCCAGTTAATTTAGTGAAAATGGAAACACCTTGCCCCATAACAGAACTCTTAGCTGCAGGGCAGAATGTTTATAATATTTGACTACTTGTAGTGTTACATACGTCAGACACTACGGTACTAGTAATTCTTCTGGTACCTGCGACACTCGACGCGTTCAAAGATGAAAAATTAAAACTTGGAAAACATCATCATCACCATAAACATCAAGGATTGGACCCTTTGATCCGTTCCGTCTCCAGAATTACAGCTGCTCGCGCCAACGCTTCTTTGGTCTTCCAATTGTTCTCCTTCCCTGTGGTCTGTAGTGGTATGATTTCAAAGGGATTCGATTTTGTGGCATTCTTTGCAAGTGTGAACTAACTTGTCTAGTATGCCTGTAATCTTTAGTTCGCGGCGTATGTAGTCATTTGTTTTGTGGTCATAAAGGGCGTAGCCTGACAGAGGTCTCAGTAACTTCATTTCTGCCGCTTCAATTCTTCGTCTTTGTAAGGATGTTAGAGTCCACGCGACGCGTTCAAAGATGAAAAATTATACTTTTGAAAGCACAAATGATAAAAACCTACAGAGAGTATGTGATTGTTTTCAGTTTTTATTTTGATGCTAATGATTAATTTTTTCAGTGCTGAGACATCGGTCCATAATACGCAATGCTTGTCTGTTAACAGAGACGATACAATCTTAAATTACTCTATTTGAACAGTTGGACTCCTATACAGGGAAAAGAAGAGAATATATTTTATACAGGCCTACTGCAGGTTACACTGAAACTTCGATGTAAAACAGGAATTGTGAAGTTTGAAATCGTGGCCTATTACGCATTCTTGTTTGATACATATTCAGGGAAACAGAATTTTATGGTAAAAGAAGTACGGAAACTGTGCAATACCTGACAGAAGTGACAATCTTCATTTCTGTAAACGGAATAAACTTCGTGGGTTAATACGTAGTGTTAAGGATGGAGACGAAGACTGTAGCGGCGATGATGATACAAACTCTGAATTGGTCGTGACCTTTCCTTCAGACCGTATCCTATCAAAAACTAGTAGAATTCAGAGCGGACATTTAGGTCTGCCTTCCCTTTCCCGTCAGAGAAGTAGCTATCTCATTCGTATGAAGCGTAACTCTTGACAATAAGGTTTGTAGGGAAGGAGTAGAGGTGATAAAACCCTCAGTTTATTCGTCTGCAGTTTTGATAACTGAATACGGAATCTGCCAGATAAGAAGAAGAGAGTCTAACGTCGGCACTGGACGTTGAAGAGATAACATTCATATCAGTGCTTGGTTCTTGGTCAAAACAATTTGAATTGATTCTTTTAAATCCGATATTTCAAGTGTGTATTTTGTGAAAATTCAATTCAAGGTCAGCCAGTTTAATATAAATCTAATCTGTCATATGTATCGCAGATAGAGAATTACAGAATTTGTGAAAAAAACACTAAATGTTATTACACATTATCGCTTATAAGCTTAACTACTTGACTTCTGTTACTTTCTATTGAACCATTTGAATAGATGGTGAATACAAATTGGGAAAAAATAGATATGCAATTTAGAATTACCCTACACAAATAAAAACACTTCAGGCTGCTTGCAGTGTAATAAGCAGACCCGTTACCGGCCTGCAGTGGCCCAGAGGGTTCCAGAAAGTTAAGGTTCCCAGATTTCATGACAACGGCACAGGATGGTGGTAAAGTTGTCAGCATTACGCACCGACCGCCTTTACCCCCAGTAAATGTTCCTGGTACACATTTCTGTTAGAAGCTGAGTCGACCCCAGGGCCATAGTGCGATCGGAAGTTTTTTATGTCAATGAAAAATTCCAGTGACAGGAGCTGGGATCGAGCCAGCGACCTTCCGATTTGTAGCACATATCTAAATTGAACCTTATAAAGCCTACTGGTTACGTGATGCACCAACAAATTTGACATCAACAACTGCACCCTCTGAACACACTGTATTTATTTGTTTTGTATTTATCTCAGAAAAAACAGGGACTTGTGCCACTTACAGCATAAACTGATTGGTTTTGTAACGGAGATGGAAAGTGTTTACTGCGCGGTACGGGCTGGGTTTTTAAATAAAGCAGTCTGCGCTTCGTCTTTAAATGGTTAACTTCAAGATCCTGTTTCATGTTCGGCCCAGAACCGACAATCTAACAGCCTTTCTTGAGTTCCTCAAATTCATCACTTCTCCCGTGCCGCAACATGAGGGACATTACCTTAAACTAAGACTGAACTATTCCTTTCCACATTCCTTGAAATACAGTAAACACACTACGAAATATGAGCTACTTAAAACACGTTACCAAAATAAAAAAAAAAATAACTCTACATTTCTATTAGGTAGCTTTCACACTGTACATTATTATAACACATCCAAATTTCGTATCTACAACAAATTAACCCAGTATAATAAATAAGACATATAAGTCCATATAAGTAATCAACAGAAGAAAAGCAGAAGCAATTTGACATAAGGGATTTTACGTGACACATGATAAAAAACGCAAGTAATGCCAAAGGTAAACAAATATGCAAGGGTATTAGTCTTAACACAACTATATTGTCAGATACATATATCTCAATTACATGTTTCGGCCCTTATTGCCATCGTCAGGTTGGATACAGTATCAGAGGAAAAAACAACATAATATATAACATGGTACGTTACAAATATTAGTTTGGTGTAAGTGGGGGACGAGATTTCGTTTACGAAGATACGGACGGCGTGTGTGCTGAAGATGTTGTTTTTAAATATGACATCGTATAGATCTACCAATGATGATGAGCACATGGTGCTCGAAACATGTAGAGGCATAACATAAATTTATTGTAAAACAAAAATTTGGTGCATCAAGTTGGTTAGTTACTAAGATAAATATACTGAAATGCACGGTCAGCAAAACATAAAAAAATACTAAACGGTTTCAGAAATTGAGAATGAGTACCACGGTGAAAAATTTTCTCTCTAAACCTAGTAGTGAAGATATTATTTCTTATTTGGTTAGACCCTCCAGTTAAGAAATATATATGTCCCTATTATCGTTACCATGAAGGGGGTAGCTTTACTGCACAGAAATCCTACATCCAACGGGAAGTGTAGTGACAGCTTCCTTGCTTAGAGACAAGACAAAAATACATCCGCTAAGTATAAACAATATTAAAAGCAAAAAACCTGGGGGAAAGGGAAATACACTCTACAAAGTAAAAGTAATAACTTTCAGATTTGGGGAATTGTTCATTCAGGTGCTCAATTCTGAATATTCTGGAAATACAGCCTGAGCAAAAGTCTCTGCTCACGTCTCGGAAGTATGATATTGGTTAGAATGAAGTCACAGTGAATACTCAGTTCTAAGGTGCATTACGTATGAGAGTGATCCATAAGGGCGTGTGACACAGGTCGCATATGATACAGTTTCGAGAGGAAGTCACAGTGAGTGTATCGTACTTACGGTAACAGTTCGTGCTGGAAGGGCCCCAACTGGTACGTGACAGACGTCCGTGCAAGGAACTTAGCACTTACAGTGCAGCACGCCTGCTTCACAAGAGCATAGGACTTCGTAGATTCGCAGTTTCGTGAAAGGACACAATGGAACTCAATAGACGGGGCCTTCCAGCACACATAAGCACACATCAGTCACAAAAGCAGGTATTCAGTGTAAATGACAAAGTTCTACGTTATTATCTTTCATTCTGACGTGTGCCCTGATAAAGTACTAGATACGATGCTGCGCGTCTCTAATTCAATACCTCTCTTAACTCCCATGGTCACCTGATTACGGTCTGGTGCAATTCTTGTGTAAGTACTGCTTCAATACGGTCAATAATGTACGGTGGAGACTCGTGCGTCAAATACGAGCAGAGAATATTACGTGTTGAAATTCGTTACGTGATCATCGATTACCTTATATAGTACGATATTATACTCGTATCGAGAAAAAATCATCTGCCATCATAGGTCTAATGAAGGTAAGTCTGAGAAAGTTGTAGAAAATAAATATATGTACGTTAAAGGTTGTCCTTAAAAAAGTGATATGTGTGTATGTAATAGGAAAATTAAAATAGTACGTACCAACGTCATTGTACAGAGTGTTATTTTATCGTAGCCATGAGCACGGAGACTATCATAGGAAATGTATTGTATTGCAAGCTTACATTCACTTGAAACTTGGTCATGTTTCCCCGTCAGTTCAAATTATTTCACAGAGGAATCTTAAAGTTTTGTAAATTCCGTGCGTAAGTAGGGGTTGTATGGGCTTAAGGTCCCGTGATCAGAGACATAATAAAATGGACACTTCGAATTTGCACTTACACTTGCTGTAACAGTAATCATAGAAACTGCATTCCTACGTGTGAAAAAAATTTCGCTTTTTTCTCCTTCGTTTGTGATGTCATGTCAAAGTCGCATGATAAAATTCCATACAACATTTCACGTGCATGAACGGCCACCTACAGGCGTGATGATTACAGATGCTGTATAATACAATTTTGACCTCCTGATGATGAACACATAGTGCTCGAAACATGTACAGGCATTTAATAAACTTATTATAAAACATGATTTTGTGCACCAAGTGCGTTAATTACTAAGGTTATACTGAGATGCACATTCAGCAAAACATAAAAAAGTAGAAATTTCTATTACACTGGCTGGATAAAATTTTCTAAAGTTCGTAAAAATAAGATTATTCTCAAGACTATTTCTGCTCTGAAGATTCAAGCTTTCTGTATTATAACAGACTATCGGCTAGTAACTTCGAGTGTTTATCGATCTTACAGACAGATCTGTCGACAGTGGCTAACATCCAGAAGAAGTGACAGTGAAGTACAGATCTCATATCATTGCTGTGTTCGCTAAGAGCAACTGCGCCTTTTATTGGGGCAGCTTGTCACATAATCAGTCGAACATAATCCAATTATTTTAAAGCTTTTTATTTCCTTGTTTTATTTCACCGATGAGTAATATGAATCGTTAGACAAGTAGAGATATTCTGTGACGATTTTTTGTGGACAGCTGCTTCGAAACAAAAATAACTAGCTCTGATCCTCTGTAAATAAATGAAAATCAAAATATGAGTTTTAAGCAAGAAACTAACAAAAAAAAGAATTTGTGTCAGTCTTGAAATAGGCCTGTATTTTTCGTAATGTAACTGACGGCACTTGGGATTAAGAATTTATTTCTTCATGGATCAAAATTTTAGTTCTTCTGGCTTGTGTTTTCTTTGTTTTGTGTTACGTGTAGTTAAAGCACCGTGTTTTTACCATTTGCGAGGTAAAGACTGTCTGCAACACATAATTTATTAAAACACAGAGTGTCAGTGCAGCTGCGAATATTCTTCTTTTCCTAGATATTGAAATCTAAAATAACAAATTCACCACTATTCATTTTCTCCATCGAAATTCTCTCTTCTTGGATTTTACATCGGTATGTTGTACAGAAGTTGATGATCCAAATAAAACAAATTAATAATTGATTTTGGACTGTGAATACAATTGCTGAAGCTACAGGTATTTCAGGTGTGTGTGTGTGTGTGTGTGTGGAACGTACCATATCTCTATCTGTCATAAAATGTACTGTACAGAAATGCCACGCTTTCCTGTACATTTAACAACATGACAAAATATCTACCACCTCCGGCCGACAGCCAAAATAGGAGTTAAACATTCCAAAGTAACTCCTCATTGGAAGAGCTCTTAATTATTCCATTTTGTACCACATACAAAATCGTATCGAATCCCGTTAAGTTGTTTAGTAATTTTTTTAACTATTATACATGCATACGTCAGAATATAATTTTCTTAAGGAGTTGTAACATAAGCTTCAAGCCAGTTTAAAAGGCAATAATTCATTTTGTCACATCAGAAGCTTTGCAGAGCGCAGTATCTGGAAACAGTGCTGATAATCAAGATAATTATCTTACTCACAGAAAGTTGCTGATTATTATTTCAATACGTTATAGCCGAAAAAATCGCGTGTGAGTGTGTGTCATACACACAGGACGAAACCTTTGGTCTTATGATGATCAGACAACTCAAGTGTTTTGTTACGACTTGTATATGGTTTTGCCACACTCCTTGCCAAGAAATACGGTAGAAGGAATGACTAAGCTCTTTATTATCCAACTAATGCACAATATATAGTATACAGATAAAATTAAATTTATAAAATATTTCAAAGTGCTCCAATATGTTTCGGATCACAGAGTGCCTTCACGTACAGTGAACTACACACACGCACAACGGGATAAGTCCTATGTTATACTTCATTATATCTTTTTTCCTTTTCATGTTGTTTTGGCTGTTAATTTGTCTTTAAAACCGACCGCCCTTGTTTTATCTAATTACAGTCAGAATATGCTGCCATAACACCGACAGTGTCCATGTTAACGGACACGATGGAATTCTTGCAATTTTTAGCCAAGCACTGTACAAGGCTCCCTGGTGATGGATCCTCTGTGATCCTAAACATGTTGGAGCACTTTTAAATATTTTATAATTTTAATTATATTTACATATTATATATTGTGCATTAGTTGGATGATAAAGAGCTTAATTATCAATGATGCACGGTGCAAACATGAAGATTAATATAAATAACAAACAAACTTCGAAGGGTTTTCCTTAAGAGTTGATACATATTCAGCTTATAATGTTGTTTTTTGATTTAATTTATTTCGTCGCAATTTACACAAAATGCAGTCAATGTATCATATTGAACCAGTTCAACCGATGCCATAATATTTCACCGAATTGCCGACATACTACTTTTTAATTAGCAGAAATACGCTACTATACTTTTCAGGGTATTTACTGTTAATTATTATAAATAAATGCTAAATGCTTTTAGACTTTTGATTGGAGTTATTGTAGGAAGTTTATTAACTGCAAGATACGTTACTTCATGCCATTACATTTGTTATTGTTGTATCTACATAAGACTTTTTCTTTGAATTTTCACATCCTGTAACACTCCAAGGAAGGCACCACCTGTACAACAAACGGTTCGTGTAATCATTTCTTTGGAGTATATTTGCCATTCAGGAAATATTTCAGCAAATATTAGTAACATATGAATTAGGGGCACACAAATCCCGGCGCCAGATCACCGTGACAACCATATTTTTATGTTGTTGCCAATTACGTGTATCTGGAGACCCTCAGTGGAACTAGCCTTAAATCACCTTTCTGACACGCAGAATATTTGAACGTGGTCCCTACATTTTTTTGGAACATCTGTGCACACCTGAAGTGAGATTTCTCTTCCTTTCTTTCGTTATTATTATTATTATTATTATTATTATTATTTTGTACAGTAACGGGTTGTACACTGCATACAACATGGCAGCAAAACATGTAAATTTACCGCGCCTGAAATTCAAATCAGACTTGAGTAAGAGTCTGGCGAGTCTCTTGGAGTGTCCAGTTTGCTTGGAATTAATGGTCTCCCCAATCATCCAGTGTTTGAATGGACATAACATCTGCTCCAGCTGTAAACCTCGACTCAATCTCTGCCCAACTTGCAGGTAAGGTTTTGTATCTCACATTTTATTAAAGATACTTGACATTGTGTTTGGCATGCGGGCTACGCATTTCCCGATTTATGCCGTACTTCCTTCCAGGAAAAAAAAAAATATAAAACCACCGTCTTCTCCTCAAACGCACGCTGAGTGTCAAAACACGAGCGTTCTCTTTCTCACCAGACATTTTTTTTTTGAGAAACCTTGATGGTCGTCCTTTGAATATACCTTATATATTTATTTTCAATATGTAATTTTTACTACGATTGAACAGAAATAATTCGTAGCCAGTTACGAAAAGTGTCACCTCCCTAAGTGCATCAGCATTCAGTATATACTCGTCTGTCCTCAGGGTAGACCTGGCCATTACTTCAAGGAACGTGGCGCTAGAGAACATAGCCGAGACCATCGTGGATAGTCGCAGAAAAGTGAAGTCAAAGGAATCGCCACAACACAGGTAAGAATTGCTTCGCAGTAAAGCGCAGCCGAAGGTATCAATACAACAATAATAGTAGGCCTACCTATATATTCTGCAGTAAAGGGTAGTCGAAGGTAATATGCAGGTAGACATATCTAAATATTTCATAAAATTCTACAGCCGAAGATATGATCACCACAAGGCAGGCCTACGAAATTTTCGTAAATGCAACTATAGGAATGAGCGGTCTGTCTCCCTTCCTTCCTTACTTATTTCTATCCTTCTCTTTCTATTCCTCAGTTCTCTCTCCTTCTTCACTGTAACAAAGAATGTTATATTAATTTAGTGTTACAATGGGCGGCATTGAATGTGACCGTACGCCTGACCGTTGCATTCACTTTCAGCTTGCACAGCGACCCACAGTTCTGACAGGAAAGTAAATCGGGCGACATGGACGGCTTTTTCAATAGTTTCTGTGAAAGAAGCAAATGTAACTGATATATATATATATATGTATATATATATATATATATCACCAAGACACATGCATACGTGGGTTTATAGCTCCACTTAACCCTAAACTCTACACTAGCTGAAGGTGATCTGAAGGTGATAGTCACACTTCGGCCAAATACCCTCGGCGAAGTATCCTCCGGTGCCTATCGTGTAGAAGGCTGACTGGGACCAAGTGTCAGTCTGGGTGCTTTGGAGAAGAGAAGAGTCTCTTCTCCCTGGCTATAACTGAACCATGTTCCTCGACCATCCAGCCCCTACAGTATTCACATTACTGACTTGAATAAAATTGACTATTCTTGGCTGAAACTTTGTTTATGTTGTTATAGGGAGTACGAGTGTCTGGCAGGGAAAGCCAAGGGCTGTACTTGGAAGGGTCGACGCTCGGAACTATGGGCTCATGTTCGGCACAATCATACGGACCAAGCTATGTATTGGAGGAAAGAGATACAGCTGTTTCATGTGGCAAAACACGACTTCAATGCCAGTGGGTTCAGTACACACCTTATATCAGTCTTTGACGAGCTCTTCTGGTACCATTTCCGACAAGACTCGAGTAAGGGCAAATGGTGTCAAGCTGTACAGTATATTGGTGACAAGAATAAAGCTAGCAAGTTCAGGTACACGCTTGAATTCGGGCCGGTGGCGGAGGATTATCTGAAGAGGAGCATTGTGTATAGCAGTGTGACACACAGCGATGAGGAAAACATGGATTATAACTTGAAATTCTCTTGCTGTTTCAGTACTGATTTGAACAGCATAAAGCATTTTGTTACAAAAGACAATTCGCTGAAGTTCAAACTGAAAATTGAAAAAATATAAGTATTATATTGTAGTATGAAAGAGCTACATTCCAGGAAATTCATTGTAAAAATAAGACATTCTTTACATATGCTCATATTTAAGACTAGTGGCTGTATTTCATTAATGAACTTCTGTACATTCCACTTTCGAAGATACGCTGTTGTAATACGAATAATATAAATGGTATTAACATTATTTCATTAAAGTTCACTGCAATGGTAACTTTCCAGTCGTACTTTGTACGTTGCAATCAAGATATACCAACAATTTTTAGCCTTAATGTCCCTGACGACAGTCACAGGGATTCATTCTGTGTTTCGAATAGGACAGTTGTATAACCCTAACAATGAACTGATGGGCCGCGTGGTCGAGGCCCGTAACCGAGACTCTTATAATTGCTTTTATACTGTGAAGTTGTCTTTCCAGAACTTGACAAGCCAGGCTGTATATTCACTAAAATCGTGACAGAAGATCCTCCTCACAGTCTCTGATGTATAAGAGCAGAAAAGTGAAGTTTTATCAGGGAAAACCGTAGATAGAAAGGAAATTCTTAAAACTGTACTTTGAAAGTTTCAATTATGTTTATTCCACAAGTTATTCTTATTGTGTAATAAAGTTAAGTTGCTCCTTCGGAAGTGCATGAAGTTTGACTTTGAGATAAGCAGTGGTATCGACCTCTACCAATGTTTATTTTTGCCTTCCTCTTGCACTCTCGAGACATTATATGCTTCTAAAAGAAGAGTTAGAAGCTATGAGTAAAATTTGCATTTATCCGTGACTGTACACAAGTATCATGAGTCTCTTGACCCTTCAGCATCAACTACCAAGCCTTCTTGCAAGTAGCATATTGTTATAAGGGCAATGGAATTGGAAAGAATCTTACAAGGTAATATTTCATTGCGTCAGAGAGTGACCGAAAAGCTATAACTTAAACAGAGTATGAGTTATAAAACTGTACAGCACTCTCCATGCAATTGATTATAGTGGCATAAAAGCTAGACTTATGATCCTGTCCTGTAATTATTCCTACCACTTGGACGCTAATTTATTTGTACGCTAATAACATTTCACATTTTCTGTTCGTCAGGTCTTCTACTTATCAGGACTGTCACAGTTCACAGACTACTTTGTAACTGGAACGTACAATGACATGTTTTTCAGTGTAGTGGCTCTGCGACCTGCAGAGGGAAACCCACGAATTGAAGTTAGTTTATTTTCCGCTGAAATTGGTGTATGATTTTGAGGTCAGTGTAGTCTTTCAGATGAAACCATTATTATTATTATTACTTGTATTGTCCCAGTATGCCATTTAGATTGTTGATTTCTTAATGGTGTCACGTGTGTTGTTTTGCGTTGTTTAGGTTTTTATGTTCCATTTTCCTTTTTGTGTGTTTGTATTGTTTTTGTGTTGTGTTACTGTGCTGGTTTGTGACTTCTTTATTCAAACCATTTCTCGCTGGCAATTATATATTTGAGCCGGCGCGATAAAAAAAGGTATTGAATTATTATTATTATTATTATCATCATCATCATTATCATCATCATCGTCATCAAAACAGCAATCAGACTGGAGGATAGTATTGACACCATAAAAAATAATAACCTCGTCAATAATCTGAACAATGTAAACAGTGAATAGATCAATGGATATATATTTCCAAGTTTTCTTAATATTGGCACTAGGTGGAGATGTCTTAGTTTTATGTTCCTGCTCTTTTAGTTCAGAGAAAAATCCCTAGTGTTCATTGGATATGGGCTGAAGAATATCCCACACAAAGGTCTGTATTTGCGGCGAAAAAATGCCTTTTCCGGTCGGTAATTATGTATCAACGTGGACATCATACAAAAATATGAGGGTGGTCAATAAACTTAAGTGGTTTTCGATAAGGTCGACTATTTTTAATATGGTGATAAACTTTCGCGTTTCTACGAAGAATGAGATGTTCAGGACGTGTAGCATGCAAGAAAGCCGAGAAGAAAATTTAACAATTGAATTTAATATTGACTGTAATAGAACATTTTGGGGATGAAGGTCCAGAAGGAAAAGTAATATTGGAAAGAATCTTAAAAATAAAATGTACGGATGTGGATGGATTTAAGTTGCCCAGGACAGCGGAAAATTTGGGATCCATTACTCATAGTATTGATAATTCAATGTCTACAAAGACAGCCGAAATTCTTTTCTACCGAGAGCAAGGAAATTCGTAGGAAGAAATTGCTGGTAGTATTAGGCTATACTGCATTTATTCTCAACCTGAAGGGTACAGCAGAATTATGGTCCACGACAGGCCTGTTGTAATAATTATATTGACAATGATCAACCAACACCTACATAATTTAGGCACCCGAAAACTCAGTGGGATATGCTCGCCTAGCGAAGTGGTCCACTGGTACTATATTATCATGTTACTGGTTGCAGTAGAAATGAATGAATGAAGGACACAGACTCCCATTTAGACAGAGCTGCAACACACAGCGGGAAGGCAGTTAAACTGCAGAACAAGAGCTACCCAAGTCTCACCGTCTTATAGTATAATGTGACAACTGTGGGGATAGTAGATGCCGTTTTGCACTTTATTTAGATATTGCAGGGGTTAGCAATGCGTTTATTGATGTAATAGATCTAGTAACTAAGGAACCAATAAACTAACTAATCAGGTAATTTACAAATCTTTGTACTCAGTTTTTCTGCCAATGTTGGTAGTTGACCGTTTGTCAAAGAATTCGTCGTTGTATGAAGAGGAACCAAAGGTACTGTCGTGATAATGTATAAACCTCTACGCCAGTGAGTCTGGTGTTGAGCTGTTGAATATATCTGATATTATGTTTATGCATTCTTAACCTCGAAATTAAATGTGGTTAAGTAAAGAATTTCTTTCTCCGGCCGTCTACCAAGGAAATATGGTTTGCTCTAAGGTTGGACCTACTCTTTCAGGATGTGTGCCCAGCGACTTTGTTAAGTCGCCACAGGGTAGGCAACGTGTGGGTCCATGATCGAAATATTTGCTTTTTGAATGTAAATGTAGAGCTATTCCACAGCGCTGAACTGTTCGGTTCTCCTCCATCTGCAGACAACTGTTTCAGCAAATGAGCCTCACCCAGATGCTTCTTCGGGAAGTGAGAGGTCGGAGAGGGAACGTAATTGTTTACCTCCAGGAAGATTCTCCGTTAAAAATGTGTGGAATTGCAAGTCCGCTTCCACATAAGAAACGTGTTTGAGGTTTACGAAGAAAATAACAGGGGAAAAAAAATCAGATTTAAAAGATTTATACCAATGAACGACATTAATGAAAAGCACGTATCGAAAGCAAAGAACTCGTAAACGAGTTGTGTTCCTGCACAAATCCAAACACTTGGCACTAAAGAGAATTATATCTAAAATGTATTGATTGATGTAGGAGATAAAATATACAGTCTGAGAGAGAGAATGAGAAATGAGGAGTGAGTTTATTTTCTAGCTTTCATTTTACGCCCTGTGTGCAAAGGAAAACATGAAATGCTTGGCATAAATGATGAGTGAATTTTTCAAACAAGGTGGTAAGAAAGCGAAAATCTCATGGACAATCGAAAATGCAAGTGACAAGCACACTCTTCAAGGATTTAATCATACCATCAGTTCGACTTTAGTTTTCCGCGAAATAAATAATTTACGTATGAATAAAAGTTTACAATTTTAGCCTATTTTAAATTATACGAAATTTCTTTCAACTGTTTCGATATTTCATTTTGCACAGTGGCATGCATCTTTTCACAGAATTGAAACAATTTATTATTTTCAATATTAACTATATTTTCTATGTAAATTGAAATGCAGTCTGGTGTGAAAAAAAGATATTAATGACAATTCCTTCCTTTCTAGCATAACGTTCGTCTTTTGTTAAATTTGTTACCACCTTCACCTCGACATTCATTTGTTTCTCGAGTACAATACAAGATGGCCTCCTTTCAGACAGGTGGAGAATATAGAAGGAAATACAGCTCTAAGAAGAAAAATGAAGAAAACGACTCAAGAGAGGGCGGTAGTGGATGTGGGGGAGGGAAGGGCTGAGGAGAAATTGAAGACATAGAAATAACACGACGGTTCATTTGTCAGACGCCTTCCGCTCTTCATTTCGCAACTCGATTGTAATTTGGAGTTGAGCCACAAGAGTGCGCGCGAGTTCCGTAATGGAGCGTGGAACTGAACAGAGACCCCCTGGAAAGAGGATAGAGAATGGAAAAGGAAAGGCGAAAGAGACGGAAAATGACTGGAGAAATGAGGCTATTTTTATAATGAAGAATAATTTGTGGTACGGGTTTTAAAATTACATATAAATAAGGATAAGTGACGGTACCAGGTCGTTTGTGGTCAACCAGATTCATTAAATTCAAAATATGAATTTTGACATAAGACAGGTGGTATGTTCTCAAGAACAGGTGGATCCACAATGGCTGCTTGCGAGCATGAAAAACCTGCGAGGCAAAACCAATATCCGAAGAGGCCAATGTACCCAAAATTTATTAAAACAACCGGAATTCTTTCATATTGCGTTAAATAAGGAAAGCGTAATTTATTCTGAATAAAGCTGACATTTATAAGCATTTAAGGATGAAGAGCAGGAAAATAAAATTGACGTAATCCTTGATTACATACCTATATAATACCGAATGTTTGCATTTAGGCCGTGACTGTATTTGCGTGCCACAACACACTGAAAACTAATTTGAAAAAAAAGTATCTGTAGAATATGATTTATTTAGGGAAGCTATAATTAGATCCACTCGCCTGTAGCTTACGTTTACTTTAAAATTGCTTAGCGGTTACACTATTAAAAGGCCCCACGTGTTATCTCTGTGTGGGCCTACTTAAGGAAAAATGCGAGTGTTAATGACAGCATTCAAAGTTTGGTGCTATGTGATAAGAAGCTACATAGTATATTTCCATTTTGTATAAACCAGGAAAACGAAAACAAATTAAAATTCTTTTCTACCATGTGACTGAACAAGCGTGAAAAATTCACAGCGTCTCTTTTATGTTTTAAGAATTCGTCTGCATTAGAATAACTTAAAACTATTTTCTTCTTTCATTAACACATAAAACAGGCCTACAATGAAAGAAACAATAATAATTATTGCAAAAATGCATTAACAATAGTAAATGGATTCTTCTCATTAACACTAGATCACCGCTTGGCAGTCATTAAGCAAAAAGAATAGCCACATTAGAATGTGCTTTTTGCACACTCTAGAGATGTGATTAATTGCAAAGCAGTTCAATGTGACGTACAAAAAACCGTGGTGGTTGCTTGCAGCGCCAATATGGTCAACCAGCCCGCACTTCCACGATGCTAATGACAAATTGCTGATGGTAACAAAATTGCATCTTGATGTTTCTGCAGTACATGGATGAGTAAAAAGAGAGTGACAGAGAGATGAGAAGAAGAGAGCTGGAACGAAAGTATGAGAGATCCCAAAGAGCTTAAAGCAGCAGAAGCAAGAACAGCAAAAGTGTAATAAACGAACATCATTTGTTGAATGGTAGATTTTGGATTGTTAAATACACGAAATGAAAATTATGATGCCGCTGTGACCCTGGAACACGTGATTATATGGCAGTGTGAGTTACTGGCTTACTCATTATTTTAAAGTCATATCTGGCATTGTTCATTACATTAATTATATTTGCATACGAATTTTCCTGCAGTAGTTTTCTTCTCTCCATCTTTTGTTTGCTAGACGTTGTTCTTATTTTTTTATATTGTTCAGTAATTTCGTATGAAACCCAGAATGCACAAAATATCGCGTATATTAAATATACTTCAGAACGCGGGTGGACAAATCTCGGGCAAAAGATCGCCTGGGCGATTAAATCCTGCGCGAAGACGCCTAATGTTGTTGGATCCTCTGAATGAAATTGGCTTCACGTCACCCTGCTGGCGCCTATAAATTTAAGATGGCTTCCAAATGTTTGAAAAGTTTTTGTACCTCTGTTTCACACGACGGGCCATGTCTAACACAACTCCGGCTTACAACAGCTACCAGTCGCCTATCCAGACTTTTTAAACAGGGAAGGGTTTGCTGACCCTGACACTAAGTATAATTCATGTTTCATTTTAAAAACTGCTGTAAAATCATGTCATAATTATAAACATAACATTGTTAGCAACTGCATTTACATACCTATAAATACATGTTCCATGACTAACGCACCTAATTTAAATCAAAGGGTTTAATCTTCTTGATTTAGGCCCGGTAGTTTCCCCCCCCCCCCTCGTTTAAGTGTGCTTTTGATAGTTGCAGGAGTTGACTAGTGAAATTTAGACCCTCTACAGTTTTTATATTTTGTGTAGAGCAGTCTACAAACACGGTACCCCTTCAAAACTTTTGGAAAGGCTTCGCGCCCTGAGAATAAGATTGTAGGAATGTACATGACCAAACCTTAATGTGTTAAGGCGATAATTAACTTTAGAAGTTCCGTAGTCCTGAATGTTGTTTCAACATGATTATGAACAATCCGTTAGTAGGTAAGGATGTGTAAGTGTGCGGTCTAGGCCTGTCTGAAGACAACACAGGCTATCAAGCTTTGTGTGGATCTACTGAGAGCATAACCACGAATTTCAACAACCAGTTGGTTTTCCATTGAAAATCTTAAAGCAGTATTCACTAATATTCCATTTACGCGTTGCTAATTGCATTTTGTTCTGTTCCGCCCCGTAAATATTCCTAAATCTACAAGCATGAATACTTTTAAACATACAACATAATTCAATGACACGCCATTATTTCACCCGAGTCCTTCTGGCATAGGATATAGATTGGAGACCTATCGGTAACTAGAATAGAATTCAAAACCGGATAACAAAAATCGCAAATACACAGAATCAACCCCATATAATACAGCCAAATTTGTCGCTGTGAAAATGAAAGATCTGCACTATCATAAAAAGAAGGTGTAAACAAAGGCAAACAGTAGTTATAGAACTGCTTATTTAGTCTATATTACATTACGGTATTCTTAATACAGCGCGTTTTCGCTGCAAAAGTTTGATTTTAAATAAACTGGACGCTACTGAAAAGTCCACAACTCTTATTCATTAAGACAACACAAGGATCAGGAAAGTCTACACGCTGATCAGAGGTTTGTTATATAGGCCTACCGCAGACCAACAACATTGTGACCTTTGGGTCTACGCTAATAGGAAACAGAGATAATATCAGTAGGCACATCCCATGTCAGTTTTGCAACACAAAAACAGGTTGCTTTCGCTTAGCGACCAGAAGAAAATGAAACAGAGAACACGTAATCCTACATAATAGACACTAAATGTCTATTATTTCGTGGCGCGACAGCACCTAGTGGCCAGGGCCTCCTCAGTATCGAGGATTTGCGACCACACTCAGACGCACCACAGTCGATAGGACTCCTCTGGACGAGTGATCAGCCCGACGCAGACACCTCTATCTGACAACACACAACACTCACAACAGACAGAAATCCATGCCCCCGCGGGATTCGAACAAGCAATTCCAGCAAGAGAGCAGCCGCAAGCTCACGCCTCAGACCGAGCAGCCACTGGGAACAGCCTAAGTGTCTATTACTTTTCGTAATCATCGTTCAATGGTCACTTTTTAATAGAACTATTTACCGTCTCCAAAGTCCAATCACGGTCTTAATCAGGCCTATTACTTTTACAATACTGTCGTTACAGATGCTCTTTTGTATTCCGTAGGTCTCACAATCATTCACTACCCGACCCATGGTTTGTGACCACACGAACTCTACAGACGCTCAGCCCACTCGCCAAGAACCACCAAAACAACTAAAAAATCCAAGGTTTGAATTTACGGTTCAGCGGCTGCTAATCCCCGTCTTAGACATAATTCTAAATTTCATTACCATGTTCAAAATTACTTGCCGCTGGATCCCCTCCTGATTTTATATATTTAAGATACATATATATACTCTCCCAAAATTTTGTGTACATTTTTCACCTCTCCAATAGTGCTGCATGTCCCTCTTATTTCATGCTCTTTATTTGGTGGCCGCAGCAAAAGTTGGTGACAATGAGATCTAAAATACGGAAATCTAGGGCAAAACTAGTTAATTTAATGTAGGACACTAAATATTAACCAAAGCGTCTACAAGTGTTTGCCTTACATAAACCTCTGTAAGGTAATCATTATGATGTAGGCCTATAAAATCTTATTTAAAGAACCGGCACACTTCAACAGATATGCGTACCACATGTGCCTCTTTTGAATGAAATATCTGTCCCTAACCCCTGTCTCGATCTCATCTCATCCCGAGAAGATGAACAAAAGACGAAAACAACCAGGAAATGACGTCATGAATCACTGTCTTTATGCTGTTCCTCTCGAACTGAACAGCAAGCAAAACCGTTGTGGCGTAGGGCCTACAGTAGAATCCTCGGCGTTTTGTTATTACCAGACAGATCGCGGCGTGATTCTCGCTTGTTCCGATTTTCTTAAATAAATGACGTAATTCTTCATCTCCGCTCCCTGTTGAATGGATAGTACGCTGCCTGTGCCTGTTCAAATAGACTAATAAAACACCAGCAAACGTAAAAGCACCAAACTTAATAAGTAACAGCTGTCTAAAACAGAATTGCGGTTGATGAGTAAGCTGTCTGCATAGAAAAATATTTATAGTACAAATAATGCTTCCTAAGACGTACGTGTTTTTATGTATTATATTTGAAGCCTTGTGATGGATTAAGAGTTTAATTAATTCAGTCATAAGGAACATATTGACGCTAAGTGTCTGAATGATGGCCTAAATCACCAGGTGTTCTCCTTGGACACGTACTTTACTCGTAACAAATTTCCCGTTTAATTCTGAAGCCACTTTACTCATCGGTATTCTAGAAGAGCATTTCATGAACAGAAAATAAGCAAACTTAATATTAAGACCGGAGGGAAAGAAGATTATTTATTTTTAAGTCTTCATATAATTTGTTTCGTAAAACGCTTCCTAAAAATTATTTGGAAAGAAGCATTCCCATCACAAATTGGAAAAAAGACCGTAACGAAAAATGTGCAGAGTAATTTAACTCAGTACGTCTAGCTTACAATTAAAGGAAGAAATAAAGCAATAAAGATAAGATGCATGAAAGAAGAAAGGATAATGAGTATGAACATGATAACTTTGTGTTGTTTTCTTGCAGGAATTCTGAAGTGAAGCTGGAATCGAATGCGCTCGACGGACCTGACGTAATTCGGGTCATGGCAGACAAAAGGGAACCAGCACTTCGCCACCTTGATGCACTTGCAGGTAGTCAGAAATGGACTGCCCTAACCGCAATTGTCTGCTGTTCACAGACTAAAATTCTCCAACGTTACGTTTCATAACACGTACATAATAAATTCACAAAAGAACCAAACCACTGGTATTGCCAAATATTTGCATTCCAAATACGTGTACCTGAGACGGCTTAGAGTAGCCGTTATAGTGACTAGCTACAGGAGGGACGACAGAAGAATTTCAATAGCCATCAGGCGAAAAATCTTATCTCTTTTCCTAGGCGGCTCTGGACCCTTCCCCAAAATACTACCATCATTTGTATAGGGGGGTGTTTCCAAGGGAGTAAAGCGGCCGAAGCGTGAAGCTAACCATTAACTTTCATCTAGCATTGAAAGAAAGAATGAGTGGACTTACACATTTACCCCCACACGTCTTTATGACGTGCAAGAGGACACATTTTCAATTACATTTTTCTAATTTGATTAAAAACTTGTGTTACGTCGCTTGAAGCTTCTTCGAAAGCTCCTAAACTTGTTTCCTAAATCTACCCTTTACTCACAATAAGCCTCCACTCAACTCCAAAAATAATACTGTCCATATTTAACCTTTAGGCGCCGGAATTATTTTTTTTAATTTTAGCACACCCTGTATATAAAATGTGAATAATACAGGAACCAAATATGTTAGAATTATGAAACAAACTGCATTTTGAAGAGAAAGAAACGGAGAGTATATACCAT
>Ga0123354_10003324_pt1 | contig 22132 bp, 12 predicted proteins | sample TergutLab28metaG_2_FD_97872 | JGI IMG/M metagenome (GOLD analysis project Ga0123354, IMG submission 97872) | Labiotermes labralis P4 segment gut microbial communities from Petit-Saut dam, French Guiana - Lab288 P4 | ecosystem: Host-associated > Arthropoda: Insects > Digestive system > Gut ... | reverse complement strand
TATTGATGCTGACCTACTCGGCATTCAGCTGAATTAAACAAATAAACAAATGAATAATTTAATTATAAGAGATGCTATACTGAGCATTGGAAATGAATTGAAATTAGGTTCAGTATTTTATTAGATAGTATTTTTCTATGTGACCATGAATTTTCTGACACTATGTATATCATATTATATTATATTATGTTAGATAGTATATACGACAATGTCTATATCCGCAGGATTGTAATCTATCTTGGATGTATGGACTGCAAATAAATTACAATTACAACTTTAGTATGTATGAGGAACTCCCTGAGGATGGTTATATGTGATAACCGAAACATGTAGGAGTGATCAATGTTTTTAGTGTGTTATATTTTAATGTTTTAAAATATCAACATAATTTAAATGGACATATTAGTGCATAAGTTGGTTATTATAAAGTGAATATATAATTTATTAGTTTCTGGTGACAGTTTCTTAAGTGTAGACTACCACTTTATGATCTGTGATGTGTAGTTTGGTCAGAATGTGTGGTAAACTTGTGTGGAACATTGTGTTTGTGTGTAGTTTGGCCGAGTTACATCCTGCTCCTTTTGAGAGGGTTGCCAACCACAGCACCCTTAACAGGGGGCTGTCCTGTTTTGAAATGTTTTGGACCAAGTTATTTACAATTTTTCCTTTTTCACTAAACAATTTTCATATTCATATTTGTTATTACATTAAGTGTTATTGAAATAAAAATATTTTCCATTGTCTGGGGAGGGGGAGGTGAAGGAGGGGGTATGGTTTGTGACTGATAGTGGGCAGGAACAGGGAGTTTAATATTTGCAGCTTACCTGGGGCTTTACCTCCTCATACTTTGGAACAGTGACAACTTCACCTTTAGTTTTGTTCATAGTATAGCAGCCTTTAGTTCATGGATCTGGAGCATTAAAATTGACAGTGCTGTGCTGGCAGCTGCTTTCAAGTGGAATAATAATTGTTCTTTGGGTGGTTCTTAACCTTGTATGATCCAGGAGAATATGGCAGTGAATGTAAAGAAAGTAGGGATGTGCAAACACTTCCATTTTTGGACTGGTGGTCTACTTTTTCTACAGTACTGTGCAAGAGTGTACAAAATGAAGACATATGGAGGGATCATATCTTTGTATGTTTCTTCTTTGAGACTATACAATAGCATTTCAACGAAGGTGTGTATGGGTGGTCAAAACACAACATTAATGAGGGAATTAGATGTTTATTTTTATTATTCCTACAAAATGCTAAAATAAGTGTGAGATTTGAGGTTCCCAGAATGCTGTTGCTGAAGTTTCATGGCTGTTGGAATTTTATGCTGTAGCTTTTAAAACACCCCCAAGTTGCCTCAGCAGGTGCCTAATGGTGTCAGTGAAGCCTGGACAACTGCACTGTACCCCAACTGATTATTGTTCTTTGTGTGGCCCACCCATCCAAGTTGCCTTGGTGGACACCTGACAGTGACAGCATAGCCCAGGCCACTGCATGTTGCCTCATTTAATATACTTTAACAGAATTCTAAATTATATTTGGATTTAACCATTCTTATTCCTCCTGCCATTATCATTCAGCCAGGGTCCACAGTCTTTTTGCATCTCATGTTACTGGCCTCTCACCCACCCTTTTCCTGATTGTCACCATGTAACATAGCATTCATACCTGACTGTTGTCCTGCTGTGTGCATCCTTACCAGCACACTGAGGCATTGTCCATTGCATATCATTGCCATCCCATTGGTCTGTCACACACTTTGCCCTGTCATCAATCGTGTTGGCTGTATGTATATAATATACCCAGATCTTCCTGCACAGCCACTTTTCATTGACTTTCCCTGAAGATGAATACAATCCTTCAAGGCATCAGGAACTTGAAGCTTCCATTCATCTGGGATGTGATGCTGTGTCACTGAGTCACAGCCCAGACAGCAGAATCCTTGATTACACACTGTGACAACCTCAACAGTTGCGTGGTTCACCTCTATGGGGAGGCTACTCTGCAGTGCATTTTGGAAAGCTTTGAAAAGATTGTTCATTTACCTTGAACCTTTGATGAGGGAGGTTAATACTCTCCTTTAAGAAGTCAGGAACCATAAACACAGCATCCCAGAAGGTTGGGATCCCCAATTACACTGCTGTGAATATCTCAGAATTCTCACATCATGAACTGCTTACGAACAATACAACGTAACATCCCAGGAGACTGAATCTCTGGCTGAAATCAGACTTTCTCTAGTTTCTTGACTGTAGTTACATGGTATTAAAAATTGGTGCATGACATAAAATAGAGGTCTCACTAATATCTGGGTCTTCTGTAGGAAATATTTTTTGATGTGGTTAATACTTTGTGAAATACAAAGAAAATACTCTCTCAGAACAGCTGTTTGACAACAGATTTGTGTTTGATATTAATGAATATAAAGGCTATTCAGGTATGCAGTAATGCATGTGATGAATTACACAAATATGTGCAGTCCCTTGGTGTCTGCCTTTTCTCTCCAGAATTCATTTCTAAGAATTTGTATTTAGCTAGGAAAACTCAGTCAGTATAGTGGCTAGGGTATGGACTGATTGACAAAGGAATATGGGTTTAATTGTACTCCTCTTCAAAGCATCCATTCTGAATGGGTCCAACCCAGCCTCCTCTCCAGTAGATGATAGGCACTCTATCTCTGGAGGTAAAGTGGCCAGGGCATGAAGGTTGAGAATTCACGGCCTCTGTCTCCGCAGCTTCATGTATATTTGTAGTGTAGTGCTTAATTAAGCACAGGGAGAACTTTGCTGTTCCCAAGCCAGAGAATCTTTTAAACAAAATGTGTAACCATTGGTGATACAAATTTAATGTCACAAACATTCCTTCAGAATGCTATATGTTGAATCTCTCTTGTCAAGTGTACCTAATTTGTGGTATGTAGAGAGAGCCTTTTTCAGGCTTTGTGGGTAGAAAATTCAAAGCTTTAAGCCACGATGAAGACAAAACTGGATGTTTGCATATCCCTATCAGAGAGCCCAAGTGGTGACGAGTGGCAGAAGGCATTTCATAATTGCAGAGCTTTGAGCCTGCTTAAGATCATGGTGTTGGTGTCACTGGATCATGCAGGGTTTTGCAGAAAGTAATGAGAGACTTCTGTTTTTTAGAACATTGAAAGTCGGTATTTAGCAGTCACTTGGTAGTTCCTGTTATAATAATTCTTGGCACAACTTGTGCATGCTGGTGGGCACTGCTTTACATGTGTGGTATTGCCCACACATCTAATCAGAATGGGTGTGCACTGTATGGTCAACACCCTTATTTACAGCAGTTATAGTAACAAGTTGTCTCACGTGAAGCATGGGGGATTCCACGTGGTGTGTGTCTTTTCTGCATCATCTGCTGAATAAGTAATTAATGTACATTAATTGTGACTCTCATGGTTGACTGATTCATAATTAACAAACTACTGCTTGAAAATGTTGACTTGTGCAGGATTACCAAATTTTTAGATCTGGCTGGAATATTGTTAAACTTTCCTTCCAGTTCTGCTGGTTTTTGTGTGAGGAACAAAACGTATTTTGCCATACATACAGCATAAAATGTTACATATTAATAGTGAAACCATTCTATAGGCTGTGACATAAATCACAAGAACATGGATAAGCCATCTGCCACTTTCAGAATTTATAACTATGTGTATTTCATACATGAAACAACACTGAGAGCTTCCACCCATTGGCATGCAAACCTTAATACAGGTACCTACATCAGTCAGCCATTGGCCCACAGTTCAAAATAATATTTCTCAGACGTGCTATTAACAGTTATACAGCATGAATAATACTAAGCTGTTATATTCAGCATGAGTACATAACAGAGTTTGATGTAGTGGCAGAGCTCTTGTCTGATGTTTCTGAAACACAGTTTCATAACACTGTAATCCTTGTAAGTAGTAAAGGGAGGTTCTGGTTTTCTGCAATAGAGTACTTCCCCACTCACACATGATCACTTAATAAGCACAGAGGGTTTATGCATAATACTTTATTGCATGTTTTATGAATTTGTTACATGGAAGTAAACACTGGAGGTTATATGCAAATTTGTGTGAAAAGTAGTTTGAATATATTTGAACATATTTTTCACCCCAAAGTCTGGTATGATTTGCTGAATTAGGTAGAGAAAAAGAAACCATTGTTGTGACTTGGAGCTACTTTGTTTTGTGATTTGAAATTTGCCCATTATGTTTATGGTCTGACTTGGTTTTGTCTTCCATGACACCCATTTGCTATCAAGTTTCAAAGAAATTTATCTTTAGTGAGGTAGTGGTAACTTCTCTGTGATTAGAATTGGTAACAGTCAGCCTGTCCATTTGATTAAAGAATTGTGAACACAATGAACGCCATTGTACAGTTTTTTTTAAGTGAGGCATCCCTGTTGTGTTTTATATGATCAATATATGTAGTGTAAAATTATAAAAATTATAAAATTACATAGTCATACACAACTCTCAGTTTATTAGAAGTGTTCATTGTATTTCTATCTACATGTTTTGGCTCGTATAGAGAGCCATCTTATGGCTAGTTTTTAGAATGGTTTGTATGTACAGTTGTTGGTGCTTTGAAAGTTACGAGATCTTGTAACTTTCAAAGCACCAACAATTGCACATATAAACCATTCTAAAAACTAGCCTGAAGATGGCTCTGTATATGAGCCAAAACATGTAGGTAGAAATACAACAAAGACTTCTAATAAACTGAGAGTTGTCTATGACTATGTAATTTTATAATTTTACACTATATATATTGGCCCTGGTACAGGGTGCTGTTTGACAAGTGGCTAAGCGTGTTCTGCTACTGGGAATCTCAATGCATGCTGGAATGTACCACAACCTGACATTGTGATATTATGAAATTAAACCTTGATGTTATTACTTCTGATGTTTCGACATCTGTAGTAACAGTTGCCACACGAATTTAATTTTGGACTCCTCAATTGCTACAGTGAAGGTGGAATATTTCTACAAAATGTCAGGAATATTTAACATTGTAATGCAGTGTAACATGCCAGAAGTCTTGAATCCTCAACAACAGTGCTGTGAAAACCTTATTACAGTTGTGTCACATTTTATTTTGTTTTGTATGGGTTCTGTATAAACTCTGTCATTTTTCATGAACCACAGATAAACCTATGAAGTATAAGTGGGGACTCCATTGCTCGAAGATATGATGAGGCATCACTTGGTGATTGGTTTCTGTTATTTCGTGGGAACATAGTGCCTTCATCTTTATGAGTCTAGAGGGCTTGGATTTCTAGACCCTTGAAGATGACAACACTGTGTTTCTGTGCAGTGTTAGGAATTGATCACCCAGTGATGTGTTGTCATATCCCAGGACAGCAGAGTCCCCAGTCATACCACCATGAAAACCTTAAGACTGGCAAATTATAGGTGATGGTAGTATCTTTAACTATTAGCTGAAACAGTTTTTTTTTATGTGATGGCTATCAAACATAATACAATAAGTAATATTAATTGGAACCATTCGCACAGGTCATCTGTCTGTCCCCTGTCTCAGGTTCCATCCTGAATACTTTTAACGAAACCTCTAAAAAAAGTAAAAACACTTCATGTTGTTTCATTCTCAACAGAAATTACAAATTAGAATTCTTGACTTTACTCTACTGCCTTATGACCCCAGTTCTGTCTCCCTAGAAGGCTGGTTTGCAAAGTAGAAGCAGATTTAAGGTATTACAGAGCCTGGAACAAAATCACAAATTACAATGATGCAACTACAGTAGTACTCACTATCTTTCCTATTAGGAAATCTAGGCCCAAAGGGAACAAAATCACATTATCTGTGTGAGTGGAGTATAGACAGAGAGCGTTATTGACTCCATGTGCTGAGTAGGCTGAACTATCAGATAACCTCCTACTCTACTCCCTGTGTTTACATGTCTTTTTCTTTTGAATATTGTCAACACCAATTTCATTTAGGAAAAGGACTAGAGATAGGGTGGGCACAAACATTTCCGTCTCTGTCTTAATGAGCATATAACCATATTAATTGCATTGTGGGGACAAACTGACCACTGCAAGCATCTCACAATCCCAGTACATGGTACTAAGCCATTCAGCAGCTCAGTTTTTGTGGTAACAGTAGCTTCTTTGGTGTTTGGGTTATTATTGTCTTGTGGCACGCCTTATGTCCCCACTTGTAATCGTGTACTAACGCTGCATGTGAATGTTGCTGATTATTAACAGCCAGCTGTGTTGCTTTTGTGCATTGTTTTGTAATTATGTGAAATGCAGTTAGTGACACAGCTTCTGCCTGCTGCAGTTGTTGTAGGAATGACAGACCCTTGAGTATCCAAGCTATTTGACTGTGTTGCTTTGAGAATACTAAATTGCTGTGTGTTCAGGGATGTGGGCAGTGACGTAGCAAAGTTGTCATTCACTATTTTCAAATAAATGGTCGTGTTTTCAGAAAGGTATTTTTACCACTTCCCTCCTCTGTGTAGTATCAGAGCATTTTTAGAGAAATGTGTTAAAGTAGAGGAATTTTGCACGAAAAATATGATTGTGGAGTGTAAGTATAGTTCTACCACATTTCAGGAAACTTTAGTGACACACTGGACTGGTAACCATGTGTTACTATCAAAATCAATATTCAGACATGATCTTTAACCATTTCAATCTAGTCCACAGAGTCACCACCTATTTTTATAAAATCCATTTTAATATTATCTGCTTGGTATCTGTGATTTTAGTCCTAATGATTTTGGCAAAAAAATTCTGTATTCATGTCTCGTTTAATCTAAACTATGTTTCCAGGCCTGTTTAATCCTCTTGATTTCACTGCCCCAACAATACTAGGTAGCTGATACAAGCTAATCATGTTCCTGTTTTGTTCAGAATTTTCCATATATTTAACCATTTTAAAGGCCAGTGGTTACTTTATGCACCAGCAGGTTTAACATAAAAAGAAATCACCATTCTGTCCAGAGTGTATGTATGTGATTTATGTGGATCTTGGAATGAAAAGCAATTATTTGCCTTTGTGTCATTAACTTATTGGTTTATTTTATGGAGATGTAATGTTTTGCTGGGCGGAACAGCTGAATCTTTAATTATACAGGTCTGTGTTCATCTCTAAAGGTTTAGTCTGCAGTCAGAAAATTTTCCTTTAAGTGAATCATGGCATAGCTTTTGCCATTTTTGCTTTGTAATCATCTCTGAATCTTGTTCAGGAAAATAATGTATCCTGACTGATGTTATTCTTGGTTATCTTCAGTCTCACTAGTCAAACGCTGGTACCTGAAAATAGATCATGACGGCTTCCTTCCACATCCATGAAAACATATTTCCATTGATCCTTGTATGCCCTGTGCCTTGTATGGTTGACATAATAGGAAATAAGCAAACAATGTACACTCCATTGTTTCCTTTTTTACTAATGTTCCACCTGTTTAAGACTGTTCAGCCATCATCATGGATCATTTCAAAACATCATGAAGAGTACAAGACCACTGCATACTAAATGTTAAATTGAATTGATGTCCAATGATGGCTGAACAATTTGGAACCTGTCAGATTGTTAGTAAAGGAGTGAAATAACATTATATATACATTGTTGGTTTATTTCCTATTATACTGAAATACACAGTAAATTTGTGTTGTAAAATCATAGTTGACATAGTATTATTAAACAAACCACTTTAAACTAAGCAGTCAGAGATTCATGGATATTAAAGGGCCTGCATTATGCTTGTTGTGGGTTGTACAATCCAAGTGTGTGTGTGTCTGAGGTTCTGTCTGTAATTGCTATTTGTTGTGACTGTTACTAGAGCTGCCCGGTAGGTCTAGTTCGCAGGACTCGTTCGTCAACATGATCCTTTCCGTCTTGTGTGGTGTGGTGTGTCGTGACACGCCTCTTGGCCAAGCATTCGGTAAGCAGTATCACATGGGTGCAGATGCTAGTGTGTGAGTGGCTTGTTTCAGATAACACAGGATGGCCATTATGTTTAGAACTGTGAAGGTGAAGTGAAAAATGTCATATAAAGTTGGATGAATTTCTGAACTGCATGGTCATCTTAAATCCACATTATTAGTGATGGGAAGGTAAGCAAGTTGAACATAAGATTGCACATATGCAGGGTAGTAGTGTCTGTGACATAAAGTCTGTACTGCAATGTGCTGACACAGTTTGTACTGAACAGGAAGAACATTTACATCCAACATTAGTGGGAAGTGAGTCTTAGTGAGGTGCAGTAGCACATCTTACTCATAGTAGCCACATGCATGTGCATACTAAAACGTGTGACATGCAAGATTTATAAGTGCAAGACTGTAGGTGTCCAAAGGAGCGCAGTAGCTAAATTTTGCCTGTTATTTTATGTGGGTATGAAACTTGGTCTCTCATCATCTGTTCCTGTGGTTATTTTATGTTGTCATTATCACAGATTATATAGTGTAATGGTAGGATAAATGAAAAATGGTTATAGTTTAATTGAAATTTGATCCTGGTATTTGCCTGGAGGACTGAGGAAAATGACAAAGTAATTAAAGAGAATAAGAAATCCCCTATGGATAAGGTGTGTCATGATTGAGAGTCAGACAAGGCACATTCTGAATATGTCTAGAATGTGACTGCTGCAAGTACCGGCTTGGTCTCACGTTGAGGAAAAAACACAGATGGAGGTTGAGAAAAGGATGCCGAGGGAGTACTGGAATTTAATAGTTGGAAGAAATATAAAGACAACGAAAACTGCATAGTGATGAGTTACATAATTTTTATTCTGTACCAGATGTAATAATGGTGGTCTAATTAGGATAAAGAACCAGGTGTGGCAAGAATAGTACGTGGGATAGGTGAGAAATGCATTCAGAATTTTAATTTGAAATCATGAAGGAGCATAAATGGGAGATGCGTTAAGGTGGATCTTAATGAAGTAGGGTGTCAAGGTGTGGTCTTGATACATAAGGCTCAACACAGGGTGCAGTGGTAGGCTGTTCTGAACATGCTGATGCACCTTAAGGTTCCAGAAGATTTGGGAAATTTTTTAAGTACTTGGTTGAGGACATGTTTGCCTGTCTCCTTTAAGTTAGTCTGGGATGCCAATGTTATCCCTCAGTGAAAAGAAAAACAGCCATTAGTAGACCCTAAAATAAAGATGAATGCATATTGTGGTGTTGTGTGTGTGTATGCGCAAGTGCACACATGCTGTCTGTCAATACATGTCATTGGCAGAACTCTTCGGTATAAGTGATTTGGTGTCAGTGGGTTCACACTGAATTTATGGGGTGAATTTTACTTTCTCCATATTTTTCTTAGTTTATATTTCTTTACTTTATCAGATTTCTAAAAAAAAGATTCATTGCAAAAAACATTACTTTGTTGAAATTTATCTTGATATGGTGAATATTCTACAAAATAACATGGGAGATTAATTAAAATCTATGTGAAATATTATATTGTATCTACACTTTGCCATTAACAGATTTGTATTCATATATTTATGAAATTTGTATGCAAACCAGTGAGAGACCCAGTATTGTACAAAATGCATTCTAACTACAAGAATCCAACTTCCCATATGTGTTTGTTCTGGGTTGTGCAGAATTGTGATATACAAATGCCATTTGCTTTAGTTGCTTAATTCTGTGACAGGAGTGTAAGGCTGCTGTTTCAGAGGAGAATGTGCGTTCAGAATGTCTAGTCTGGTTAAGGTGTTTTTTGGGAGAGTCTCAGATTAAATGATTCTGATAACACATACTTCCAGCTGCTGTTGTGATAAAGGTGGTGCTTTGCTGCAGAATTTCCAGCAGGTGTGACAGGTTTGTCAGGGAGCTGGTGGGAGAGAGTTGTGGTTATGGTATGTTTTGTGATCACTGAATTTGGTTAACCAAATTAAACAGAATGGGGTGGCTAAGGTGATATAGTGACTAGGCTGAGGGCTGGACATCTGAGGAAATGTGGTGGAATTTTCAGCAGGGGTGAGAGATTTTTCTCTTCCCATCCATGCTGGCTCTGGAGTCCTCCACACCTCCTGTGCAACAGATACTGGGGTTCTTTCCCTGTGGGGTAAAGCTGCTCTCAAGTTGTGAAGCTGACCACTTACCAGCATATTGTGCCAAGGTTATGAATGATTGGAGCTATACCTCTGTTTGCCCCTGTGCTTTCATGGCATACAGGGACAACTTTAGTTTTAAATTATCTTTACTTTTACCTTTACATTGACCAGTAAACAGCATTGTTGTATGGTAAAGGTAAAGCTACCCTGTAACTTGCAATGAAGGCATAGAGGAGGAGTAGAGGTATAGCTGTACTATTTCTTTAACTTTGGCGTTGGGTAGGATGTGTGGTTAAAGCCACGCCCTGACTGTTTTACCTGTGGGAATGACCCAGTACCCATTGTATAGGAGGCTGGGTGGGTGCTAGGGCTAGTCTGGAAAGTAGCACTATCCAGCATCTCCATAAACAAGGCATGGGGGCGTGGCTGTGTCACAGTCCACATGTTAAAGGAAGGGGTATCCACTCATATCCATTAGCTTAATGTAGTCTTGCTGCATAAGGTATCCTGTTAGCCAAAGAGTGTATATGTACTTGAACAACACCATTCAGTATGTGCTACATTACTGTGGAAACAAATTGTAGTTTGACTACCACAGCTCTCTTCTTTGCTCCAAAGAAATGTTATTAATAATGCTTCTGTTACAAAGCTTTAGTGCTGTTCAGGGTACACAGATTGGTTGTTGGGGTGGCTAGGATATGTTGCACATTTATGATATGGAGTCAACGTACTGGGGTGAGAAACCATAAATTTGTCTAGCTGGCAGTGCTACAATCACAGTTTTCAAATTTCTTCAGTCCTGTTATTTTATGATGGTTGCTGAATTTTGTTTATCCTGGAAACTTGGTCAGGTCATTACCTACAAATCTGTGTCATGTTGGATGTGTGGGTCAGTTTGTTAAAGGTCATGTAAATAGTCACATGGAGGGTGAGCTGAGTGTGGAGTGTTGTGGTGCAAACAACAGTAAGAATATGGTTTTGTCTGATTCCTATAGACGGCAGACTACAAGAGAATCAGTGGGTGACCAGTCAAAGAATTAGTTGTGCTGTAGTCAAAATTGTAGGCGATACTGCCTCCGTTTGATTTTATTTTAATAAAATATTAATATTTGCTATCATATCTATACTGCACCATCATTGTGTTTCCTTCTATTAGCAACATTGGAGCAAGATATCTTGACTTCACTCACACTCATGTTGTCCATCTCGTGGACACAGGAAACCCTGTAAAATAATTCGACTGCGTTAGAGATGCACATTTGTTTTTCTTTTCATTTGATTCAGGTGGTTTTACTTTTGCTGTGGTGACATTAATTGTATTACAGTGGTTGATCTGTGCTGTGAAGAAGCAAGATGTGTTCAGTCTGTTAGTCATTCCATGATACTGTATCTGCTGCAGATGTTTCTACGTTTAAATGAGAAGAGAGGTTATTATATAAAGTGATTTGGAAAAGTGTTTATGGGCTGTTCCAAGCTAATATTGCAGTTCTTGAAGGAACTGAGTATACATTGACAAACTGCAGGAAGTATAACTAGTGTCTCATCTGAGACTTAAAAAAGTGTTCATGAGTCACAGGTCATTGCTGACGTAGAAAAGAGAGACAGCTGACATTGAGGAGGAACATTTGAGATGTCGTACCTGTAACGCAGTTGCAGATGGAGACACCTGAGCTTGTAAAGTTTAGTTGTCATGTTTAATGTCATGTCTCATTTCTTCTAATACGTAACTGATGCTGTAGCTTGAAAGCTTTGTCGAATTTTGTGTGGTGGTTAAGTCGTTTATGTTGGTAAAAGTCCAATATCACACATTGGGTGGCTGGATGGGCAGGGTATTGTGCAAAGTTTTGTGGAGAGAGATCACTTGGGGAACAGTACTGTAGATTGGGGAGTGATATTACAGTAGCCCTTAACTGTATTTCTTTTCAAGGAAATGGGGTTTGAAGATATGCCTAGTTCAGAATTTGGTCTAATGGTAGGCTTTGTGAGCATGACAATAAACCTGTGGGATTCACTTGTTCAGAAGATAGTCTCACCAATTAAAATAAATTCCAACTGTGAAGGAAGTTTGTTTGCTATGGAGACAGTTGGTTCATGATGTGATTAGATACAGTAATGAATTTGTTAGACAGTAATTTAGTCAGGCTCCTGGTTGGTTTGTCAGCTAACTGTTATTCAGTCAGGGTTGGTAACAGACAGTTGATGGCAGATTATGCCCTTGTTTTTCCACAAAGTGGGGAGGTTGTATGTTAATTTTGCATCCCATGGGTGTGGGTTCAGGACCTTTCTTTCTGTGCTGAACAAATATGCAGCGGTAGCCTATAGGATTTTTGACCTTCACCTTGAAAATTGCAAGATTTGCTTATTGGTTTTGCTATACCATATATGTCCATTCATCTACATGAGAATGGCTGAACACACTTTCTTGAATTTGATCTTGCAGAGTTGTACTTAGTGGTGTTGACCTACACCAGTTTTGATTAAACTTTTACAACCATAACAGACATGTTGTGTGTGAACCCACATGTGTTTCTGTTCTCATCACAAGTGTAACCAGTGGAATATTTTAACAGAGTGAATAGTGCATCAAACAAAAGCTGATGAGCCAACATGCCAAAAATACTCCTAACTTGTTAAATTGTTTCTTACTGTGCACCAGTCATTGTAGCAGCCTGTAATTCCACGCATCTAAAATATTGCATTGTTTTGTACTAATCTGACTAAAGAGTTGTTTGTATGATGATGTGTGTGTATGTGTCTTCAGGTTTGTGATTAAAGCATGCTTTGTAGGATCATACTCAACACAGTGGCAGGTGAAGTTATAGTGTTGATCTTTTATGCAGGTACTGGAAGTCTGTATTTGTTTCTAATCAAGACAGCTAAAGTGTCTGGTAAACCGTCACTTGGTTTATTAAATTCCTACTAGTCGGAGAGTTATCTGGATTCATTGGCTTATGTAATCATCACACATGACGTACCTGGATTATATGGCATATGGTTACACGCAGAAGGAAGCAATCATGGACTGTTTTTGGGTATTATTTCAACATTTTTTGGAGGAGGGAGAAGAATAATGAATAGTGGCAGTCAGGATAGTCAGTTTACAAGCTTGGATTCACATTTGTGAATATGACAGAGGAATCATGCCACTATGCTGCAAAGCTTGATAATCATTCACTGGCCAAGTATTTAACCTTAAAATGACCTGTGTACACATATGCCAACACATGTATAAAACACCACTTGAAATTCATGTATATATTTGGGCAACAAGGAAATTTACTGATTTTGTAAGGCATGCTGCATAATCACTGTTCTTTTTTTTCCACAAAATGCCATTTCATAATTTTATCCCTTATTGTTCAAATAATATGTTTCCTATAAACCATGTGCTAACATTTAAATACCAGCCAGAGTGTTTAAAGGATACATGTTATAAAAATGACAGAACTTGTGACTGGTGGAAAATTGATTACTTTTGCTAAATTCTTGCTGTAGCAGGAAGATTATGAACTGTATTGAAATCTAAACTGTGTCAAATTTCAGAATTGTGCAAGAACTTCTCTTTGGTTGATTGAAGTCTGACCTGTGTCAAATAAACTTCAGATCTGTTCAAGAATGTCTCCATCTAAAGTTTCATGTTATGTGCATAAGAACAGACATTAAAAATGCAGTGTGTAAAGACAGAGAGCTTTCTGAGAGAAATGTTAAAATCTTGGATTATCTGGATTGAAGTTTGGTTCACTTGAGGGAAATTTAAAACTACTTCAAAATCTGCACACTTTAAGGGTCCCTCGTGTTAGGTTCAGTGGTGCATGCAGCAGAGAGAGGTGTAAATATATGTCATTGTGCTACCGTCAACTTTCTGCAGTCATACTGATGTATACTGGCATGATTGTACATTTTCCTTGTGTTCAACAGAAGAAATATCTGTTGTTTTAATAACAATTCTGAGTCATGAGGCTGTAAATTGATACAAATGTGAAGAGTCTATTGTAAGTGTAACAAAGAGTGCATTAACTGGGGGAACTTGTTGGATAAGATGCAAACTAAATGTTAATTTAAAAATGTACACACACACACACACACACACACACACACTCACAATGTAAAAAATGTATCACATCATTTTGTTATTTATTCCACTTGGACATTGTACAGTCTTCTTCTTTTCCACATCCAGAAACGAAGAATGAAGGCTTCTCAAAGGATATATGTCGAAGCATGGTTGCCATGATGGATGTGGATCGGTCTGGCAAACTTGGCTTTGAGGAGTTCAAAACCCTGTGGATTGACATTCGACACTGGAAGGTAAAATTTAAGCAAAAGGCATTCAGGTTCCTTTACTGTGAAGTAACAGTGACCAAAATTGAGTGAGAGTGGCAAAAACATCAGGGAGACCAAAGAATTGGTTTCAACTGATGGAATTTTGTCATGTAAAATTAATCAAAATTTGGGATCTACAGTAATTTAGACGTAAAGTTTCATGGTTTAAGCTTACTGATTTATGCTGGTGAAAATCGTTTTTGTAAATATTTTAGGGATATCCAGTGTTTAGTATAGACTTTCAGGCAATTTTTTTCCTCCTATTCCTCCTCTCTTTCTTTACCACCACCACCACCACCACAAGGGTTGTGCATTACTGCTTACAGTTACAGTAAAAGTGCAAGTACATAATGTATCATATGAATGGTACTATTTCAAAATGCATGTTGGGGCTTTTGCCCTGGGGATCAAGCGGCAGGCATGTGAAGTTGAGTACTGACTGTATCTAGTGCCATGGTTAAAACTGAGTAGAGCTATACCGCTGCTTCCCCTGTATGGCTACATGACATGGCATGTACAGGGAAAAGTTTGTGTCTCACCTTTACTCCATGGCTGTAAATTGTTCCATTCTTGAACATTATTTTTATCTCACATAGGACGGTTATTTTCTGTTATGTTATTCCAAAAGATTCCCCTTTAGAATGGTATGGAAGCTGTCTTCCATTTTATGGTGGAGATGAGTTTCACAGAATTTTGGAAATGACCATATGGCATTCTCTGATCATATTTCAGGCTGTGTTCAGCTTGTATGACAAGGATAACTCTGGATGTTTGAGTGCATTTGAACTGCGTCAAGCCCTCAATTCAGCTGGCTATCGCCTTAACAACCACATCCTTAACATACTTGCACTTCGCTATAGCACCAAGAATGGGTTGATTACATTTGATGACTTCATGATGTGTGCTGTCAGGCTGAAGGCCATGATTGGTGAGTTGAGCCATTCTGCATTGCTGAAAGGGTGAATAATGTGTGTATGTGTGCGTGTGTGTGTGAGAGAGAGTGAGTGAGACAATTTTATATTCTACACTGTATCCCAGAGGTAAAAAATGTTTGTTTGGTTGGTTAGTTGGTTGTCTTTTTTAGCAGCCCATGCAAATTATTTGGTGAACAAAATGGTACTGTGTTGTGTAATGCTTTTCCCTCCATTATTTATTACTCTATCAGTACTGCATTCATTCATTTATTAGTATTCAGCGCTAGATGTGGCTCTTGGCACACTGCATCCTAGGCAAGTTCTTGGGGGTAGTTTGCCATTGCTTTTCCCCGCCTTTAGACGTTCCCACTTTCGCCGCCACGTGCCTCTGCGTCCGCAGCAACGCGAGAGATCCTAGCAGCGAAAGGTGGAACTGTGGGCGAGAAAGATGTCTTGTAGTAATTTTGTCTAAATTCCGACTTCCACGTAAATTTAGGGATCTTTTACATGGCGTAAATCTACGACATGGGACCGACGGCTTTACTTCCTCTCCGAAGGAAGGCGTACTGAGGATTTTTTCGCCCTAAAAATCCGACGGCTTCGGCTGGGTTTGAACCCGCGACCTTGGGTACCAAAGTCCAGCACGCTACCTCTAGACCACCAAAGCCGCATCAGTACTGCATACTCATTTGTAAATCATGGCTGGTACAGTAGTCCAATTAGTGGCTGCAGTATCAAGGAAAGCAGTCACACCCCACCCAGAGAATGTAACATTCCTTAAAAGAATGGTGGAGAATAAAAATGTCTGTTTTTATTTCTGCATTCCCATGAAAATATATAATAATTTAATCCGTAATATGAGTCACAATGTGCTGCCAATTTTATGCACAAGAAATGTATCTTGCTAAATATGAATCTATATCAACAAATGCGAAGAGTAAATAATTTTTCATTACATGTTTTTTGTTTGTCAAGCTTTGTAATGTAAAAACAGATTGAAAATAATTGCATATTTTGCAACATGAGAACAAATATTTGTATGTGGGGTGTGTAAAACATCTTGCCTTTCTGTGTAATGATTATTTTCGTAGGAGATGCTAGATATATATGTAGTCATTTGCATCATTTTTACAGTATTGTCTGATTGTGCCTGACTAAACTTAGGTTGGGGAAACAGAGATGTTAAAAAATTTTGTGGGAAAACTGTTAGGAGAACTAAGAAGGAAATGGAAAATATGTTGTATGTGAATTGGGTTTAAGTGGCTCTGGATAGGTTCTAATGTCTAATATGTCAACCCAGACTACTAATGTGTTGCAGATATCTTCCATGAGAAGGACCCTGACAGCAGCAACACTGCAGCGTTCACATTGGAAGAGTGGGTGGAGAAAACACTATACTCGTAAAACATTGCGGGTGCACCTACCATCTCTCGATAATCACTAATTCCACGTAGAGGCATGATGAAACATTTTTTATCCTGTAAGGTTTTGTGTTTGAGACGTATAAAATCCATTCTGTAATGTGTATCACACGTGAAGTAGAATTGGGGTAACTTTCAGTTGTTGATTTGATGGCTGACCATGGAGGTCAAGTAATTCAGCAGTTTAATATGCAGTATGTTTAAACATTTTTACTTATGATATATTGTCATTGCTGCCAGAAGTCTGGGGTTAAAACACATCAGCTTACTAATAAAGGGGTAACCAATTGACTGAAATTTTTCAATTTGGCTGCAGTTTTATAGTATGGCAGTGCACCCTCCTCCTCTTTCTCCTACTCCTCCTCCTCCTCCTTCTTCCTTCTTCTTCTTCTTCTTCTTCTTTGTCTCCTCCTCCTCTTCCTCCTCCTCTTTCTTTTTCGTCTCCTCCTCCTCCTTCCTCTTCTTCTGTGATGCTTGGGAACATTTATGGACCATGACCTCGCTGTCACCATGTTCCAAGACATTTTGAATTCTTACAAGGAAAGGATGATTTCACACATTGTCTTTGTCCAAAATGTCTGTGGCACTGACCTGGTCTCTTCTCCAGTGAGTATCAGAAGGAAACTAGCCACTCCACTAGTGAAAGCATGGAAGTTGGTCATTCTGACCCTTGCAGCATGGATTGTGTTCATTGTGTGTGTGTGTGTCTGTGTCTGTCTGTCTGTCTGTCTGTCTGGTGCAAGAGGGGCCAGCAAAAGACAGTCAAGCAAATAACATGTTTCTGAAGTTTTCTGTTGATCAATAATTAACTTCATAGCCTGGGCATAATCACTCTTCCGTATGAAGCATATATTACAATGTGTTTCCCACAACATACAAATATGTATATGTCGGGATGTAAGCACTTCACTTTGTTCTCATTTAAGGGTTAAGGTTCCAGTATGTTAGGCAAGAATAATGGAGAAGACTGTGCCATTTTGTCTGAGTGAGAAGCCTTAGCAGAAGTATTAGATAAAGGAACCTGATAATTATCAGTTATGCTGCAAATTAGTGATTATTGCAAGATATGCTAAGTAAGCTTCTTCAGAATCTTCTTTTCATGTTACTGTTTGATCTCCTTCCAAACATCATTATGATGTGTAAATTTGTTGTGGATAACACACCTCCTGTTACATCATGCATCATTTGTGCTGTGGTGTAAAACACCATGACCCTGTCCTCCATGTGGCATCATCTGTTGTTGTGACTTGATGTATCATTCTCTTATGTGGAAATTTCACCTGTATGTATTCTGGTGATTTTTTAATATATACTTATTTGTAGTTACTTTATGGTCAGCACCTTAAGCCTAAGTTTGAACATATAAACAATATTATTACTTTTGATATTTATAAGTGTGAATTTTAATTTCTTCCATTATATTAAGCTCCATACATCCTGTAGCAGTATGTTAGAGTGTTTCAAGAATGAACTGTGGCATCTTTTTAAGTTAACCTTCCTCACCTGTAAGTGAATTTTGAATATGAATGCAATATGTCATTTATATGTATAATATTCTTCTGTACACTCTGTTCAGTCTGCTAACTTTTTTCATAAAGGATCACTTGTGGCTTCAGTATTTGACTGTGTCAGTAACATAGAGGAACTGTTTACTGGCACTACATTCCCAACTGTTTGGAGATAGCATATTTAATAGAATATTCCCCAGGTGACTGGAGTGTGAGTCCAGATGATTGCAAAACCTGTTATTATTAATGCATTATATTGAAGACACATTGTCATTTCAGCCAAACTCACTGTTGATGAATTTTTTAGTACATCTGAATCTTCTTTTGACTAAATCTTGTTTCTTTGACATTAATAGTCCATGAGCAAGACCAGAATGCTTAGTACCAGAGAAATTATCAGTTTAAAAAAACGGAAACTTGACAGTTACCATTTGGCACCAGACCCCTTAAGGAAAATAGATACTACTCTGTATTATCTATCCAAATGTTGCAGGATTGGATTCTAGAAACTTTGAAAGGCAAATATTTGTGGAATTTATTCTTTCAGCAGTTTGGTAGAGTTAGAATTTCTCTCAACATTTGTGACTTTTTCATAATATTGTCATACTAAGCAGTTTTATTGCTTAAATATTATTTATTTTATAAGAAAACTTGTATTACAACTGCTGTAAAAGGTTGTTAATATATGCCTGCAAGTTATTTCTGTCAATCATGTGCCTTTGCTTTGAAGAATAACTCTGTGCTCAGTGTACCAGCAATTGGAAGGCCCAGTATTCTCCTGACATGAAACATTCAGTGACATGACTTGTATGTAAAAATTTTATTCAACACATACAATTCCACCATGACATATTTTGCCCAGGCCATGCTTATAAATCTTGGTTGTTTCTTGATTAAGACACAATGTGTAGTTTTAAGACCAATCCAGTGGCTGTTCAGTCTGAGCCAAGTACAGTATTCTACTGCTTGAACACTGGAATTGTGGATTCAATCCCCACTTCATACAGTGAAGTATGTATGCATTTTTTCTCTGTCTTACCGTATGTAGGTAGAGGTTTTGCTGTGGGCCAGTACTTTTCTAGGGGGTCCTACCAAATGTCTACAAACAAGGTTCATAAACCCAAAAATCTGTATGCCTTGGGCTGCATTGGCCTGTAGTGCCACAGTGATACAGTTATTGACAGGTGGTACCTTAATGATAGATATGATTACTATAGATTAGAAGTTCTGGATATGTGAACATTTGGCAACATAGTTTTTGAGAGCAGACATTGGTGACCATCATGGCCTGTCTGTAATAAGTGAATGTTGTAATCTGTACAGCTTGTACTTGTGATGGAATGAAGTATGTATATTTCAGTGTTGTTGCTTCCTGATGGTTTGTATTGGTTTCATTGTGGAGAATAATTTATTTTCTTCACTTCAAGGAAATGTTATTTAATCAACAGACAGAGGGATATAGATACAGATATATGCAGAAAACCAACAATAATAAATATAATTATGAACAATGATTAATACAATTTGGGAGAACAGAAAATGGCAGCCTTTGAAAGCTGCTTTCATGGATTAAATACATTACCAAACCAACTGGATTTTGGGGTGGTGTCTCCAGTGATCCAATAAGCCAGGTTTGGAGTCATCATCTGGTGATAACATATCACCATGACATTCTGCAAAAATATCTAGTTCAAAACTATTTCCATATTGAAAAGGTGGGGGCTGCATACATTAAGGAGTTTCAGATTTATTTATCTGCATTATTTTATGGGCAGGAATTGTTGACTTGTGATGGACTAGGACAAAGTTGGTTTTCACTTGAATTAAAAAACATACAAGATAGCCACTAAGGACTTAAAACAGAAACATTCTCTTCCTGTAGAAATGAGCTGAAAGGTCATGAAATGGCATGACATGTAGGAGGTATTGGTCATTTGCACATAGCATTATTGTGATACTGTTGAGATCAGGAAGGCATAATATGATTGTTGGGAAACCTCTACCAGTATTGTATTTGTGGGAAAAATCAACCGATCTATTGGTCCAAATGTTGAGCTATTCAACTACCTCCCTACAGAGTTCAAAATGTTACAGGAAACTTGAGATTGAGTTGGTTCATGGGACATTTATTGTACAGACATTAAGTTTAGAACATAGGGTGATTATGAAGTTTCAAGAGTGGGTGTTGTCAAAAGGTTATATTTCCATGGGCACAATGGTGAAGATCAAGAAAAGGTTATTGTACCATGGATACAGTGATGACCAAGCAAAGTTTGTACCATTGTGCCATGGGCACAGTGTTGATTGAGGACCAAGAAAGGGTTACTGTACCATGGACACATTGTTGAGGGACAAGCACCTATGTGCATTGGGACCAAAAGGGCTCAAACCCAATAATTATTCTGTTCTATACTGAGGCTGAGTAAAGGTTTCTGTACCATGGGCACACTGTTGAGATCCAAGAAAATGTCACCATACCATGTGCACAGCATTGAGGGCCAAGCAGAGGTCACTGTCACATGTGTATAATGTTGAGGGCCAAGGAAGGGTTACTGTACCAGAGGCACAGTGTTGACGGGCAAGAAATGGTTACTGTAGCTTGTGCACAGTATTGAGGGCCAAGAAAATGTTATTGTTCCAGGGGCACACTGATGAGTGTGAAGCTTCTAGCTGCTGTATTCTATTATGTTTGACACTAACTTAGTGACCTCTGCAATAATTTTAATCAAGAGTCTGTCTGCTGCAGTGGAAATAAATTAAACTAATGCTCCAGTTATGGTCTGTACAGAATTCCTGGCATTTGCCCACCTGAACCTATATATGGTACATTTAGCTGTCCCTATTAAGGGGCTGGTGAGAATGATGGCTGACAGGTGACAGAGCTTAATATACAAAGAGTGTTCAATAATTTATCTACCTGAGTAAGAAAGAAACAACTTATCACAAAAAAATATTTTTTATTTTTCAATGTAGTCCCCTAATAACTCAATACACTTCGCCCAATTTTGTTGCAATGACTTTATCCCCCTGGGAAAAAAAATCTTTTTACTTCTCTTCAAACCAGGTCATGACTGCCTCCTTGACTTCTTCATCGCTTGAAAATCGTTTACCCCGAAGAAATTTTTTCATAACTCGGAACAGAAAATAATCCAAGGGAGCTAGGTCTGGACTGTAGGGTGGGTGATTTAGGTGTTGGAACCCACATTGCCGAATGGCAGCTTGAGATTTTGCAGACATGTGCACTGGCGCGTTGTCATGCAGGAGCAGCACGCCTGCTGAGAGCTTTCCTCACCTTTCCTCTTTGATGACCTCTCGCAAAGCGGTAATTGTGTTAGCATAGATCTGTCCAGTTATGGTAGTCTTCTGTGGCATGAATTCTAAAAGCAGAAGTCCTTTCTCATCCCAGAAAACAGTTGCCATGATTTTGCCAGCAGATTTTTCAACCCTAAACTTTTTAGGGGTAGGGGAATTCTTGTGCTTCCACTGCATGGACTCCATTTTGGACTCAGGATTTCTGTGATATATCCAAGTCTCGTCTCCTGTCACCAAACGTTGAAAAAAATGTTCCGGATCCTCAATGAGCAGCTCCAAGTTCTCTTGACAGCACTGGCAATGAGTGTCCTTCTGAAAAGGACTCAGCATTCTTGGGACTCATCTTGCACTGACCTTGGACATGTCCAGCTTTTCATGAATAATGGTCCAAACTGCTCCTGCTGAGATGCCTGTCTCTTCTGCTAATCTCGACACCTTCATTTGCCTATCTGCCAAAATCAAACTTTCCAATTTCTGGCACATTTCTTCAGAAGTCACTTCCACAGGACGCCCAGTGTGAGGGTCATCTTCAGTCGACTCTCTTCCCCACTTAAATTGTTTACTCCAAAATTTCACTTTGTAGTAAGAAGGGGCAGACTCCCCATAAACTGCC
>Ga0123354_10003323_pt1 | contig 22135 bp, 17 predicted proteins | sample TergutLab28metaG_2_FD_97872 | JGI IMG/M metagenome (GOLD analysis project Ga0123354, IMG submission 97872) | Labiotermes labralis P4 segment gut microbial communities from Petit-Saut dam, French Guiana - Lab288 P4 | ecosystem: Host-associated > Arthropoda: Insects > Digestive system > Gut ... | reverse complement strand
TAGGTGTCATGATACCAGAGGCTGTATAATACAATTTTGACCTCCTGATGATGAGCAAATAGTGCTCGAAACATGTAGAGGCATGATATAAACCTTTTGTAAAACAAATTTTGTGCATCAAGTTGGTTAATTACTAAGATAAATACTTGTATACTGAAATGCATGGTCAGCAAAACATCAAAATTTGTAGACACTTAGGTTACAGTGTAAAGTAGGGTACAGTGTATTTGGTGGTTTAATTACCAAGCTTCACTAAAATAACAGCTGATTGTACTGCCATCCCACTTCTTTTCCACATAGTTCTTGCCACATCTGGGATATTTAACATATTGTAACAAGCTTCTAAATTCCCTGTTCACAGAAATTTGTATCGTGTATTATCAACTGTCAAGTCCTATTGTTTGCACTTTGTTATCATCTTTACATTGTGGCTGCCAAAGTTTGGCTTCAGCAATGGAAACAAATGATAATCGCTCCCTGGATAATATTACAGCTGGTGTATGTTACTAGGATACAAAATTATACACCATGTGAACTGATTTTCCCACTGACTCTCAGATAATGTTATTTTGGGTTGCACATATAGAAATACCAATTCCATTTAACCAACACTTTACAGAATCCTCCCAGCTATACACTGATATATGTATATGTCGGTTTCAAAACGACGTTCTATGTCATCCAACACCTAGACTCCATTGCTTCCTATCTTCCCACTGGCCTTCATTTAGGTTTCTTTCATTCATGGCCTTCCTTATACCTTCCATCCAGTTTTTTTTTTTGGTCTTCCTCATGCTCTCTTTTGTTTTGGCATCCACTTCAATGCTATTTTGGGTAATCTTCCTTCTGCCATTCTTTGAACATGATACTAAAAATAAATGTGAATCTGTCTGCTTCTTTGTAGAAAGTGGGTAAGCACATTTCTTCACCAGTGCCTTCAGGTAGAGACTAGCTACTGGGAGTAAAAGGAAAGATTACCGTCTTCTGGGCTGAGATCACGTGCATTTGGCAGATGTTAATCAAAATTACGAGGAACCTTTTGCTTCAAACATTACGGGAGATGAACTCAAAGACATCTGTCATACTCTGATGACAGTGGCAGCAGGTTCCCCCGAAATGTTGGTGTACGTCTACCAGAATACGGAGCATCGCGCTGTAAAAGACTAATCTTTACAGCCATAGGCATGGAAATTTCAAAACTTGAAAAGGGAGGTTCTACATTCCCCTGGTGATAAGATGAAATTAAAGATGAAGTTCAGAGACCTACTGCTCAAAGCACAATCTGAGCCACAGTGCAATCCTGGTGTTATTCACATTCTTAAACTACTGTGTATCAAGAGAGCAAGGAAAAGGGTCAAACATATACTTCAGGCATCAGTATTGTTGAAGCTAAGAAACATCATAATTTAATTTGCTACGAATGGCAAGGATGAAGAAATCCACTTATGAAATAAGAACATCAGAGGATGGAATCCTGTTTATGCAATGGAGACAATGGCTGATGCAAGAGCTCTACAGTTCAGCACAACCAGAACTTTGCCTGATATGAGGTATGGAGAACACATACAAAGTGATAGCAGTAAAAGCAGTCAGTGGTATGTGTTAATATTAAGAAACAAGACTGAATGATAAACTCAACAACTAAAAAAAAGTTCTCAATTTTATGCACAGAACTAGCAAAATATTTGAGGTGGTCTGTGGTGTAACGTGGATGCACACCATAACCTGTTTTTTGGTAAACACAAAAAGTTAATTATGCAAAAGCTGTTTGTATAATACAGCACAATGTAAGTTCAGATGGCATCCAGCTTACCTCAGGTCTTATTTTCGAGAGGATATATAAACACATTCAATGAAAATTCATCTATTAATATCTTAAATTTGGATAAAGTGATTCCTGCATCAACTGTGTGGATAGGGCCAGTTTTTAGTAACATTGATTGGACACGACAAATTTTAGAATACCGCACTTATCTCTTTGTACTATGACATATCTGGTTTAAGTCTCAATATTACACATTATACCATAAAGATAATAAAAAATTTCAACCGTCTACATATAAAAGTTTTGTCATAATTGCATTGCAGATATTCAGGTGCAGTGGTTCTCACATGCCTGCAAAAAATTGAATTATATCAGTCTCAGGATGTGTGTCACCTAAACATGAAGCCAGCAGTAAATCTGTAACTTGGTATCGCATCTTACCTTGATTATGTGCAATGTATATGGAACATTTCACTTGGATAAGTACCTTTTTCTTGTTTTGCCTTTAACAGCTGGAGTTAATAACTTATCAGTCACCAATAAAAATTATTCTATGCTTTCATTTAATCGTTTTCAGTGAAACATATAATTATATAAATATTAGTTGCATATAGAACATAACACAAATGAACATTAACACCATGACACACTGCATGTGATAAAGTGGCAATGCTTCCTTTTTTTTTAAAGGCCGCTTGCATATAAGAAATTTTGCAGAAACATTCAATTTTCATTATGATTAATAAATCAAAAAGAGAGTTGTGTGCTCAAGTGTACCCTGTTTTTTTTATGTCTCCCCAAAAAACACAGTGTTGCAACCTAGTCAATTTTCTTGCAAGGTGGATAGGAGAAGTTTTCATACAGACCACCTAATATACAAGATTTGAGGTACCCACAGCAGTGACACTAAATATTTATCTTCTGGGATGTTACACCATACTAAGTGGTAACTCAACATGGTGTATTATCCCAGAAGACATGAATCATTAACCACATATGTTGTTATTGTTTTAAAATTACAGTTGGTGGAGGAATAAATACGGACACAAAGGAGGTGGAAATCAGACAAGTCAGGAGGGTAAAGCAAGTGAAGTGGGGAAGGGAATGGGGTGCAGAAGGTGCCAAGTTTTGGATGTGGACAGGTCTGTACATTATATTATGTGTGTCCACATCCTTCTTTTATTCTAATTCAATAGACTGTCTTGCCAGGTTCCTTTCTTCTGTTTATAACCTTACTACTGCCTTGCCCCCTCTTGTTGCCACGTTCGCTTACCAAGATTTCTTGAGCACATGAGATTTGGACAAAAAAAGCCCTTAAAAAACCTCTTGGCTTTATAAGTCCAAAAGTAATGAACTAGAGACAAGTCAAACCTTTTTGAAGCCGTATTGGATGCATCATAGATCAGCTAAAGACAAAAACAATGTATTGAGGCACTGATTTCTAGTCCTACCTGCAAGAAGTTAGAATTGTATGGTGTCACTATAAAGTCTATGGCAGTTTCCTGCAATGTATTCCTCTTCTGAACCACAGTTTCTAACATCTTCTTTTTTCTCTCCAGCTCATCCTTCTTGCTTTGGACATCAGCTAAAGCACATCTCTGCTCCTCCTGCATGAAACTCATGTATTAACATTCCTGTTCACAATTCCTTTTAGTAGAAGCAAACCATAAAAGCACACAACAAAATGACAGTAGACAACCTATAGTGAATATCAACATATTTTGAGATACACATTTCTTCTTTGCAGCTAATGAAAAGTAAATATGGCTTAGGTCTTCATTTACTGAAAAGACAAAGATTTTCAATTACATCATTATTCTTCTGCTGCAACTGGCACATACATTAGTTGAATTCAATGGGTTAGATCATTCATTTTACTAAAAATTCATCACATTCCATTTATTTCTCATAAAAGCAAGTTAAAAACCTGTGTATTACAATTAATTAATTTAAAGAAATCCCTACATGACACATGAGCTCAGACAGGAGGGGCATGAAGTGCATACAGAATTTTAAAGGACTAAGAAGGAGACACAATAATGAGACAAAAAGTATATGGGTGATTCCTTGTCAAGTCACACAATAATAAGAGAAAACTGACACTTTATTTTTTTCTTTAAATTTTGAAAACCATTGGGACAGGAGAGGCATGAAGTGCATACAGAATTTTATAGGACTAAGAATAGATGTGATAATGAGACAAAATGTATATGGTTGACTCCTTGTCAAATCACACAATAATAAGAGAAAACTGACATTTTATTTTTTTCATTAAATTTTGAAAACCATTGGACACCTGCAGAATTATTATTCATAAAGTTTGAGCCCACAGATTGATTAGTTTTTTGAGATATCAAATTATGAATCCTAAATAATTTTATCAAAATTGTACCACACATGGCTCTTTTGAACATAATATCCATGCAACATTTAGGGCAGAGGGCTGGACAAGAGCTCATTTCCAGCTGGTATCATGCTGTTTACCCCAGTATACCAAAAATATTAATTATTTCATGTAGAAGTAGAGACATCTGTGACTAAATTAACCTTGCCTTTTAGCCCCTTGCAATCTGACATCAGGGAACAAACGCCAGCAGATAAAACACATAAAGGACTGGATGCTACACAATGCAAAGTGGATAAATCAGCAGTTCCATTCCATGTCAATGTTCCAGGTAAATGTCATGTCAAATGGCAGTATTGGTTGCATAACTATATCTTTTATAAGATGTATGGGTTTAAAATGTGACAAATTGGAAAATGCAGACAGAAAACCAATTGGAAAAGTGTCATAACTGCTGCAGGATGGATCTAAATAAAGGAGTATTCTAGCAATATAATACCATATTGCAGGACCAATGGGACCACACCTGCTGACTGAATACTGCAATGAACAGGCAATAACATTTCATAAAAGTGCAGAAACTCACATGTTTACAAGAGGATCAACTTGAATAAGAGAACTGAAAATATGGATATCATGTATACATGACTGTCTAATGTCTGTATAAGACCTTATGTAGCCTACAACATTTTAAATCACATTCACAAGCTCTCAACATTAAACAGCTGCTGCCGTGCACTGCTTGTAAAACATCACTGTCCTATGTTCCACTTTCCATTTTAAAAATTTGTAGTCATAATTATTTTTGTAAATTCCAATACTCTGGTCTACATGAATTTTCCACAAAATCTCCAGTCTTCAGGGTTAAAAGAGCAAACACTTGCTGGCATGAGTTTAGCACAAACCAATGCACAACATTGCAAACTATTGCTTTGATCAGAGTTTGATGTTGGTCCTGGTACAAAGAAGTGCAATGCCAAGTGTAACCTGATGTTGAACTTACAAGGGTTTACCGCCACTATCTTACTATTAACATTATGTTCTTCCTTCATACAGAGACTATCCCAGCCAAGGTCAGAAAATAGGAAGAATGACTAGTGCTGTAAAGGACAAAACATTCGGCATGCTAATGGAATAAAGACTGTTGCACGTTGTGCATTATTGTGCTACCACACTTTTCCAATCTTGAAATTATTTTCTAAATCTTCATATAGCCTAGCATTACACAAACTCTATATTCCTTGACATATGTTTCACCAATCAGAAAGAGTACACTGCTGATGCAAAATATTACACTACTGCTGCAGATCAATTGACACATCCTTCAAATCTCCCATTCTGACTAGGTGCAGCTGCTGATGTTGGTTATTACCCACATGCTTCTCTCTATGCATCCCTTCCACTTGCCATTCAGAATAGGAGCTGCTGCTACTGTGGAACACTGCCCACATGCTTCAATCTACACAATCTTCCCGCCTTCCATACTGACTAGGAGCAACTGCTACTGTTTGAATGTACCCACATGCTTCAATTTACGCATTCTTCCTGTTTTCCATTTTGACTAGAAACAGCTGCTACTGTTGGACAGCACCCATATGCTTCCATCTATGCATCCTACCCACCTTCCATTCTGATTAGAAGCAGCTGCTACTGCTGGATGGTGCCCACATGCATAAATTACACATCCCTTACTGTCTTACTTATGCAATGTTTTTCAGAATTCCAAACCATTCACATTATATTATGGTAAACCAAATGAAACAGACGTAAAATTTCAGGATCTATCATCTTCTGTAAACATCTTGTTTAGAAACACCCAGTGGAGCCTCCTACCCTCTGTCAAACCATATATCCAGGTTTTTGTTTATCATTATTTATCATTTACTTTCTTAAAACACTGGTCTAATCTGAGGTACTATCCTAGCTTTTGCCTTGAGGGACCACTGAAAACCATGACAAAACTACAGTCAATATAATGAGTCACCAGGGCAAGATTTAAAAGTGAGCCCTCCTAGATAAAAAGCACAAATGTTACCCATGAAACCACAACAATGGTTAAAGTACACATTTAAAATGCCATAATTTAAGTATCAGAACTTTCAATGATCTATGTGACTACTGGTTCTACATCATTTTAACTCCTGTAATTAATGGTACAGCACATAGTTAAAACTCTATAGCATATCTACATCAAAAACTATACATGCTTTTAATCCTTTAATTAACAACCAAACAAAATGTGTCCCCATATGCAGAAAGTACATGTGTAAAACATAGTGAATATTTGCTTACTACAATTTCTTTAATTTACCCACCCATTGTGTTGTTAGGCCTTCATGTAGCCCGCACAGATACATGCAGACAACACAATCTATTTCAGAACTGCAGATTGCAGAAGAGGTTTACTATGTCCTTAACAATAATCAATAACCACAACTGCATTCAAAATGACAAGCATAAACTGCATGAAGAATAGAAATAATGCTATCATGATACAATTTGTCTTTTTATCAAAATTATAAAGACCAAGGTTAAGGTGGATGGATGACGTGAGGGAGGACCTGAGGAGGATGGGTGTCACAAACTGGAGGATATGTGCACACAAGAAAGACGAATGGAAGATGGTCGTGAAGGAGGCCAAGGTCCTACAAGGACTGTAGAGCCATGTAGTAGTAGTAGTAGTATGGGTTAAATTGCCTGACAACATCCCTAATGCTAAATCTGACTGAAATATGCTGATTAGTGTCAGAGATGTAACATGTGGATGAGTGGATAGGTAGACATGACTTACATGTGTTTACTGCATGCACTTTGTGACAGACCACATAACAGTGAAAGAAGTAGGTTGTGGGGAAGTGAGCTAGACTGAATGGTCTGGGCTCACATTCTATAAGGGGTCTGGTATTACGTTGTTAAACCCGTGGATTCTACAAGTATGTATTACCAGGCAGAGTTGCAGATCAGCCATCAGAAGCCAACCCCAATTTAACTAATAATATCTTGTAAAATATGATATCATATTATTTTAACGTTTAATTCAAACTTACTAATGTAATGCCCATTTGCTTGAGTTGTTGCTCATAATTCATCTGCTGGAAGCCCATCTCCCGCTCTGCCTCTTTTTTGGCTTCTTCTATCTGTTGAATGGCCTGTCTCTTTACCTCATCCATTTCCGCATGATGTCTGAAAGGACCAACAACGGGTAACAGATGTATTCATAACAAATTACAAACTGTTATATCTAGCCACTGGCAACACTATATTTAGAAAGTAATCAATGTATATTGCCTTACTTTTCTTCTTGAATTCTGAGGATTTCCTGGCAGGCAAATTCATAGTCTGCCAGCTGTTCAGCAGTTGTTGTGCTGCTTTCAAAAGGGTTGCTCACACGAAAGTAATGGTCTCTTCCTATCACCACACGATCACCATGTCGAAGACCAGTTCTTTCCTTTGCTAATTCACCATTTACAAAAGTCTCACCATCACAACCCGGAATAAGAGTTAATTTAGAGTCCATATTCTCAATTGTGCTGCAACCAATAACATTAATATCAGCATATCTGTATGAAACATACTTCTGCTACTACTGAGGTTAAGAACAAGTGAATCCTCTGTGTGCCCTATCAGATGTGCCAACAAAACACAAATAACTTTTGAAACAAGAGTTGAGTAATATAGCTGCATAGTATAGAGGAATATTTGTGCACAAATAAAAAAAGTCTATACATAATTGAAACTGGAACAGTTGACCTTGATATCAACATTAGTTTTGTACACACTTGTCAACCAGCAAGAATGAATTCCAAATCAATTCATAGTCTTGCCTGCCAGGTGCACAAATTTTCAAAAGTTTAGAATCAACCTCAAAATTTTAGGTGACATTGTACAAAATATAGTCATTTGAGTGACTTAGCACTGAGGATTTGCGTATGCTGGACTTGTCTTGCATTTTGATGTGGAACCTAGTCACATGGTTCAGACAAGATACAGTATTAACATTAAATCATATTTGTCTTCAAATTAGTCAGAAATATTGGTGTTTTTGCCTAACAGGTATCTGGCCTTTAAAACTGTCATTAATGGAAGGTACAGAAAAACCACATACACACAAATAAAAAGAAATTACAAAAGCCAGGCATTGAGATACCACGTATGTAATTATATCACTTCCATTTTCACACTTGGACAATATTAAGTGCTTCAGTTCTGCTGCACAGAATGTACAAATCACTACCAACCCACTTTCTTACTATATACACAGCATTAACAAACAAGGCTCTGAGAGTGTAACCATGACAACAGGCATGCAGGAAATTAAGCTCCACATCCAATATTTGTGATAATCCAAATTTAGATATAAAAGGTTCAGGTTGTCTGTATTGATTTTTGTTGCTTTCTTAGTAAATGAGTGAATTTTCAGTCCATCAATCATACCAGTGGTGTGATTGGACTAGAGGTCCACTGAGAGCAATGTCTGGTTGTTGATCCTCAGTTGTTACACCTGACCGACCAATACGAACAACACCTGCTGGCAAAAGGTACAATAATGTGCCTGTTAGGCTCAGGTCAGCTGTTAGGTTGACCAAACAAGGTGAATGTTGCTTCCAATCAAACTGCAGGGCCAATCCACAGCGCTGAAAATAATTCACTTCAGCAGATTTCTGTTTCCCAGCCTCTTCAAGACATTCGGTCCATGATCTGGAATGCAGAGATGTAAGTAATGAGTGGTCCTCATCAGCACACACAGCTGTTCTAATGTCTTCCCTAACACACTCACAGTACAAAGGTATTTCCTTGCCTCCATCTTTATCAAACAGCCCCATAAATGTAAGTAAAATGACTCCCTTTTTCATGTGCCTGACCTAATTTTTTCACAAATATCAGTCATTAAAAACTTCTATATTAAGATACAATGATAAAAATTCATAACTCAATAAGTTAAAAAGGAAGCACAGATCTGTAGCTTTTGAGCAGAGCTGCAGTGTTTGACATGTGGTGGAACTGCACACACTTGACCTGGGTAAGGGGATGTCACTCCTGGGCATTTGCCTGGACAGTGATAATTCAAGCTTGATGAATTACAAGCACTTGATATGTTGGAGGAGACTTGACATTTTAAAAAGCAAAGGAAATGCTTTACTCTTTATAGTGGGTGGTATAATGAAACTGGTAAATAAAATTTTGGTAATATTAAATTGCACTTTTTACTTTCCTCTCACCTTTGTGCACAAGTGGCACTGTGTTATTTTCAGTGGAAATCATCGATAATAAAATTTAGTATTTCTTCTACTGTATATGCATACATGTTTTATTTCTTTAAATAAATATTTTTTTTTTAAGTTTTATTTCATTTCTGCACCCCACAAAAGCACATTTTTAATTTACGGGTGTGTTTCATAGATATTAAGAATCTGCTGCAGAGCATCACAGGACTAATCTTCCTGAATCAAACAATGACATAATTTCATATACAGTAAACAAACATTTTCATGCATACCATGGAATGCAAATAATATGCTCATGAAGGCTTATGATTCTGGATGATCCACACAGGTAGTAGTCCCGACATAAAAGAACTTTATGAAGGGAGAGAGAGAAAGAGAGAGAGAGAGGCTGGGTGCCACTTAAAACTTCTAAGCAACAGAATAGTGACATGAAGTTCCATACTGACAACCCATAAATATTAGCTACTACCACACAAAATTCAGTCCCCATGGCAAGCTTTCGTCCAGGATTTGTGCACCCCTGGCTTTACAGACCAGTCAAGTCTGCCTCCGTAAAAGTGTCTGCTCATCTTTGATGTATAAATTGTATTTACCAGAATATAAGATAGGGATTTTTTTAAAATTCATCATCTGGAAAATGGGGAGGAACAGATGCTGCTGGTGTTCTAGAAAGGGTACTGAGGAAGATATATGAGCCTAAGGCAGATGAGGTAACAGGGTATTGCATAATGGGGAGATCACCCAATATTATTTGTGTGATCAGATCAAGAATAATAAGATGGGCAGGGCGACCAGCATGTATGGGAAAAAGAACAGCTCCTTACCGGGTTTTGGTGGGCACACCTGAGGGAAAGTGACCACTTTCAAGACGTAGGCATATATTGGAAGATAACATTAAAATGCATCTTGAAAAAATACGATGGGGGTGTGGATTGGATTAATCTGGCTCAGAATAGGGACAACTGTTGGGCTCTTGTAAACATAGTAATGAAAATTTGGGTTCCATATAATATAGAGAATTTCTTGACAAGCCCAGAAAGAGTTAGCCCCACAAAAATAACTGATCCAAAGAGCTAGTTTGTTAGTTAGTTAGGAATTCATTTTATTCAGCTGTAACTTCCCTGCTGTCAACAACATTGCATGAACTATTAGGTCTGTAGTACCTTCCTAGAATATAACAATATGCTGAATTTGTAACCTACTTTTTATCCTGTGCAAGTTCCTCAGCTTCTCTGAGTTGTTCCTTCAAAGTCTCAATCTTGCCATCGCTGTCATTTGCAACACTCTTGTCTGACTGTAGCAATCGGCGAGGCACTCCCATCTTCATCTGACGCTCAGCACATAAACGCTCTATTTCTGCTTGCAGTTCTCTGAAATTAGTAATGTATTCAGATTGGTGGGAACAGGAACAGACTATGTTTATACTTGCAGGTGGATGATTCTGTCCAACAGGCAGACATTCTGAATCACATTTTAGACCCTACTTTGAGCCACAGAAATCCAGATTGCAACCTCACTGTCTATTCCATCAATAGCATTGCCTCATCTAAATCCGTCTCCCACACCCTCACATGCTGTTCCATTAGGGGCATTCTCTCATCTAAATCTGACTCCCAGGAGGCCACCTTTCAGTCTGTCAAGTTACATTTTCTATTTGTGTACCATCTCTCAAAGATAAGCTATATGCACAACCCATCTGCACCTCTTGATTTAATTATCCTGCAAAATAAAGGTCTAAAATTAACATCTTACTCAAGCGATTACTTATCAATGAATACATATACAGTAAGAGTAACCTACTGATTGTGTCAGGAACTACAACATTAAAATCCTTTAATAATAACAACATATTTTTAAAAAATCAATGGCCAAACAAATTTTAGTATTCAAAATGCAGTGGTATAGTGCTGCTCCTATCTTGAAAATGTTCACAACTGCCATTTTGGTACTGTTGTCATTGCGAATGTGGGATGGCTTCCATTGGCATGATGTTTATAGAAAACTGAACAGTTAGTTCAAATTTTATCACATATTTCATAAACACATAAAAGTAATGACACATTATCTGCAGAGTAATTTCAAAATAAAGACAGGACAATGAAAGTGGCTTTAGATATTGTTTGAAAAGCAACAAACCTGATAAGGCGGCCTTGTGGATCCTCATTGATACACACTCGATTAACAATGGTCCCTGCCTGACAAGCGAAACGAAGTGTTGCCAATGTCTCCTCCAGATGTATGTTTGCTGGACTGATGGTTGCCAACATCATAATTCGTGAATTACCACCCAGACTTTCCTGCAAATCACATACATCTTAGATCACCACCAATTTGTGTAAAGTGTTTACAGACACAAGTCGCTATTTGCAACTAGGTCACAGCAATTCAGCTGGAAGGACATTTAGCTAAAACTTTATTGGCACCTGTACATGCTTCTTCTGAAGTCCCTTGATATCCAACTGGCACTTAAAAAAAATTCTTATTCAAAACAGACTCAAGTTCTAAAGCTCTAAGGTTTTTGGAAAATGTTCATGAACATCATCGTCCATTGACGCACACACCAGAGTGAACTCATTTCACTCTAAGTGTGACATCAAAACAGGGATTTGTGTGATTTTGAAACCAAAGTGATTTCCATTCAATGTTCCCCCCCCCCCACCCTCCCCCCTGCTAAAGCTTGTGACAAGTTAAACACTGACAATCAACAGAAGATACATTCAATGACACAGAAAGATAGCAAATATAAATCACTTCTTTAATATTAAAATGTTGCGCATTTGATACCCACCACCAGCAGGATTTAAAATTGTGCGATCTGAGAAGTGGTCTTGATCCATTACAGGTTTATGTTCTTTGCACAGGACACGTCATGGGGATAAAAATCAACAACTTGTATACACGAGCCGCTAAGTAATCATGGCTAGTGATCAATCAAAAAATTACCACTGCATCTCCTCTTGGAAAATCAGAAGAATGAAGGTAACACATTCCCTTGACATGGTGGGAACTACTCACCCACTACCATATTATCACTTACTACAATACCATATTCCTCACTATGTAAATTACTTAGACCCAACTCCAAACATATGTTAACAATCCTGAATTAAATTGTAACACCATGTACTTTGTAAATAATCTTTAAATGAACACCATTAAAGCACAGTATAAAATGTAAAACAATATGTACTTATTCACCACTTTTCCATGTTCATTCACTACTATGATATGGTAAGAAGTGTATGAACAATGACCATAATGATATAAGTTGAATTTTACTAAAGGCAAGATACAGAATTCTGCCGTTATTGGCCACATTTTTTGGCTCCTGGGGTGAGAGATCAAAATGGCTGCATGTAACAGCATCCACGAACTTAAAAAATTACAATTTATTGACTTTCCATTTATTTGGCTAACAATTTAAAATCTGTTGAGCACAAAAATATTATTTTGCATTTAAAATACTCATATTGCCACCCATTTTCTTGTGCCTTGGACTCCACTGCCTTGGGCAATGGCACCACTTGCCCCGACTTAGCCATGCTCCTGCACTGAACTAAACTCCAATTTCTTTGCCTTCCTACTCAAAACCAGTCCCTATACTGACTGAGCTAACATGTTTCACACGGACCAAAAAAAAAAAATAATAAAAATAAAAAGTTTCTGACTACTCTTGGTGTAGTTATCCCACTAGCGAATTTCATAAAAATCTACTCCAAAATATCAGAGTAAAGTACACGAACTGCTGGACAGAGGGAACCTCCCAATTATGAGTGCATTTCATTCACTTCATGCACAGAACATAAAAATACCACATCATTTTTACACATTAGGTTAGCCAGGTCCTGCATGTCGCTATATCAACAGCTGAGACAGTGAACATTATATATATATATATATATATAAAAAAAAAAAAGCGGTATGATAGGACGATTATGGACAATACATTGCTAAGGTGTCATGGCTCATTTTAAGTATTCGCTTGTGAAGACAAAAGGTATCACACATTCGAGGTTGCACCGTTGGACATCAGTCGGTACTGTAATGAATTTTAATATCCCGCATTACTGCAGTTCAAAGACGCTCCCCAACTTGATGGAAATGAGTGGTTAGATTCACGTCCCGACTGCTTTACCCTCTGGGAAAGAGCCCCTGGTATCAATTGGATTGGGGTCTGTTTAGTTTTCAGTACTGAAAACTAGGTAACAGCAACGATAAAGATACTTCGACATCCTGACAGTGGATCAACCGATAATTTACCGCAGCCAGTCACTTGACTCAGAGCACTCTTGGCTCTGCATATTCTTGTTGAAACTTTGTACATCACTGAGTCACAGAAATTTGAAATCTTGCTACTGTCTGTGGACAGTGATTGAAGACAATTTTAGAGATATTCCCATACAAATTCTCGCACCTGCATCAGAACCATGGGCATTACTTACTTACTCCATGCAGCAGAGCCATTCTTGAGGAGCTAACTGGTTCTAAAATATTCAAGATATTTCCCGTATTTAATGGAAACTGAAGGTTCATTACCACATTCACAAGTGCCCATCACCTGTCCCTCTCCTGAGCCAGATGAATCCCACTTCCTGAAGACCCAACTTAATATTATCCTCCCATCTATGCCTGGGTCTTCCAAGCAGTCCCTTTCCTTGAGGATTCCCCACCAAAATCCTGTATACACCTCTCCTCTCCCCCCAAACATGCTACATGCTCCACCCATCCCATTTTTCTCGATTTGATCACCTGAACAGTACTGGATGTGGAGTACAGATCTTTAAGCTCCTCATTGTGTATTTTTCTCATTTCCCCTGTTTCCTCGTCCCTCTCAGGCCCAAATATTCTCAACACCCTATTCTCAAATGCCCTCAGCCAACGTTCCTCCCTCAGTGTGAGGGACCAAGTTTCACACCCATACAAAACAACAGGCAAAATTATAGTTCTGTATATTTTAATATTTATAATTTTGGATAGCAAACTGGAAGACAAAAGATTATGCACCAAATGACAGCATGCATTCCGTGACTTCAATCTGCTCTTCATTTATTCCTGAATAGAATTTTGATTTGTTAAGATTGTTCCCAAATGTTTGAACTATTCCACCCTTTCACAGGAACTATTATCAGTCTTCATAGTGAGACATCGTCCTGAATTCTGTTCTCGAGACATAACCATGTACTTAGTTTTATCAGCATTCACTTCCAGACCAATATCCTTACTAGCAACTACAAAAAGCATCTGTGTTTTCCTCTATAGTATGTATGCTTCCTTCCAATAGATTAACATCATCAGCTAAAACCAAAAGCTGACATGTACCATGTAATTTCAAGTCATCCTAGTCTATCTGAACCCTGTACTCTAAAGCAAAGTTGAAAAGAAACGGCAAAAAAGCATCTCCTTGTTTCAGACCATTCCTAATAGGAAACATGTCAGACAAATGCTTGCCTACCTGGTCTCTTGCCAAAAATAAATGCTAAGCGAATATAAAGAGCTGAGATTAAATTCGACATACACAAATTGGAAATTCTTAATTTTCATGTAAGTTGGCAAGGACAATATAGTACACTAGGGTGAATTGGGTCAGTTTTATAATTCACTTCCTGTACGAAAGTCTAGATGCACTGAAGTGCATGCTTACATCCAGGCATCAAGAATGAAAACTGCAGCCTGATCCATGCATATAGCATTAGTTGAAGTTGGAGGGATATCACCGTCCTACCACACAAGATTGTGGCGTCTTCAGAGGCCCTTCTTCAAGGCTCCAGTCACATTACGATAACAAATGCAATGATTAATACGAAACAGAAATGGTGAAAGGACGATACCACTGAGGACAGCAGTTGTAAACAGGAAAAATTTGGACAGCAATGCCATGGTCATCTCCAGACTTAGAGAAAGTGTATGGAATATATGATTAAAGTTGAGAACAATCTTTAGATTCATGATCCCCGTTGTGCTTTATTTACAATACTTGTGACCTGAAGATGTCCCAGCGCAAGGGTCGAAACATGTCATCAGCTTAAATAAAGATAACATACGATAGTGGTGTTTTGACTCAAAAGAACCCCTATTTAATTGAAGTCGAGAACGTTTACTTTAAATCTCATGAATTCTGCCATGTTAAATACTGCGACCCTGTTTCAGAAAAACTGGCTGATTGAGTACAAAAGCAAGGGAAGGCAAGATAGTCTACCAGGGTAGGTGCATTGGGGTTCAGGGAAAGAAAACATGTTTTGACGGGAGATGCGTTAGGAAGAAATGCAGCAGAATAAAAACACATGCGATTTATTTTTTCCAAGCTTTTTTTAATGTGTGATTTAAATATATAATGAAAATGCATTTAGTGTAATGACACTATTTGAGGCGACCCGGTTCATCTTAAGGTGATCAGGGTGAAATGGGTAATGCAGACGTGTAATTTCAATAGGCCTTACTTGGAAGGGCTTAAGGCTAGATTAATTCCAGCTGCATGAATAAGCAATTCAAGTGTCAAGCCCAAGAAGTGAGCAATAAATAATGCACAGTAAATTCTGGTTTGAGATTTAAAATTCTTTGACTAAGTTCACCCTAGCCCACCTACCCTCTTCAAAAGGTGGGAACACGCCATTCATAGAATTAAACCATGAAGAAGTACACGAAGTAGAAGAAGAAGAAGATGATGATGATGACGATGATATTGATGGCGACTGAAAACGAAAATGTGAGAACGAGAAGGGAATGAAAAGTTTCTTCCGTGGCAGAGATATGATTAGATGGACTTTGAACGTTAATATGTCGACAAGTATATATGCCGCAACGTCCACAGGTAAAAGACAAATCTAATGTTTGTAGTGATATTCAAGAGCATCTGTCAACAGAAACAAGGATGTGTTTACATATACAAATACGGCTCAAATGACAGTCGTGATGTAATAACAATGACCTTGAGGAAATTCAGACAGGGCAAGGTGGCGACTCTGCTCAAGTAGAAGTTAGGTTGGCTAGACTCTCTTGCTCCAATACGCAGCAGAAATATGTTAGGCTAAGCACAGCCGTAACTTCTGTTCAAACAGTTTCATTGTTTGGGTAATCTTAAACCTAAAAAGAGAGAAAATAAAATAAAAAGAAGATAAAAGGAAAAGTTGTCCTCGCGCACACCTTAAAAGTCAAACAGGTGGAGTACACTACAGCGTCGCCACTAGATGCAGGTGAGTGGTTAACTTCACGCCCTGGCCTGTTTACCGCTTTGGAAAGAACAGCCGAAACCTACTGAACAGGAGGCTGCGTGATCCCAGAGCCGGTGTGTAGCCACTGTTACAATGTTCAATATATAATAAATACACCAATTAGGAATACCAGAGTTTCATTCGGTAGCAGCGCTGCAAATGGGCAACAGGCCTAGGATCGAATTGGTAGGATTTTTTTGGCCGCCCTAGAAAAAAAACCTTGCCTTTAACGCCACCCCCCTCCAACTCCCCGAATCAATCTCATCACTACATGTGTACTTAGGAAATACCCTGTACTTCATTCCTGTTTCCTGTCTTTCCCTCCTAATTTTGTGCCCCTACGCGACCTCGTACGTCGCATAGAGGTTGACCCGGCCCTGTGAAGGGCATATATTTGTTCCGTATTCTCTCTTACGACAGGTCCATAGCCTGCCTCTTCCAAAGCGAGTTCTCCATAGAGGGCCATCTAGTGCTGCCTCTTTCAATATTCAGGATCCTCTCGTTTTCTCAATGTCATCCAGTAGCTGCTTACTTCTTCTGTGTCGTCTTCCCGTCACTTCTATCCTTCCATCTTTCCTTCAATAACGTGCTTTAGAAGACGCAACATGTGACCGAGCTTCCCTTCCTTCTTTTTAATGCTCCTTCCATCCTTGACGATGCAATACTTCATTTTTCACACAGTCGGTTCAACTGATCTTCCCCATCCTTCTGAAGCACATTTCAGACATTTCAAGGTATTTCTAATCTACTTTTCGAGGTGTCCAAGTTTCTGCGCCATAAAAAGCTACGCACCAAAGGTAATATTGCACTATTTTATTCCCCAAATCTGAGTCTAGTTTGCTGGTGAAAAAAAGTCTTCTTGTTGAATGCTGACAGAGTACCTTTAAGCCTACACATTTTTAAGTATTTTGGTTATGGTTGGGGGGAAAATCGACACCGGCATTTCCAATGCAGCTTTAGCGTAAAGTTTGCAATTTGTAACAGTGAAGCTATAGAAAATATTATGTTCTCGTATCAAAATACTGTTTCTGGAGTGTATTAAAATTTACAGCCAGTCTTCCTTTTGCAACGCCAATGCAACACGCTACGTTCACAAGGGTAACGTCAAGTCAACATTTTAGGCATGTTCACAAAACTGCGAAGAACGACCATTAGCTTCGTCCTATCTGTCTGTCTATCCATCCAAATGGAACAGTTCCACTCCCACTGGGCGGATTTTCATGAAATTCGATATTGAGGCATTCTTCTAACATCTGTTGAGAATATTCAAGCTTCACTGAAATCTGCAATATACTAAATTAGGGTACTTTACATGAAGACTCATGTGTAATTTATGATAATATCTCGCTCAGTTCTCTAAGAATGAGAAATTATTCACACAAGAGTTGTAGAGGAAATAAAAACACGCAGTTTATGTTCAGTTTTTTTTTTCGAAAATTTTACCGTTTATTTGCTAATGTGGAAAAATACGGTACAGCCGGACTGGCCACATACGACAATACGGAGCATGCGCTCTGCATGCTGGATAACTAAGGCTACAGTCAGACAGACACATACACATCATTTTTAGCACTTACTGCGTGTCCACGTTTACGGGAACGCCTTAATATTATATGTACTGTACATTGTCCGCCTTGTAAGAATCTGACATGCGTCTTTCATGAGCCCAAATGCGACGCAATGGGTCCAACTTTTCAGTACTCTGTGCTAGTTCTGGAACATCAGACTTTGTGCCACTATAAGGTATGAATCAGGCTCTCGAGCTCGGAGTCCGGGGACCCGATCCAGTAACGTGCCACCATTTCTCGTATATATAAGTCAACACAGCAAGGAATGCAAGAGATCAGAACTTACAAACTACCCTTCACTCTAAGAGAAAGACAGCAACCGTAAATGAGTTTCATTACAACACATAAAATATGTTACTAAAAATATTACACTGTTAGAATGAGGAGCGAGGTTATCAACACTACTTATTCTGAGAAGTAGCCTACCTGTCAAATTTATACAGGGTGTTTCAGGAGGAATAGTAAATATTTTAGGAGGTGGTAATATGGACTATTCCGAGTAAATAAGTTCGTATAAACATGTGTCCAATTTTCAATGGGTTCGAAGATACAGCTGTTGGAAGCTGGCGCGTACAGATCAGAATTTTGTCTGTAGGGATGGATAAAAAACGAAGTCTACAAAGAAAAAGTAAAACACAAGAGACGAACTGGTCACTCGCATTATGAATAGTGCCGCCCTCATACAGCAAAAACGCCAAGACGACCTCAGGAGAGCCAAGAGGGTTGAAAAGTGCATTGAAGTCGATGGTGGGATTTTTGAACACTTAATTTAAACTGTTGCAATTTACTGAGATCATTTACATAGCCAATAAATGCAATCAATACGTAAATTGTCTTTCCTTCGTAACTTTTGTAAGGCTTTTTATGCGTAACATTCAAACAGCTGTATCTCCACACCCACTGAAAATTGGACACATGTTCATATGAACTTATTTATTCGGAACAGTCCATACTACCACCTCCTAAAATATTCACTATTCCTCCTGAAACATCATGTATAATTTTAAACATGTTTTGTAAGTTTTATGGGATCCCATATTACAAAAATATTATTTGCAATGCGTTACATCTTGTTCTGTAGAGATGGCCTGATGATGGCCATTTGACCGAAACAAGTTGTAATAATAAAATAAAATACACAAATATTGTTGTGTTCGACGGAAACCAAAAAATTTTATTTCCTTTTAGTTTGAAAACACAGCGGGTTGTTATCTGCACAAATAGCAACTATCCTTGCTGATGGTATGACGTAAAGTTTGTTTGACCTCGGTCTAAGCGTTAAAAATTCGTAAATGTTTAGCCATCGAAAAAAAAAACTTTACATGTAAAATTACTTCATAACAATATTCTGGCCTTCACACGTCAACATACAATGTATACCTTATGACGTAAGTAGACCACAATAGCTGTTACATCATTTCTCCATACGTTAAAAAAGTTATAAGAGTACAGTAGGGTCCCGTTTTACGGCGGGTTTACGTTCTCGAATATTTATTTGGTTGTAAATCGAATCGTCGTAAAACGAGTACTATTTAAATGGTTTAAATTGAGGTAGGTTCATGGGCCAAACAAATTAGTCAAATAATTTTATAATTTACAATATTTCTTTACATTACGACGTGCAATTTTAATTTAATGAATTAGGTATACAGAAAATAACACAGATAATTGAAAAAATATCAATCAAATCACTTTTTTATTTTGTTGAAGAAGGCCCAGGCCGTGGTTCAGAAGACATCAAGAAAGAACGTAAGGTCAACTGTTCTGGTGTTTTCTACTTTTCTGTCTTTTTGATGGACGTCATGAGTTGGAAAATTACAATCAACTTAAAAGAACTGCACTAAAATAGGAAAAGAAGAAATACATGCACACCGGAAAAGAGCTAGAAGCGCACTAAGTAGAGAAAGGACGTTTGAGTTGCGACAGTGATGCACCATTAGTCCGGAGTGCTCGGTCCGACTCGATAAGGGTCGTAAAAGTGAATCGTCGTAAAACGAACTGTCGCAAAACGAGGCCCTACTGCATTTCATAAATTTTACAACTGAACAAATTTTCCAGATTTCACTATATTACAAGCCCGCATCTTAATTATGTCCTTAATGCGTTAATTAGCGCTTTAACCTCCAGGCCCCTCAACCGATGCTGGGAGTCAATAAAAAAAAAAATCCCACCATTTGTGTAGGAAGCAATATGTCTGAACTCTATATGAGGATAATCAGGATCAAAGGGTATCTGAAGCTGAGAAAATGAAGTTGGGTTGGACACATTTTACATTAAAGCCACAAACCCTGACGTGGTTGACCGTAATATATTTTCCGCAGCTTGACAGACATCACGAGAAACGAACATCATAAGACATTCGCTGACAGCACCAAAGAACACTTCTTGGTGAATTATTTTTCTCGCCCTTTACCGCGGATTAATCAGAAGGTTGGGAAGAGTAGGGCATTTAACGTAATAGGCTTAAAAACAAAACCACGTACAAAAGTTTAACAAATGTTTTTTATATAACAACACATGCACAAATAAGTAGTGTAAATTTATAGTAAATTACTCCGACATGTTTCGGTGTTAATACACCATCTTAAGGGAGTTTACAAGATTTGTTAGCTAAAGTTACGAATTATTAAAACGATAAAATGTAATATAGTAATGTGTTGTTATGATAAAATCTTGATAAATATGGCCGCATATGTAATTCCTGGTTAGGTGTTAGGAATTACATATGCAACTACATTTACCAAGGTTTTTATCATAACAACCCAATACGATATTGTATTTTATCATTTTAATAATTCATAACTTCAGCTAACACAACTGAAAACTCCCTGAAGATGGTGTATTAACACCGAAACATGTCGGAGTAATTTAATATAAAACGTACATTACTTATTTGTGCATGTGTTGGTATTTAATAAACCTTTATTATTCAATATGAAATATATGGACATAAAAGTAAACGAACACGAGTGTTTGGATGACCTTAGGCTCAGATGGGAAGATTATTAAAATGGAATTTAGAGCAAGCGAAAGGGTGTGTGATTTGAACTATACTAGAAAAAGGCTCGCTCTGAATAAGGTTAAAAACTTCTTGATTCGAAGCAATAAATTATTTGGCCAACAGAATAAAAATACACTACATAAAGGTTTCGTCCAGCTGAATAATGCAGGGCGGTATGAATGGCTTTCTTGCATAAAAGAAATGAACATAATTAACAGCCGGAATTCGAACTACAGACGTACTCACTGCGACTAAGATATGGTACGGCAATACTCTGACCAGAGCTGTCTAAAAGCAAGTTTATTTTATAGCCTACGCCAGCGGTTCCCAAAGTGTGCTCTGCGGATCCCAAAAGATCCATGACCAGTTCCCAGGGGATCCGTGGATACATTTCTGTAATGGCTACTTTGCAGTTTGCCATATTTTTTATTCAAGTAATAATGTTTTGTTAAATATACTCGCGGTACTTCTTTAATTGGCGATATGTTTATTTCGTATGAACATTACAATATATAATTAAGAAACCCCCCGTACCCACGAACCGAGCGGCAATCAGTTAAATTAACGTCAAATCACGCAATGCATTTTTACATATGCTACTGGTACGTACTCGTAGCTATCTGAAATCAGTTCTGAGATATAAATTTGTAATTTTTTATACCTATCATCCGTACGCTCTATATTTACATGAACAAGGATGTCAGGATACGTGGTTATTTTTCGAAGCCAAAAAGGGTCTGCGAGCAAAAAAGTTTGGGAATCAATGGCCTGTGGCACATCGTTCGAGAGCGAAATACTTTCAATCTGTGCATTACTCTCATTTTCATTGTCAGACGTTGCTAGGTACAGACTAACGCCGTACGGCCAATGCCACCTTGGAGGAATGTGTTCCATCTACTGTCCTTCCGTGTTCAAACACCACCCCCCCCCCCCCCCCCCCCCCAACCCCCCCCAACACTTATTTCACTTTTCACAAATATTTTTCTACACATTTTAAACTCTGCGCGGAAGACACCCTGCCCAT
>Ga0123354_10003322_pt1 | contig 22135 bp, 14 predicted proteins | sample TergutLab28metaG_2_FD_97872 | JGI IMG/M metagenome (GOLD analysis project Ga0123354, IMG submission 97872) | Labiotermes labralis P4 segment gut microbial communities from Petit-Saut dam, French Guiana - Lab288 P4 | ecosystem: Host-associated > Arthropoda: Insects > Digestive system > Gut ... | reverse complement strand
CAGCACACACTTACTGTTTCTTCACCCTCAGCACACACTTACTGTTTCTTCACTCTCAGCACACGCTTACTGTTTCTTCACCTTCAGCACACACTCTTTCTTCACCCTCAGCACACACTTACTGTTTCTTCACCCTCAGCACACACTTACTGTTCCTTCACCCTCAGCATACGCTGTTTCTTCACCCTAGCACACGCTGTTTCTTCACCCTCAGCACACGCTTACTGTCCTTCACCCTCAGACTTCACCTCACAGGAAACAATGAATTATCAAATGCATCATGGCGAGGTGCCATAAACGTCCGTCTTCATGTAAACTGTCTGTGATTTTTGCGCAGTTTTAACCAGGATATTTTGGAAAATAATCTGTCACGAACATTTATTTTGATTGAATTCATCATCGCGTTATGTTATGATGTCAGTAAGAGACTGATAGTAAACTGTCAACTTCCATCACACACAACTGTGTTATTTTTAATGCTACTTATTTCAGTCTTATTTGGACCATTTTCAGGGATTGATATAGAGTATCTAAAACTGAGGTAAACATGGTACACGCGTGTCCACCTTGGTGTTGGATAATTATTAATGCCTGAAGATGGTCAAAATATAACTGCAACATGTAGCGAACAGTACTGAATGTACTTGTAATAGTGACTGTAATACATTCGGTGGGAGTCGCTCTACCTCGTGCGGACGGACTGGATGATTCCTTTTAATGGTTCACCACACTTTCCTTCCAGATCTTTATCCAGCCACTTCTTACAACGGTACTGTCTAATCACTAGACGCTAGACTTGCTGCTGATCAGGCTCGGTGTGTGTGTGTGTGTGTGAGTGTGTGTGGTGTGTGTGTGTGAGTGAGTGTGGTGTGTGTGAATGTGGTGTGAGTGTGTGTGTGAGTGTACGTGTGTGTGTGGCGTGTGTGTGTGTGTGTGTGTGAGTGTGTGTGAGTGTGTGTGTGTGTGTACCAGCATGGCGTGCGAAAGAACAACTGTTGTACACACTTGTACATACACTTACAGGCATTGAAGGAACGTATTCTGTGCAAGGCGTTTGGGTTTGAGTTTAAACCTGGCGGTAGAGAATATATTACCAGACGGACAAACGCACGCGATTTCGAATGGAAAAACCCGCTTTGTCCAATACCGTTACAGATTTTGTCAGTCCTACAGCTGTGTGTTCTGTGTTTGTTTGTTAGTTTGTTGTGATTTAACAGCTTATTGGAGAGAGGGTTAATCGCGTTGGCGATTAGCTGTAAATAACCGATTAATAATTACGAACTAATCACGTGTATTGAAATGATCACCGCAGTAAATGAGTTACGTAATGAACAGCCGAAAAAGGAATTATAATTGAAGTTAATTTGTGTGCAATTTATTACTCCCAGTAATTGTGTCCAGTCACTACATACCTGTGATTACGCACGTCTTCCGGCAGTGGCAATTTTTAGCCGTGATCGCGTGCACACAATTGCTGCAGTTTGACCGAATGGCCAGTTTCTCAACAGTGGGACCAAATGTTCAATTTCCTACGGAGTGTAAATATAAATTCGCTACTTTACGCCATACATTGGAAGGTAATTAACGTAATTAGCAGCGTGAGGAAGCAATTGTATGTCGCAGACTAATAACATTTTTATCAGTTTCGACTGTACATCTTCCCCCTTCTATCCCCCCCCCCCAGTCGCCCTTTTCCATTTCAACTATCATCAAGTACGCTCGTAAGCCTAAACAAACATTAGTAGCGAGCCTTCGTTTTAGTTATTCTCTGTTGTCCACATCTGCCATAGACGCGAAGCGCCGTGAAATTAGGCAACCCAACGTGCTTCTGTGTATGTTGGGAAGCTCAACGTCACGTCACACGTTGGGAGGGGGTATATAACAGCTATAAAGTGCAGCTGTGGACCGGTCAGATAGGCGACCGGTATTTAGCGAGACATTGATTAGTTTCAGGGACGGGAGAGGGTTTGGAACAACACTGGTGGTGACTGTATGCCCAGGAGAACGAACAAACAGTAGATATCCCATCCCCTGTAACCATCCACGGAGGTTTTATGAGGTAATTTTAACTTGAGGGAAGGTTTACAGTTCATTTAAAAATCCGTCAGCTTTGCTATAGCTGCAAAGCTTTATATCTCTAATGGCAGACATGGAATGAAACATGGCGGGGCTGCGTACAACAGGGTGGGACTGAAAATAATTTAGTCTACAGGACTTCGGTTGTCCGAGCGATTTTCTGTGCAGTGCTTATACCGTAGGTAGTCGCTGATGGTTGCTGCCCATTCTTTGCACGGTACTGCGAGCTAATGTGACAATGTTACGCCGACTGCGGCCATGGGTTTCCTTTGTATCTCCTACCGAATGTACACGCTTAATGCGGACGTTTGTCTGTTATTGAAGTTTAATTAGCCGACAACTGTACTATTTCGGAATAATGGCGGGAAATACAAAATTGGAAAACGGTACGGAATGTTTGTGTATTGCGTAGACTAGAGGGAACTGTATCGTCTAGCAAAGACGTTCTTAAACAGGAGTTGTGTGCGCGCGCACACCCTCACAAGCTGGGTTCGGAATGTAGCACGCATTAGAACTATGAGAAATACGTATAAAATATTAGCCGGAAAGCCTGTGGCATGAGAATATCGGGCGTGTCTTTAGAGATAATATTAAAATAGGTACGGTACTATGAAACAGGATCTCTTTACGGTTCGCGTGGTTAGTGACCGCCTTCTCACGGCGAAGGCTTAGGCTCGAGTCCAGCGTAGAACACTTGGGATTTGTGGTGGATAAAGTGACACTGGCACAGGTTCTATTCGTAGTAGTTTGGTTTTTCCCTGTCATTATGATTCCACAATATCACCGTGCCGTATTCATACGTGGTCTGTGTACTGCGAGAGTTGTTAATTCGCCTCTCTACAGACATTCCCAGATTTATTCAATTTCAGACTTACGCAGTTATTTTAAAAAGCCACAAAGTGAAATAAGGACGTTCTTCAAACGAACGCCTAAATTGTCCTTGCGAGAGTGAAAGCGCAATGGATGAAGTAGGCGGAAGAATACTGCTGGGCGATAACGCTGCGGCCTATCAGGGTCCGGTGTGTTGTTGTTTGGATTTCAGCTAGACTGCATTGTGTGTACATACACAGATGGCCATGCGTGTGTAATCAGATCCGAATTTCATAAAATTCGACTCTCGCCGGGCCGTCCGGAACGTAACTGTTGGGTGAGTCGGGGAGTGTCTGTGCCTGAGAGACGGGGTGTGAAGTTCTAAAACGCATTCGTCTGGCTCATAATGTATTCCATTGTTGGGTTTTTGTGAAGATGATACACAGCTTTGGGTGTTGCGCAGAATCAGGGTAATCTGTATGCCCTCTGAACATGGACGGCGCGGCGCGCATTTCCTGACACAGAATAAAATATTTTGCGTCGCAGTTCGTCGTCTTTATTGTCTGCAATTGAAATTAATATAAAGCGACGAATTTTTAATTGCCGTCTCGGGAAACGTTTGCATCGTACTTACTGCTAGACAGTGCTACCAACATTGTGATCAGCACAGTTCGGCACTTTCAATTGGATGCAGAAATCCTGGCGTTAATAAAACACAAAACGATCCAAATCTCCGCATTTTCGGCCTTAATTAACAGATGACTGCAGTACAAATAAGATACAGAATAAATTGTTATTGTTTTACGGAAGTTGTAAAGCGGCATAAGAGAGGAGCATTGAGGAGTTTGGCTGGGAGACACGAAATGTGAAGTTTTAGAAGGGCTGTTGAGGAAGATTCAGCTCTTCAAGGATCGACGCAGTGTCGCCTGGTAAATAGGCACCGACGGCTCGGTTGGGCGTGGAGCCATCTTTAGGGCCTGTGTGGGCTATAAACCCTGAAGATGGGTTCAGCAATAACCGCCGGGTGAAATTCCAGAAGACTGGTGTTCGTGTTTGTGCTCATACGTATTTCTGTGTCCTACCCAACCCTGATTGAAAAATTCCACGAACTGTTGAACGCTAAGTACTCACATGCAGCCGATGAAACACCGACTGGGTTAATTTATAGGTAGGATTAGTGTGGTTGCGCGTACTGTTGTGTTTGTGTAGTTGTTAGTTGGCGAAATTTGACGCGTTACGTGATATAAACGAGATCTATCGCACTGAAAGGGATGTTTGGGCCGTGCATGTTTATTGTGCGACGTCAGCCCCAATAATAACAACTCGTTGATTTCTGGTGACACCTTCAGTTATTACATACAGGCTCTGTTCTAGCTTTGAGGTATTATTTGCTGTAGTTTGTAGGCGCGTTCGCTTGCAAAAAAAGACTGTTAGTTTCGTCATGTCTGTCCGTCCGTCCGTCCGTCCGTCCGCATGGAACAACTTGGCTCCCACTGAACAGATTTCCGTAAAATTTGATATTTGAATGTTTTTCGAAAATCCGTCGAGAACATTCAGATTTCATTAAAATCTGACGCTAATAACGGCACGTTACATGCAGACTGCTGTGCAGTTCTGATCACGTCTCACTCATTTCTTCTTACAATGAGAAATAACACAAAGCTGCACTGTGTATATAGCTATATATACATACAGTGATGAACACAACAATATTACAATTAGTAACAATGTGTAAGATACAACTACATGTTTCGGCCCTGCATGTAGGCCATCATCAGGTTGTCCAAAGAACGTATTGAGTGACTATACAGTATTTGCGGTAATTTTGGATAGGGGACGATATCTCGTCTTACATCATAAATCGTGGGATCCAAAATTACCACGCATACTGTATAGTCACTCAATAAGTTCTTTGGACAACCTGATGATGGCCTACATACAGGGCCGAAACATGTAGTTGTATCTTATATATTGTTACTAATTGTAATATTGTTGTGTTCATGACTGTGTGAATATATAGATATATACACACTGCAGCTTTGTGTTACTGACCTAACACAACGGGATGACACAGCTTAAGATTAGAATGAGAAATGTTTCAAGCAATAGTTATAGAGAAAATCAGAACACACTTCACGGTTAATAACGTTTTCAAAATCGTGTAATTTATGAGATAATATGGAAACACATTGTACAGCCGGACAGACCACAGATGACAATGTGGCTCATGCGCATCGCATGCTCGATGGCTAGGGCTACAAACACACACTCACAATATGTTCTGCCTATTGTTCTTCCACTGCAACAATGGTTGCACAATACGCCTCAGTGTTACGTAATACATATATTGCCTGTCTGGTAAGTGTAATAATGATACACCAAGTGATGTAACTGACTTACTGATTCCATGAAACGGAGTCAATCTGCAGAACGCAATGTCCCCTCTCTCGTTCAGAATTCCACTAACTGTGTATGGAGCCCCCTGCTCGTGACCATTTCCACAGGCTCCATCGGTCGTCCCGATTCTCAGTTGGATGAAGCCAGTCCGAGCTTTTCTCTGTTCGTTAAAGTTCCTTCACTTTATTACCCTCCCATTTATGCGTCTTCTCAAGTTCTATCTTCCCTTATTCTTATATTCTTCGACAAAAACTGTATGTGCAAATTGCATTTATGTCAGGCGGAAATGTGTGCTTTGGCATCTCATATTGTTTTATTTAATCATCCTAATGTTGGTTGGCGAATAGAAATCATTGTGGAGCGTCGTGTTGCGTGTTATTAGTTCTGGCAGTTCGTTGTTAGTTCCGTAATTTCATTCTATTATTCTCATACGAACCTTTCAATAGGGACGTGCTGGCGCAATGTGCAGCGGTAGGGACGCAGCTGAAAGCACGAAGCATGAACCTAATTGCCTTCACACACGTTTCCGTTCCTTTAATGAGTGTAGCCGGGAAAATATGGCGGATGTAATCCTGTGGAATACTGCGTTCGATTAAGGGCAATCTGCGATATTTGTTTCCTTTTCCTGTGGTGTGGGAGGAGTGGGTAAGGGGAGGAGGAGGAACTGCTAAAGTCATTTGTTATTCCACACATTCAGACATTAAATTATAATTCTGAATGCATTTGAGATATGGAATTAAGGTACAGTCTCTTTACATTCATGTCGCATTGTAGACACCATTATTACTTTTGGTGCTAAAGAGATTCAGATGCCAGATAATACATTTTAAATTGACACTTTATGCTTCTTGCACAGACAGACGGCAGTTCTCATGACAGAAGAAACCGTATATGCTGGTTCCTTATTTTTACAAGGGAACTTAAGTCAGTGCCTTTTGTCCAGTTCTTTGCAGGTCCTGACACCAACTGTCATGACTGGAATTCTCTTAGTTTTCCTCTACCACTTTATGCAAATTCTGTGTAACATCTGTAATCTGGCCACAACCTTTCATTCTTATTCTACCAGTCGCCGCTGTACATTCGGACAAAACCGTAAATAAACCTAAATACAGTAATTTTTATAGCACAACCCCAATAAATTCAAAACCACTCGTATGGAAGTTTGTTGTTTTACACGATCTTGCCCCATTTAAATCTAAATCCTGATCTTACGAATTTTTCTACTAAGATGCATTGTAATGCTGTCCTTGTCTCTTTCTTAATATTTAAAGAATTTTAATGCAAGGTATTTCCTTGACAAAAATTTTACTGCATCTTTTGTGTCCCCAATATATCTACATGCCCAGCCCATCATATAATCCTGCATTCCACTGCCTCACGGTGTTGGGTAACCAGTATCAGCCACCATATGACACGATGACAATGATATAACAAAGGGAATGGGAATTAGTGAGTTATACAGGAGGCGTGTAATTATATAAGACATTAACGCCACGATGGTTGTAATTGGAAAGGCAGGTACGCAGTCATGGACACAAAGGAGAACCATCTGTGGCGTCCGACTGTATTCTGAGATAACTTTTCTACCATTTATATACCAAATTATAGTTGCGAGATTTGGGTTTTGTACAGCGGTGGAGCCGTGTAGTCACGCCGTCTTCAGCGACGTTCCCTGTCGATTGGTGTATGTAGCCGGACCCCCGATATAGCGCCACCCTCGCTTGGCTCTCATGTGCGTCTGTGACCAGCAATTCGTCAGCACCACACTCGACATATCGCCACAAATTGCGGTGAGCAATCAGCGGCGTTATATCGGGGCTGGACTGTAGTTACCGCCGTTTCGGAGGACCAGAGTGCCTTCCTCCTTCCTCTTCCTGGGCTGCTTGACCCTGCAGAAGAAGACACTGCGGTCCTGCTAGTCGTCGGTAGCTTGCACCAATCGACACGGCGCAATACTGCATTTGTCTGCCTCAGTCCCACTGTGAGATCCTCAAACTGCGTAGCATAGTTTGAGGTCCCTCAGCTCCAGTTTGTTTGAGGGCGCCCCTGTGTTCTGAGTTAAGAGCCTAGTGTCGGTGGTGTTGCACTGTGCGTTGCTAAAATCTGTAATGCAGTGTACCTCCGATTATCCGTGCGCGGAATATCCGATTTGTCGATTATCCGTGCACATTCGGAAGTTGGAAATGAATAGTGACGAATGTAGGAGTAACTTGATTAGCGTTTAGTGTTCGAACGTGATCCTCAACACTAACTGAAACCAGGGACTGTTTACGTAAGCATAAGCTGTTTTTGCATTATTACGTATATGATGAATAATAAATTACAGTTTTATTTGTCTTACGCGACACAATAATGTATACGTCGTGTATTATCCGCGTTTCTCAATTATCCGTGCACCCGTCTGCCCGCCAATACCCGCGGATAATCGATAGTACGCGGTATAGGCAAGGTAGAGCTTTAGACATGTCCGTAAGCCAATATTAACTAATGTGCGGGAGTGAAAGTTGGATACGTGCAAGACGGGCAAGCGCGAGTAGTTGAGACAGCGTCACGTCTAGAACTACGGGCTACACGACTGAGGAATCGTGGGTCAATTCTCGGCAGGAGGAGCAGATCTGTCTTTTGTCCAAACCGTCCAACTCGGCGCTGGAGCCCAGCCTCCCATTCAGAAGTTGACCGGCACCTTCTAGATTGATTTAAATTAAATGGAAAGACGTGCGTGAGAACCTTGCAGTAGTGAGTTGAGCTGGCAAACTGCATCAGCGTTGGACTGAAGGCAGAGTGAGACCAAGCGAACTGATGAAGAACTGCGGGGCAGCAGACAGTCCGGCAAACAAAAGCTACAGATCCGCTGTTTGTGGACTGAAGTTCGTCCAAATCATGTACAGTACACAACTGCAGTTCACCTGTCAGTCCAAATCATGTACAGTACACAACTGCAGTTCACCTGTCAGTCCAAATCATGTACAGTACACAACTGCAGTTCACCTGTCAGTCAAGTGTCTCATTACGTATAATGAGGACTAACCGGCTAATGCTGTTCAGGGAAGTATCGGTGTCTGTAGTGCAAGAACAGTGGACATGTTCGTGCAGCCATTGTTGCAGTGGAGAAGCAACATGAATTACATATTCCGAGTGTGTGTTTGTAGCCTTGGGTATGCAGCATGCAATGCGCATGCGCCGTATATTGTCATCTGTGGCCTGCCCATCTTTACAATATTTTTCCACATTGTGTCATAAACAGCACGATTTAAAAAAAAAATATTGATCATAAAATGTGTGTTTTGTTTTTCTCTACAAGTTTTGTCTGAAACATATCATTATAGGACGAACTGAAAGAGATGTGATACAAAATGTACACATATCGGTCTGCATGTACAGTACCGTTATTGTTGTCAGATTTTAATGAACCTTGAATTTTCTGGACAGATTTTCGAAAAATACTGAAATACCAAGTTTAGCAAAAATCCGTCATGTGGGGGCGGGGTTATTCCATACGGACAGACAGACAGACATGACGAAGGTAACAGTCGCTGTTCGTAATCTTGCTAACGCGTCTGCAAGCTGTGCGATTACTGTGCGCCAAGTGCAGAGTTTTGCAACATTGCAGCAGTCACAGTGATTTGGTTTAGTGTCCAAATGTCGCAGGCCAATGCGCTTCTTACTGAATTGGCGACCGTCGTTAAAAACTCCGAAGAAGCAAAAGAACGTAATTATCTTTTTATATAAAGAAGGGAAAGAAGAAAGCGTTTTCAGCGATCTATTATCTCCGCTATAGAAGACACGCGGACTAAGTTGGTGGAGTCGTTTCAGTTTCAAAGTCCAATACCCATAAGAAACTGTACTGTTATGCTGCTGTCGTGGAGTTGGCATTTCGTGACTTTCTCCTTTCTCCCTCCTGCTCTCCCTCTTCCCCGTCTTCGCTCATGTCTGTATCCTTGTCCAAAATTTGAATCGCCATATTTTATGACGGTGTTTATTTTTAATAAAACTGAGAGCCCAATCTCAGTACATAAAGCAAGAGCAATCTGTTTTTTCCCTCCAATATTGGAACGCGATTTTCATCTTATACAATTTCCTTTCAGACCCCAAGGGATTGTGTACATTTTTTATTGCTTAAAATGAAATTATGTTGGGAGAATCAAGGTAACTGCAGCTCTGCTCGCATTTAACATTCATGCTTAGCCCACTTCCTATTTGTAATTTTGCACGATGTTCGAATTTTGTCGGTTGGTGGATGATTGACAGTCGTCACGTGGCAACGGTAATTTTGTGATGTCAGGGACATTAGTATGACGTGGAGATTCAAGTCGTCTGGTTTGTACGCCGTGTCGACTGGTAAATAGTTACTTGCGTTTCGGAGTAACATAACGCTGCCATTTGCAGGGTAAAGTAGTCCAGGTAATTGGGTTTTATGTGTTCACGTCTGTTGTCGTTGTCAGGGAGCGTGCGGCACTTCAGCACCGTGAGGTAGGAATTGTGTGCCCTCAGTTGTTACGTGTGTGTCTTTCCGTCCGCACGTCTGCGTTTATCAACTCGAGTCGTGCTGAGCACATTCATTGCAATTTGGCTGTGAAGGTGTTTGCTTATTTCCTTCTAACCAACCAACTTATAGCAGAGTCCCTCTTGAGAAGCTGATGGTTCTTCAGCTGATCGAGCGATTCCGCACGTTTTGTGGCACCCCACATTTCATTACCCTGCTCACAACAGCCTGCCATTCGTCCCAGTACTGTGCTGGCTGAATACAGTCCACACCATCCTGACCTATTCCTTGAGAATCCGTTTTAATATTTTTCTCACATCTATACGTAGGTCTTCCGAGTTGTCTCTTTCCTTCCGGTTTTCCCACCACAGCCCTGTTCGCATTACTTTTGTCTCTGCGATCGTGTCGTCCTCCTTGGCGTGGGTTTCTGTCTCATAATTCTGATTAAGTCAGATAAAGTTATTCAATATTCATATATCTGAAACTAGTAATGTTCCCCAATTATTTGACGGCAGGTGCGTGGTAGCTGTGCTTACCAGTGCTTGAGATACTGAGGCAGTTTCATCCACCTCGCAAGTACTTTCTAATACTACAGTAGCATTTCCTGTCCGGTATTCGAAGTGTCTCTTTTCCAACAGGTTTCCCTGCCATCTTTCTGCATGCGTCCGTTTTCTTTGCAGCCAGAACCTCATGTGCAGCCCCAACAGTCGTGTGATTGAAATGTGATTCATTCACGGCTTGTTCACGAATCTGTGGATTTCTGTGTCTTTCAATATCGAAGAAATTTGCACTGAAGTAAAGAGAAGATGGAACGGTTGCCGTTGTCAGCTCTTCCTAAGAATGACTTGTTCATTCCTTCGTTTATCCAAGGATTGCCCACCGCACAGTGGTCTTCATTTGTCCAAAACTAGGTTTCTCCCCTGTTCCTGTCTCTGGTATCTTCTTCTGGCTGACCACGTTTAGTCGTAATCCGTCTTACTCCATCCATCTTTCTTTGGGTCTTGCCGTCCCTCATTTTCCCCCCGGTTTCCAATCCACAATTCTCCGTTGTATTTGTTCATTACACCAAAATTTAGCGAAATGTCGCAGTGTATAGATCCGTATGTGTGTGTTGCAAATATATACATTTGGCAGTGGGCACCCTTCCTGCTGTGTGTACCATTCTGTCTTTAGGTTGTCCTTTTATAGAATCTAGTAGTTACGAATGGAACCAGAAGATGGCACTGATGGAGTTGGAGTGAGAAGTATTTATATTTCCGTCTCTAAATGAAATTATCGTATGTTGCGTTGGACTGATAATTTTGCATTTCTTCTCGACCTCACGGTCTTACTCTTTGACGAAAATCCTTTCATAGCGCGTATTTTCAGTGAAATATTTGTCTAAATTATCACTGAAATCCTACAAGAGTGACGAAGTTGAGAATCAGTGGAGCTGTACCTCCGCCCCCCACTTATGCCTTCGTAGCGTGGACAAGGACAACTTTGCCACGAGAGCTGTAATGTATAATCGTGTATTTAAGTCATAGTTGTGTCCTTGGCACACACTGCTAGTGTATGTTGTGTTTAGATCAGACTGTACTGGAATCGGAAAAGGCTTGCAGTTCGAAAGTGGATCACGTCTTGCCGTTGCAGGCCACAACTGCACGGCCCGCCCTTCTCTAATATTAGGCCTCGCAGCAGCTTATGTTACTCTGCAGCTCTGCTATGTTCAATCATGCACATCGAAATTTGCTTATCAATATTTTATATAAACCATCTTTCTTCCCCCCCCCCCTCTCAGTGGAGTGTATTACGTGAGTTTAGTTTCGCCCATCCCAGCCTTCGATCAGTTCAGGGGTGTTCAAATGTTGTACAGAGTTGGAGTACTGCAGTGTTTGACAGATGTGCTGCTGATGGTCACCGTCTTGTGTAGAACTGTAAGTAGGCAGTGCAGGCTGTACACAGCGTGCTAATCATATTTATTTTGGCCCTTCATTGTAATCCACTTGTCCACCTTGACAATGGAGGCAGAATGCTTCTCCACAACATGGTTAAATTTGCATCGACTTTTCGGCCTCCCTTCTCATAAGACGCTAAGCTTTGTCGCAGTCCTTTTTCATATATATATATATATATATATATATATATACATACATACATACATACATATATATGCGTGATCCTGGATTCGAACCTGGGCCCGGAGGTGGGCCAAGCTGTTTGCATGCTCTACCACCTGACTGAAGTGCTACATTAGTACCTGCAGTAGGCAAACTCTTCCTTCAACATTCCTGCCAGTTCATCGCTTAACTGTGTCACTTGTCTCGTCACTCCATGGGCAGAGTTGTTCTTTACAAGCTGATTGTCGCTCATCTTGCCAATAAATTTCCCCAACTTAGCGGGACTCGAATTTTCGTCGTCGTGTTCGTCGTCGCCCCCATCCGGTCCCTGACCGGAGCCACGTTGATTCCACACCCACCTTGTATCTGTAGGTTAGCTTGCCATGTTATCGTCTGAACGGCTGTCAGTACTTTGAAATGATCTTCTCCCTTCAGGTACTGTGACTTGCATGTATTGGTCATTTACCCAGTGCGTGCTAAATACGTTGCCATCCAATCCCCTTTGCTTGTATTACCCCAGTAAGGTTTATTGTGCAGCTGAAGGAGGGGTGTGAAGTGCGTCTGTACGTGTGTGTGACGTCCTTGTGAGATGTAATGATGTGCAATGTATATATTATGTACATATGTTTCGGTTTTAACTAAAAGCCATCATCAGGAACTGTAAGGCTACATATACAGATCGCCTACATGCAACACAACTTTCAATGGAATGTTATTTTTTTCCCCCATCTTTACAACACAGTACTTTAAGGTTGAGATTTCCATCACTTGAAGTTTTATTGTTTTATGCCAGTGATCCTTCTATGGTTATTTTCAGAATGCCTGATGATGGTTTTTAGTTGAAGTTGAGACATGTTGTGTGATGTCACTGCAAAGTGTGGAATAAAGTGAAATGCCAACTTGATGCAACAATGTAATTTGTTGAAGTTTCCTTAGCTCGACATGTTTCAGGTACGCACGCCCATCTTCAGGAGCACTAGATGTGAAGTTGCAACATATGGTTTTCTGCACCGAGTTTTTGGATGGGTGGTGGTCGTGAGAGCCGCTGCGTAGGTCGTATGTATGGTGCGGATGGTGCCATGCGACTACTACAAACTGGGTGCAGAAAACCATATGCTCGAAACATGTCGAGCTAATGAAACTTCAATAAATTGCATTTCTGCATCAAGTTGGCATTTCACTTTATTTCATGATGAAGATGCACGGCCAAACAACCCTCAAACTGCAACATGTGTTTGTGAGTGACGCCCCCCATTCCCCCCTTCACTCTTGAGTTCCAACAGTCAGGATGAAGTTGAACCAAAGTAGCAGAAACATCCGCATGGGGAGACAAAGTGCAAGTTGTGTTTGGTGCAGTTTCTGTCATTGTGTGAACTTGTTATCAGTTTCTGTTGTTGTGTCTTTAGTTCTTAGGCCGCGCGTTACACGGCAAGTGTCAATGTCTGTAACTCTCTGACGGCTCTTTGTACTCCTTGAATTCAGTTAAAGCTGCACAGTGCTGTCGCCCTCTGGAATAAACTTGTTTAAAGTACAAACGTATAATGAAAATTTACTAATTATTCCTTTTATCAGATCTACATCCTGCGCAGATTTGAGTGTTAGACAGTGTAATTTGGTGCTTTATTGGGTATTAATGATTTAAAGGACCGAAGGTATTGCTGACCATAATTAGCGCTGTTGGTGTTAGTGTGTGTACACAGCAGACCGGAGAACGTTCTGCCATTGGTACAAGCAGTGCGCAAAGTGTCGTATTTCTGAAAACTGCGTATGTAGATTGTTCAACTTTTTAACACAGTCTGTCTTACAGAAAATTTCGTTGTTTTGGAGTATGGTTCATGTATTTAGTGCATATATATTAACGTGTTAATTTATTGTTGATTTGGTGTGTATTGTTGTGTGCATAGAGCGTGCCTTCTGTGGGACTGTATCTGTAACTGTCAGTAGCTGACATTGCTTCGTACACACCGTTCGGTGACAGGATGATGGGGGATGTTGATTTCGAGAGGGTCTAGAGGGCAGCAGAGAAACTGCGAAAAACCACAACAGACTTTTGTGCTGTTGTACCTTCCGAATGCAAGTGCTGAGCTTCACTACGTCAACAGCTTTGTTCAGGTTTTAGTTCTGCTGTAAAGGAATTCAATTGAATTATAGTAGAAGCAGTAGTAGTTGTGGTAGTAGTAGTAGTAAATATATTCTTTCGAGTCGCTGTCACGTGGTAAGTTTATATGCCGCCAGTGTTAGATGGGTAAGCGAAGTTAACGAAATACGATTATGGAACACTGGTGGAATGATACTGACAAAAAAACCGAAATACTCGCTGGAGAGCTTGTCGTCGTGCCAGTTTGTCCACCACAAATCCCACACGGATTTGCCCGCAATTGAACAACCCGAGCGTCCGCGGTGAGAACAGTAGTGGTGGTGGTGGTACTAGTATAGTAGAAGTAGTAGTAGTTTTTGTTGTTGTAGTAGCACTAGGATAATAGTAGAAACGAAAGATTTTTTTTTGTCCATTGCTATGTTCCACTAACGATGAACACAGTAGCTCTGACGAAGTTCCATCTCCGTCGCTTTCCGTCCACATCCGCGTACTCTTCAGCATGATCTACACACCAGATGTACCCAGTAAGTTGGCTTGTATCTTTAATGAGCCAGATGCACTGCGCTTGCCGCTAGATTGTGTAAGTTGCAGTCGTGTGTCGCAGTCACGCAGAACCATGTTTGCTCTGGAGCCGAGATGTTACTCTGGCTCGTTCTGAGGCCTGTAACTATTATTACTACTATTATTATGTGTTCAAAATATTGTTTAGTGATTCTGTGGATTGACTATAAGTGTTTTGTGCAATTGTGTGCTTCCTGATGATGGACCGTTGAGGCCGGAAACATACAGGAGCTGGTGTGTTGTGACCGCAATAAAACTGTGCATGCTTTGGGTCGAATGTTGTTAAATGCACACAATATCACGTAATGGTTCAGGATTTTATTGAAGAAGAAGGAGAAGCTAAACGCATGTTTCAGTTCTGTTACCGTTTGCTGCTATTGAGTTCAGAACTTTCTATTCCCATTCTACTACCTACAGTGAAGCAAATTGTGAGTTTGTCACGTGTTTTGTCTCGAGGCTCCACACATTAAACGAAGAACGCTTATTGAGGGTCAGTTTTTTATTACACCAACAGATGCACCACATCAAATAGGGTAAGGTCGGGTACGAGTACCTTCGCCGTCGTCGAAGATTATGCAGCACTGAGCGGGAAACAAAGTAATTGTCAGCGTCGCGCGGGCGGCCGTAACCTGTGGTTGTTACCTACAGTGGCACTGCAAATTCTTCTGAATTTTACAGTTAAAAATAAGTTCTTGTGTTGAAAACTATGGCATTTCTAATAAACACCATAAGTGGTACAGTCGATATTGTGTAATTAATCATCGTCTTGCATTACAGGCCTTGGTGGACCTTAGTCTCTTAGCCTCTCCCAGAATTGTCCTCCACTGTCCTCGGTCCTGCGACTCCCATCTGCAGTTCCCGACACCCACTTCTTTAGATATTCTGTGGCTTTACATGCTGAGTCATCTTCGTTGTTTTCATCCGGTTTCCAATTTTATAATTTTATAAACAAACATATTTTTTACGAGGTTGGGTTACAGCCTCACTCCAACCCCCCAACCTGGATGACCAGGGTATCCCTCTTCGTCTGTGTCATCACCCTTGACCTGTCCGGCATGGGAGGCCCTACCAGTTTCTACACTACCGCCTTGATAGCTCTCAGGATCATTTGACCACGCAAGCTCCACCACTACGTCAACGTAGGGATATCTTCGGGGGGGGGGGGGCGTTGTACTTAATACCAATTTGTAATACATTGAAAGACAGCTCACGTTATGCCTGTTGTTGTGGGTTAAGTGTGTGGACGGTAGGAGGATTCCAGGAGGAGGAGGAGGAGGCCAAGAGGACGCACGTACTTTTGATTGCCCACTTAAACTGTTCTGCACTTCTCTTCTGTTTCCTTGTAGTTTTTAGGAACCACATTTTGTGAAATGTGCAGGGCAAGGAAATGGGAAAATGTAAAAGGAATACAGCGACAGCCAGTATTTACGGCAGAAAAAAATGGAAGAAGCGAAGAGGAGACTAAAACCAGTGGTGACAGTGGACGACAGGCCCAAGTACTTGCAAATATCCAGTTTTATTCGTAAGATTTTGAGGTCACGTTAAATGAGTCATTATACATGTATGACGTTTGGCTGCAGCTGCATTCCTTCCACAACTTTAACAGTCGACTGTAAATGTACTGTGTGGGAATTGGTACTGTTACAGTTCAGTTGAGCCACATAGAGGTCTGTGCTAAATGTGGCTGACGATATTTTGCAGTTCAGGACGTACCGATATTTAGTGTTTACAGCGTCCTTCGAAACGCGGTCCACTATGCAGGTTACAGTTAACACTGCACTTGGAAGATGCAGGAAACTCTTTGCTGTCGAAATGGCGCAAGAAATTGCGCAAAAGTGCCAGGATAAGGACGCAGGATCTTATGGACTGATAAGTAAAGAGTTTACTCAAATGGATTTTTAATATGCTGATGTAAGTGGCCTCAGCCAGAGATCCAATAAGGACTAGATACTTGCTGGGAAAGACCGGGTGAGAGACTTTTGCAATAGACACGGGCTGGCTGTCTGCGCTGCAGAACTGTGCAGCGTGGGCAGAATCACTGGATTTAATAGAATGCAGTGCCAGAAATGTTTTAAGACATTGAGAGGTAGCTGCGAAGAAAATGTATTGAAGATACCTGAAGAACCTGCAAATCCGACAACACAGGAAGGACATATTGAGGGTGCTCGGGCCAGTTCCACCATCGTCTGCTGCATCCAATGCTACTACTGCAGCTCTCTTCCTGTTCCGGACAAGCCTACCACTAACGACAGAGGGGCATAGTTAGTGTACTCCAAATTCGTACGTAACCAGAAGCTGATAAAACAGTACAACGAAGAAACGCTGCGAGAAAATCTGAAATATTGTCATTTCACCGCACAAGAGTAGGTGGAGGGAAAGAATACGTATATAGCGTGACGACGAAAAGAATGAGAACAGGCACCGGATAATATACTCAAAGTGCAAAGAGAAGAAGATATTTTAAAACCATCGGCACCCTGGAAGGCGTCTTTGTTACCGAAGAAGGAACTCGCGTCTCAAAACACAGCCAGCTGTCCCGACTGTGGCGATTTGTGTGAAGAGCGTATAGCCGAGGACTGGATCAAGTGGGTCAGAGCTGGAGAGGAGACACGAGGCCTGTACGAGTTGTGAAGGAACTGGTAAATATGTCTGTGGTCTTGCCCAACCCAGCGCCTGCTCTTACCCGCCTGGATGTACGACAGTACGCACTCTACACTTCTTCGTTGCAGTGGCTCTGTGAAATTGGCAAAATATTTTTGAGGTTTAGAACCTACTTGAATGTGTTCCAAAATAAAGAAAGAATAATGTAATATGTACAACGTTTCTTAAATTACAACAGCCTGCTGGTTAAACGAAACAAAAATCTAAGTGCCTACCTTACCCAACTTTACCCTACGTATAAATAGTCGCGACATGTTTCGGTAAAATTGTACCGTCATTAGGGAGTACAGGGTGCCAATGCCAAAAGCAACTGCAAATATTATTGATAAAGTTTCATAACCTATCCTGACTTTTTACGTCTTTTTGATGTGGTGCCTTTGTTGGCGTTATAAAACAAAATTGATTCAAATTGCACTGAATTAAATATTTAAAAACGTATTGAAGTTGTTTGGCAACGGGATAGTAAACAGAATATTTAGATCGAACAGGAAGCAACAGGAGGCCACAGAAAACCGCTTAGACTGATGAAGAGTTTCATATTTCTGCTCAGAGATGTAGGGTGTTGAACATTAGGACAGGCAGGTGATTGGGGATTGTAGAACGGAGACATGCATATAAATTTTAGTGTGTAGTATGCAGTATGCAGTCTCAAAGAGAGGGATCTGTTCAGAAATGTATCAGCATAGACGGTGTGATAACATTAAGACGAATCGTAAGAGTTTAGGGTTAATGGAAATTGGGCTGTGTTTCATAGGGCTGAGTGTAGGGACTAGGTGACGAGCTTTTGTCTTGACGGCGAGGAATCTTCGGGTTCTGTTGAAGGCGTATGACTTATTTACGGGACTTAATTAAATATTGATGAAACACAGAAAGTATTTCTGTAAATTATTTTCTGATTCGTTGTAATGAGTCTGTATTGGCTTATGGAAGTGCTTTCGTTGAGGACCTTAGTTGCATTTTATTTAATCTCTGACGAGGTTCTTACGATGTAACTACCATAATGTTCGTTGGTATTTCAAGAGGAAATCTCACCTTTGTCTCCACCCTTTCTCTTTATTCATTTCCCTTCTCATGCATTTGTCCATCTTATCGTCATTTCACAATGCCTCCCTTCTTCTCCTTGACCTTACAGTAGGTCATCATTCAAAACATGCCCGATGACAACGAAAAATATGTGCCTTTCAACGCGATTCGTTACTTCAGCCTTTCCTCAGACGTCCGCGTTCTTTGAGAACCCAAACAATCAAATACTGAATCTATGCACTCTTAATGCAACTGTTTTCAGAAGTAAGAGCGGGCAGAGCCTGGGAACTGTAAGAGAAGGAAACTCCTTTATTTTTAAGCTTTCAACTCCGTACATTCTTGCAGTCAATTATCAAACATAAGCAACACAACAGCAGGATTTATACTGATTACAGCACAACACAGGGTCCTCTCAAGATCTGCACACCACGGCGCACCCTAACACAGCCGGATACATTGGACACATATTTTGCTGACATACACAATAAATAGCAGGAACCAACAGACATTAATGTGCTGCAGTAAGGATTTTAGCGTTTTACATTCTTAACACACAGGAGACCGAACTGCATATTGCTTTAAACACTGCAACAAGCACTGTAAATTAAAAACAGGGTATATTGTGCACTTTAGGGCAACGTTGCAAAAAGCATACAGTTCGTGAGCAAGTATCGCAATGGTCGCCCTGAAGATGGTGGAACAAACAGCGAAACGTGTAGGAGGTGATTGGTGATAAATATATGTGTTTAGCGTATTGTGTGCATTTAGTGGGATTTAAAACAGGAAATTGAAAGAAACACTTTTCTGACGTGGGGGAGAACTGGACAGCAGCGCACTGCCACATTACCTTTCTTTTCGTACTGGCCCTTATGGAACAGGATGTGAGAGAACATGCATTTGTTATCGAATGAGGCGTCGAGGCCGTTTTGCGACAGATGTAATTTGTTGTACAGTGAGTTGCTGTCGATTTCCGTGAATGAAGGTTGGCCAGCAAGCTATCAAATAAATACCCGACAGACTTAGGGGCCGGCATGCAAGATTGTTGGAGGCAGATGTGACCCTGCGGTAAGGGCCGTTCCCTGATAGGCACTTGGCAACTGTTCAGAAATCCCCTGCTAAAGAAACTCTAAAACGTTTGTACTGGTTTTGTATTCTTGAAAGTGTATACTATTGAAACGTCACGTGCGTGTGTCAGGAATGTTTAGAAAACAAACTTCTGAATAACCGTTTGTGTTGCTTTTATGTGTCAAATTTTTGCGTCCTGAGGTTTACTGTCTGTCGCGAGAAATTAGGGAAAAAGGACGTAAGGTATGCAGGGGTATGGAAATTGTTCAGAAATCTCGAAAACACCTCAAAATTCTGGGCGCCAGAAAGGTAACTTGAAGGAAGTATCACTCTGAGGGCCCAGAAATATGACGCGCAAAGGTGCAGAACTTTTTGTTGCCCTGGCGATATGCCGCGCGGGAGTTGTACACCCCTGGTCCTATGTATATAACAGCGCAATAGATGTAAACATGCTAATGACTACCGGATAGTCGAAACGGGTTTTTTTTATTGTAAATAGAATAATGACAGAGTGATTGAATAATATCATAATGGCAAGTGTTGTGTCATTGTTGTGTTGTTGTTTGCTACTGTATTGTGCTGTGCTGAATGGTGGATGTACCTTGCTGAATGTCGCTGTGTGTCATTACGTCATCCCGTATTAAAAGCGATCCTGAGCCACTACAATTCATTTCATAATATATGTCTCCGAACTCCACTGTTCGTGTTCCGTCATGTTGTGTCCACAGTGACCTGTTCCTATGAGCTGTCAGCAAAAATTGTGTTTGCGTTACTCTTGTCTTCTTCGGCTTTGTACTGTACATGGAGTTAGACCGTAGAAAAACAGGTAGATGTCAGAACTGAAAGTTTTACAGAAAATTTAGTGAAGCAGCCCCACAACATTACTCTACTAACCAAATACAAAAAAACAAGGTTTTGTTTTCGATATGCAGTGCTGTTATTTCAGATAATATCGTAGTGCCTGTGGCCGGGCGTATTGTTTTAATTTGTGCAGTTCCCCAGGCAGGTAGGCAGGTGTGGTTCATGAGCCATTCAAATAATACATTTTTAAATAGAGAATTATTAAAATTTCAGCATACAACCAAACAAATAACTAATTAATTACCCTTTCCATGAAATACAAATATGAATGTTTTCAATTAAACCCCGAAGTGAGGTGAACTGAAAGTAAACACTTTTTGTTATCAATTGATATGTTGTAATTTATCCATATAATATTACTGTCCTCATAGTTTGATAGAATGTTTTTTCTTCAATCTTCAGTATTCCGTACAAATTTGTACTGAAGAATGAATTTCTTGGCCTCTTTTATGGTATATGCCTCCATTTTAGGAGCCGAGACATCTTAGTCGGTGTAGTTACTAGCTACTGGTTGGATGTACGACGAATCGGGGTTCGGTTCCTGAAAGAGGCAAGAGATTTTTCTCTTTATCACAGCGCCCACACTGCCCTGTATTCAGTGGGCACTGGGAGTAAAGTGGCTGTGGCCCGGAACTGATCACTCACTCAATCCAGTGCTGATGTTAACGAGAGAGTGGAGCTTTATCTCCGTTCCCCCCTCATGCCTTCGTGGCTTACGTCGGGGAATTCACCCCCTGTTTATGACGAATGAATGCTGACACAAACGAGTAAAAATGAGTACGAATGTTGGGCGGAAGACCGAGGACCGCCCGTATCCTGTCACATGTATCGTCGCTTTTCTCAGTTGCAAGTTATTTGTGAACACAATGTTGATTATGTTGTGAATTTATTCTTATTTTGTAGCTCAGTGTATGAACATTGTTACAAGTAATCATAGCTTTTTAAAATTGGGAATCTGTTCAAATGACATTTGAAAAGATTAACCGCGTGTAATTGGCTACATCGTGCTTCGGTGAAGCAGGAACGTTGTGTCATGCTGCATGTTTGTAGTTCAGATTTGTACGGTACCCCATATTACAAGGCTCTGGTTCATGGAGCCATTGGCAAGGTGTGTCAGCGACCATCCGAGCTTCTGCTTCCTTTTGAAATTTGATTTCCTGGAATTGACGTCCAGCTGATTTGTGGTGGTCGCAATTCAGTACATAGTGTTCCGGTGACCCTCCGTTCCTGTACGTCTTCGTGTGCTGTTTGTGGCTACATGTTGATACGTACAGCAAAATGCACTGTCTTCTGTTCGGAAGTCTTACATATTGATTGAAGAGTGACTGAAGGGACCCAAGTGTGTTGTTCTTTGTATTGTATTTATTTACATTCTGTGTGTGCTGCATTGCATGTGAATACGACACGGTTAGTGAGCAGTGAATTGGACGTTGTGTGGAAGGAGCACATTACGTGCGTGGAGGGGCCGAGGAAAATCAAGAAACCCTTCAGCCATGATAGCCGGTTGCCAAGCCTGAACCCTGAACGAAGGGGCAGCGCCTGTCCTTTGACCACTACACTTATGTCTGTACCATCAGTTTCAGGTTTTCACAGCGATGCTGTTGACGATTCTAGCCTTCTGCGACGTTTCTCCACGTCGACTGCTAAATAGTTACCGACGTTTCGGAGGAACAAAGTGCCTTTACCTTCGGAGTCAAGCAGTCCAAGAAGAGTACTGCATCGTCTACATAAGGTGAAGACACTTCGCTCGTCCGAAACGTCGGTGGCTCTTTACGAGTCGAGAGAATAATTAATACATCAACAATCATATGCATAGTCTTATACAGAATGTGAATAGGTACAAATGAGTACCTGCTACAGATATCACATATTTTTAAACCTTTAAAGACGAAGCGCAGACCGCTTTATTTAAAGACCCAGTCCGTACCGCGCTGTAAACACTTTTCATCTCGGTTATAAAAACCAGTCAGTTTATGCTGTAAGTGGCACAAGTCGCTGTTT
>Ga0123354_10003321_pt1 | contig 22136 bp, 5 predicted proteins | sample TergutLab28metaG_2_FD_97872 | JGI IMG/M metagenome (GOLD analysis project Ga0123354, IMG submission 97872) | Labiotermes labralis P4 segment gut microbial communities from Petit-Saut dam, French Guiana - Lab288 P4 | ecosystem: Host-associated > Arthropoda: Insects > Digestive system > Gut ... | reverse complement strand
GGTTGGGGTTTGGGTGGGCGGTGGGGGCAGCGGGTTTTTTGGGGGGGGGGGGGGGGGGGGGGGGTGGGTTCAACAAATTCAGTTGAGGACAGAGGACAGGTAGAACGGGGATCTGGGGGCGGTAGCCCCTTAGTCAGTGGTTCTGGAGGCAGCTGTAATATGGTACAAGTAATTTCATTTCATATAGTAAAATTTTCTTAATTTTTGGTATTTTAAGACTATTTATGATGACAACCAATTTATTTGTCATTGATAATGTAAAACAAATGCGAACCGGCGGTAGTTTCAGAATTTTGCTGCTTTTTTCGAACATCTTGGGGTGTTGGCTTCCTAATTTCAGCAATTTTTAACAGTTTTTACAATCGGGTTGAGTTTGGCATGATTTTGGAGGGACTTCGGAATTACGGGAGGGGTTCGAACCCCCCAACCCTCCCCCCTCGGTACGCCACTGGATCTGACGCAGAGGTTTGAAACCGCTTGATGACTGAAATCGCGGTTTCGAATCCCACTGAAGTAGAGGAGGTCCTTCATATTGTGTTCTTGGTATGTAGTGTAAGTATCGTCCTTGGCAACAGGGTGATCACACTCTACTGGCAGTTATACTACTGACGACGCGAAAATCTCTGCTGATTCACACGATGGAGTTACTGTTCATTTCATTCGCCACATACAGCAATTTTTGGATCCTCACCACTCTAATCGATAGAAACAAAAAGTAACTTCGTAGCCTCCGCTATCGCCCGGCCCTACCCCTGCTACATTATACCTGTGACTCGAAAATAGTCAACACCCATTTCTATATTTGGTGTTTTTCGGCAGCCGATGTAACAATGACAAAAAAAACATTCCTTGATTTTTTCAGTTTACCACAAATGTTGCGATCACGCGGTTTCGTTTTACTTTCGGAATAATGCAGAACCTATTCAGAAACGTGGTAAAGATGTGTCAACATAAAGTTCTGTTGCGTTGAAATGTAATAAATCTGAGACTTTTAAAATATTGACAGCAGTGTTCTGGTCTTCAGGAACGTTACGATGCTCCGCTGGGTAGGTGATTCCGGAAAATTCTAGGGGCGTATCACCTTCATATTCAAGAGTTCAAGGTCAAACATGACGTCTGGTTTCACTTTCCTAAGGGTGCAGTGTTACACCCTACAAGGTCGTAATTCTTTGATAAATCTAATTATAGTAGAGATCCTAAAATACGAGGTTATTTGGCGCATTCCGTTCCGTAATGTTCCCAGTTCTCGCTAAAAAATCTGTTGCGACCTTCCTTTTACGCGACATTTTGTCATGTTTAGTAGTATAACACGTTCTATATGTTCAATGTATTTACCTAAAAAACGCCGTACTTCTAAGGATTTATACAGCAAACAACTATTGAATCCAGCAGATTCAAATTTATATCTTTAACGAAGAAATGGAATAAATAAAAAACTACTTATGATTATGTTTAACATTATAGAAGGTTTCCATTATTTTAAGTGACAATATTATTGGTAGATATAAACCCCATCTATAGAAAAGTATAGACTGTACAGAATTTAGTGCATGTGTTTCATGTTTTACGGAAAGATAATGACATTTTAATCATGAAATATGTAAATAGGAATAAAAAAATATGTGTACATATTTAATAAACAGTCCTGTGGGAGACTGTTCATTAAATACACACAATTTGACTAATGAACAACCGGGATATGTTACTTAAAGATGGTAAAAGTTTTGAAGTAAAGCTGCTACTAGTGCTACTAATGCTACAGATAATAATAGTCATTATTATTATTATTACTATTTTTTATTGAGTTACTATTCTTAATCTTATTTTTGCCTTTGGAAAAATGTCTCTCACAAACAAAATTAACAATTCTTACTTGTTGAATATTTTGTAGAAGAAATATTAAAAAGAATCTCTACAAGGAAAATAACGCAGAATACAGTAGGAGAAGAAAAGCAATTTCCGTTTATTCATAGCCCTGAAAAACGTTGGTTATCTACTTTATCCGCCTTGCATTATTTTTTAAATAGTGTTAAGATTTTGACACGTGTAGCGTGAATAATGAACTGACAGTATGTGCTAGACAAGTAAAGTGACCCGTGATAACGTATCTAAAAGCGATGTGTAAAACATAGCGAAATTTCTCTGCATAAGAGCCTGTAATTATGTCGATAACTACACGTGCCAGAGAAGGTTTTGCTAATGTGTGTGGCAAGGTTCAGATAAAAGGCCTTCAGGTCTAATTAAGGTATTCCAGATTTTTATCGACTACAATATGTTTTGAGGCTCGTGGTCCTCATAACCTGAATAAGCAAATAATCTGCATCGATGCTACTGAGCATGAAATGAGTATAGCTCATAGAACATTCATAGAATATTGACTTGTAGCGCTATAGAAAAACATTATTGTAATGTAATCAGTAAGTAAAAGATCGTTGAAACAATTTATTGTGTTTCATTGACATTATAAAAATCTCTTACCTGATTTGTATCTTAAAACGTGTAACTTTATTTCGCTTGGTGTTGTATCGACAATAGGAGTTTAATTAGAATTAATATGTACTTAATTCAGTAAACTTACAAGAACTTTTCTAAGTCGCCAACCTTTTTAAGTAGAATGCCATCTTTGACGTGTAAAAACCTGAGTCACAGATAAATCCGCATCCGTAAGTATTTTATTTTTGTTTATGAATAGTGATCTCAAAGTTGTCGGTCGGAAACGAAAGCATATAATATAGAGTATAAGTGGTCCATTTTTCAGATTAAAAGACTCAATACGGTAAGGATTCATTGCACTTTATACTTACATTTATTTATAACATACGTATCCGTAAGAAGCTTTCGAACTTCTATATAACGATTGTATCTCGAATTGTAGCAAAATTCTCAGAGAGTTATTTTCCTGTGTGTGACACGAATTGTGTGATAGCTTATTCCCAGTATTTTCGCATTTGGAAGTAGTACGTGACTGGAATGTTCACTTAGTCCTATAAATATATAGACAGGAATTCTGAGGGTGAGGTTATGTGTTAAAACGGGAAATGTCACGTTTGTTTTTTTTGACTGCTTTCTAGACTTGCTGTAGGGTATTTCCCAAATTTATCTCGTAGGAAAAGGCAGTTTTTAAAATGGCTGTTCAGCAAGCCAATTACCAATATTCGTTTATGTATTTTTGTTACTCTTTGATTTTTGCGGACGGACGGACGTACGTATGTACGCGAATCTATTCTCAATTAAATCCCAATGGTTCCACCTGTGTCTACCCAGTTTGAGCGTAATTTTAAATGAATAGCATGTAATTTGACCGAATATATTCCCATGCGACTCAAACAGAAAAATTTCCTCCAGTCATACGTCCGTTACAGTGTTGAATATTACATGCATTTAGCTTTTACCGAGAACTTTAATCACTTCAGATTTACAACCGTCCATATATTTCTTTTCTGTATCCATCGAAATTAACGTTATAATTCAGTCCAATAAATTCTCACCACCTCTGCAATAATAACATTTTCAGTTCTAAGCAAACACCTTGCACAGGAACTGTTAATACATTCTGACAATTTTTTTTCGGAAGTAAAAATAGGCCGTTAGACAGAGCGTTTATAACAAAACGTTTTTGAACTCATAAAGTTTCTTCATGGCGGACGTGCAGTAAAGTAGTAATATAAGGTTTTAACATTCCTCTACGAGGTAGCTTTCGCTGGCCTTTAGTACACAGACCACAAATATGGGAACATACACTCACATAGACACATGCATTTGGAAATAATTATATGGTTTTTAATTTTAAATAAATCAGCAAAAAAGGCAAGAGGAATCTCATCAAATTAAATGAAATTAATTTTTCCCTCTAATTTTACTCTATACTCAGGGACAGGGAAACTTTTCACCACCCAAGCGGCTTTGATTGTCAAGGAAGACTTTGTTACATGAGGATCCACTTTTACCTACATTTGACGTCTAAATTTTATAAGATTTTTTATTAGGGATTTAAACTTGTTTTGCAGAATATGCATGTAATATGCATGCTCTAGTCACGAAGCTTCACTGCAGGACTCACTGGGAAACTACGTGTATTTTAAACAATGCTCTACCTAAAGCAGAATGTATTTCCTTTTTTTTTTCAACTTATGCCGAACCTCGGACAGGTAGGCCTAAAGTATTTTAAACTCTTAATGTGTTTGGAGCATATAAATTTACCGCATAATATGTATATTTTGTTAAAGATTTTGGGATGAGCCTCATTGTGTCATCCGCTTTTTACAGGTATAATCCTTCTTGCCGAATCTAGTGACTACGAGGATCCAATCCCATAATAGGAATCTTCCTATTACACGTATGCAACCCGCAGAATCTCGGGAAAAGCGTCGCGATAATTGAAGGCAATTAATGGAATACATTTAGACTAGGTTCCTGCATTTGAGCAACGGATCAGTGATTATTTCAAAAACAGCAGTGAGATTATGTAGTTTGCAGTTGTATGGTCCAAAATACTACAAAAATCCAGGTGGAGGAACGTGCTGTGCACATAGAATCTGTAACTACAGTTAGAATATTTACAATTAGAATTACATTTGCAGTGCTACATTACGGCATAGACTGTGCATATATTTATAATCTTCAATGTTTTTCACTTAGAACCGATACACACACACATTGTTTCTTCGTTCTTACTGTGAAATTGTTTAAAGAGCGAAACTAAAATTAATGGGAGAAAGCAACTATGGTCCTTTGGAATTCACTATTACTGAATTTGCATAATATGTTATACAAAAATCGCAGATTTTATTCCAGGTTATAAATCTTTCGACGGAGCTGCAGTACCTCTGCTTAATGAGAAAGAAGCGTGATACTTCTTGTCTTATTACTGTAACCGTCAAGATCACCATCACATGAAGTGGCTGCAGATATTAGAGTAGGACTGAGAAGTTGAAAAGTCAGAGCAGTCAAATAAAAAATCAACTACGAAATAGGCCATCAATTTAAAGGGAATTTATTAGAATCAACCTGAGTCATAACATTTTCTTCAGCTAGAGGCAGAGTAACAGTTTTCATTTTCTTGTTCGCCTGTAAACTGTAGATATATTTTTTAGCCACATTGTCACCAAACATAAGATTCTGTAATTAAGTTATATGTTCCTCTTATAGAAAATGACAAAATTTACTTCATAAATGTTATTACTATCTACTATTTAAATATTGCCACCATTAATTCCACACGATTTTTGTCTAGTTTAGAGAATTCCTTCGTGCAGCCACGTGAGATTTTTTGACTCATTCAATTAGCAAAAATGGAAAAAAACTTCTAAAAAATACAATCTGTAGCTATAATTCTGTCAGGTAGCTGTACATTGATCTACTATTAAGCAATAAGTCATTGCTTCAATCACTATTCACGCTAGCTGATTCGGAGTTACACGTTTAAAGTATTCTCTTAGCTAGAAGCATATTTTAGCTTGGTGTTAAAATTTCTTTTTTTTATTTCTTTCAGCAACAATGTTTGCCTAGCAACAGTAATCCATGTAATGTTTTATTTATAGTAGTGTGTAATTCCGCCAGGCCTACTACAGATATATAAGTTCCTGGCACAGATCAGTTAGGTGCGCCCCGAATAGGCATTTGAAATATATTACTGTCCTCCAGTGGCTTTCAGTTACTGTCGACATAAACTAAGACTCGCCAACAACTTATCGACTTGTAAAGACGTAATCTGAATTTTTCAGACTTATATAAAGTAAACTCAAACTTTGTACCTTTGCTTATGCCAAAACGTAGAAATTCTTCCACACTCCACAACCGTCTCCTAAACATTTAAACTGATAATTTTATGCAAATGAGATTATCAAACTTGGTCAACTGAAAATACCCATAAATTCAAACAGCTGAATCTTGCAACACTGACCTGATGTACAAAACAATTTGCTTTACCACAGACTTATTTATAAATGCCATTATCTTCATTTATTTGTATTCTGAAAACGTATTCTTTATTCGATTGGTGGCCAGTATTATAATGCTCAAAGATTTATTAACACTTATATAATTAGGTTCATGTGATCAACCTTTTGACGCCTAATGTCAACCATAGTGGTCGTACCGCACCGTTAACATCTAAAGTTGCATTTTATATATTTATTCAACAAATATAGCTACTGAATATTTTAAACATGGTATATACTCTCTGTTTTTTTTCTTCAAAATGCAGTTTGTTTCATAATTCTAACCTATTTGGTTCCTGTATTATTCACATTTTATATACAGGGTGTACTAAAATTCAAAAAATAATTCCGGCGTCAAAAGATTAAGGAGTATGAGGTTTATTGGGTGACGTAAGTAATAATGTATGGTATATTATAAGCACAAGAGGAATTAATTTAAATTTTAGAAACTTCAGATAACAGTCTACTTGCGTGATTCACGATCATGTGGAATTATTAGGTTAAATATGATGTTAAATAAATTGTTTTAAAGTCTGGAATACCTTAAATCAGGCTCAGCATAACGCATTGTCCTGTAGCTGGTTTTTGCTAGTATTAGGGCAAAGCGCGTGATTGCAGTCTGCTTGACTGACTGAGCAAATATTGGTTACTTCCGGGCTCTGTTCGATCCACTTACTTAACAACTATAGTACGTAATTTACATATCATCTACAGGCTCGTAACATTAATTGCTTTCAATTAATTTATTATTATGTTTATGTCATAAACAGCTTGATCCTCTTCGGAAATGGTGAGGTAATTAATCGTTTCCTATCGACACTGTGACATTTCACCTTAGAGCCACTAGAGTAATTTTAAAGGCAGTGATTTCGTAAAATTAACATCAGCATGATATGTTTAAAGACTCCCAAAATTAATAGTGTGATGTACATAAGAGCACAGTATGCGATTTCATTAAAATAATGTTGTGATAAATCTGTATGAAGCACAAAACAGTGTTGTTGAAATTAATTTGTGTTTAGCTAGCAAGTTAAAATTCCGAAAATCCTGAAACAAGGAACTCACTCCCACACAGAACATGTCAGTTCTCTCTTTGAACTATGGAAGCGAAATCAAATAAATTAACGTTAGAAGCAAAGTACATAAAACGTGCTTTGCTTCCCTTAGAGTCTGGCTCAGGCAATTACAGCACTCAGGTAAATGGGTCGGACATATTCCGCAGTTTCTGCAGTACTTTGTGACATGTCGTCGATTGCCACCGTTTCTAACCAGGATGGAAATTTTGTGGAAGAAAGAGTGCTTCCAGTTCCTTTACTGCGTGTCTAAATTCAGCAGTCTGGCTATATGTAATGCGTGAATAGGGTTTGAAATTTTGGTATAGCAATAACATCTGACTCAGTTTCTTGCTTTAATTTTTTATTATAGATCTCAGATTTGCTGAAGTGTCCACTGTATGATCTATTTACGGTCAATTTATTGTTTTTTATCTTACCGCATTCCACCTATCTAAAATTTACAGGAATAAAACTCAGATTAACAAATAGAATATTGATCGTGTAATTATAATGAGAATTCGGAATGCATCCAAAAATTCTATGCCTAACACTTTGTCATTTGTGGTTGCCGTACGTACATTTAAGCTAAGCAGTGCATTTTATATTTTGGTTTAATCTGTTAAAGCCGCTATAAGAAGCAGGCTTAGGAACAAAGGTAAATGTTGCATATTAAATTAGAACACTGAATTTAGAGGAACTAAACTGCTAAGATGGTCTCTTCTCTAGTTAAAGTCCTGATGGTTCCAGGTCGTTGAGGCTCCCAAGGTTGCTTGACATTCGACACAAGAAGAAGGCTGTCAGTTTTACATACCGAACTCCCCCATTAGGTATCCTTGGTACTCACTCGTGTTAGAAACTGAGGCGACCCAACGGACACAGTGAGGGAAGAAATACTAAGTTACTGAAAAATCTCAATAACCCCATCGGGAATCGAAACCTCAACATTTCGGCTCTTAAAGCAGTGCCTCAACCAACTGCTCCACCGCGTACCTCTGTTCCATCCGAAACCCACTCTTATAACTCCAGTCTCTACCTTCGATTTTCAAGTGTAAATTGAATTTTTTGTCTATTTCCGAAGAATAAAACTTGAATAATGTCCTGTAACTGCGACATCAGCTATCAATTTAGAGATGAGCTCAATGTATCTGCTAAAACTGTTGTTCATAATCTCAGTTAGATGCGGTATTTATTAGAGAACAAATTACTGAATGTCACCTTCATTGTACATCATTGTCAAAGTCAAAAGATTGGAACATATCAGGCTAAATATTAATGGCTTTCAGTATTCCTCATCAATGTCAACATGACGTGTAGCTTCGCTTGAATACAAAGAATTCCACGTGTCTCACATATGAATTTACTAATCAGCAGGTAAGCATGAAAACATTCTTACAATAAGTCACACCAACTGAAGACAAATTCCGCGTAACAATAACATAATCTACCATAATAGAAATAAGGCTATATGAATATAAGTTATTAAATCGAAAACTGTCCTTTCAATGAGTAAGGAACAAAGAGGTAAATTATGTCAGTGTTTCTTGTTTACCTATTTAGGACACCCGCGATGCGATCACAACACGTGTGAATTGGAACGTGTTGAAGTGGCATTACTTTATTACTTCGTGGCTGAGAAACAAGCAAAGTTCACACCCACGAAACTCTATAAATTTGCTTATACTTGGAAATATAATGTTAGGAAGTATTTAAATTTGTAAAAGAAGAAGTGTTTGTTACTTTGCCACTACAGAATAAAAGTTCTCAGCAATGACACAAATGCATAATTAATTTGTCGTCCTTTGAGTTATAAACAGGTGCAGATAAAAGAAAACGCCACTTTCAAGCCGAAGTTTACACCAAATTTATAGATTTTCACATTGTTAACTGAGGTTATAATGTAGTTTAAGAAAATTATAGAAGCCGGCATGCCTAAATTTGTGATAGTAGCTAACAGTAAAACCAGTCAAAAGCCGCAGAATCACAAGCAAATATACCCCCTAACATTAGCTTAAAATTCGGACAAAACGTGGGTTACTTAAATTCTGCCCCACATAGGAAGATCTGTTTAGAGTGTTATGTGGTGTGTTGGGAACCTTAACTAGAGTTGTTCTTATCAGCATTGTCGCCCCGTACTGCATGTCCGATAACCTGCAAAAAGAAAATGTAGCGTTGAAATAATGTAATTTTGTGCACTGATGGTATATACGATATGGAAACAGTCTTGAAGTAAATTACTGTTTTCCGAAGAACTTTTCTTCGGAATAAAATAGGATAGAGTTTTATTATTAAAATTTTTTTATTCAGTTTTTTATACCTTAAATAAGGCTTATGTGTCAAATTTACATAATTTTAATTTGTTTTATTACATTTTCAAACTAATTTTAGCGTAAAACACATGGAAAAACACTTATTCAGGCTGCATACTCACGGGAAATATTGCTGCGAGTTACAAAACCCCTACTTTAGGATATACTTTCGAGTTAATGTCGTTCTTGATAGGAGGAGTTTATAAATAAATTCACACCTGCCACCTATATTTGTCGGACCAAAAGTGTATATAGAGAAAAAACGAACTGAAAATGTACATTTTGGGTGAAAAGTATTAGTGTGATTAGATAACAAAAATGTTCAGCTTTCTTGTAATGCACATATAATCCATATATTTTAAAAAGTTTCTTAAGTCAAATTGGTCGCTGAAGGATACAAAAGCAGATTCAGCGTGAGAAATGCTTACTGCTGTTTGTATCCTTTGTTCTTTCTCTCTCCTATCCAGAACTTCATAATTAAATATACAGGAGAGAAACGGAGTTTTAACACAATTTTCGTGTTTCAATTTGTATACTTTACTGTACTCAAGAAGCATAAGAGTGGGAAAAATGGGTAGTAACACGACTGGCTAAAATTTGACCTGTAGAAATTAAAAAAAAAATTGAAGATAATTTCAGCAACCTAGAATAATACGTATCTATGCTTATAGAAGTGCTTGCACAGCTAAATGCCGTGACTGACAGAGAATAAACGAATATATTTAAAGGACTTTTTAAACTTAGTAACTTTATACCACAGCTTAATTATTTGTGTTTTTCCTGTCTATTTCCTTATTTACGAAGCTAAAAAGTGTTAAGTAAAAGTTATACTTACAATTTTGTCAGTTTATGTATGCTGTTAATTTTGTATTAACCACCCGCGAAATAAAGTTTATCGATTAATTTAATATTAGAATTCCAAAATTGTAATTCACTTCACACTATTGCCCAATGCCATACTTATTTGTTAACATGTTTTGTTTTTCTGCATTTGTCATAGTTTCATTTAATGATTGTTGAACGCAACAAAACACGTCTTTTACTTCCTGAATCCAAATTCGAGAAAGCGCATCTTCTTCGTTTATATAACTTCCACATTGATAGAACTGGAGAGCGATATTAATATCAGACTTTCATAAAACTTAGTGCTTAATGAGACCGTGTGATTATTCCTTATGATTTTTCACCTGGCCCTAAGATAAATTTTGAAGTGTGATTTGCTGTGTCAAAAGGTCGGAATCAAGCTGGAACACGGCGTCCCAGGCAGCATACAACACAAGGACTTTTTGAGATATATGATATGTGTTAAACCTCTAACTAATTTACGACTGTCAAAAGATATCACTCTTCATGTTTCACGGCGGTTCTTAACTTCTGAAACTAAATGCTGCTTGAGATTAACAAATTTTGAACCTATTACTTGGCTATGACTCACACGCTGATATGCCAGGAACCTACGTTTTCCCTCTCTTCTTTAGATGTAGGTATATAAACGTTTTGAGTTAGTAGCTACCACAACTTCCTAGATATAAATATCGAGCAAGTAAACTTTATCTTTGGTTCTTACGTCCGGGTTTCGAACTGTAGTTTGATGTCTAGAGAAGGCTGTTTCCTTAACCACTGCACCTGTGCCAGCCTGCTCCAAAGACAGGATATAAAAATACCTGGAAAATAAAGATGTAAATATTTAAAGAAATGGACGTGCCAGAAAATGATTAGTGCAGAGTTTTAAAATGCAGAAGTGTTAAATAATGTGGTTACACTTCTACATGATTCTGTAGAGAATACAATAGTAAAAATTCCTAAAGAAAACTAGACAAATTTCAACGCAATTGCTTAAATTGCTAACGAATCTAGAGGGAAAGATAAAGCAGCAGGACAACACCGGCCAGAAACAACATAAATTTGAACTTCTTATTAAATTATTTCGGTATAAAAAGGCGATTTTTTAAAATAAATTTGGGACTGACAAGAGCACATTTTGTTTAATCGGAACTCGCAGTCTCTCTACTGAGTCAATATTTCTCTAGAAGCAATTCTGAAATATGACAATTAACTTGGATCGTCGTTAGAATCGCCTATATTTTGTGAGTTTGTTGATCCTTCTTCTGTTTCAATTTGTTACGCACACTTCTCTTTTCTGTTGAGGTAGATTTATTCTTAATTTTTTCCGAAGACTCGCTCATATTTTCTTGAAAGGTACTTTTGATAGATTATTAGTTAGAATCGAGTTTACATTCTTTTATTTTGAATCGTACTCTTTCTAGGCCATGCTTAGAAAAGCGTCTAACGTCCCTTAGACTACCAGGATTCATGACATTTTTGAAGTAGTTAGTGATCCAGGAAAATCAGATCATGTGGCTTGAGGTTCATTACTGGTATTGGAAGCTGAAGCATAGCAGAAGAGTAGATGTATCTGCGACACGAGCCCTTATGAATCATAAAAACATCCCTGGAGTCCTTCTCTTGTATTAGCAGGAAAAGCGACAAGATGCGATAACAGGAATATCTTGTACTGTCATATTGCTCACTGAATGCAATAGTGGCACAACCCAAAATTTGCCATTTGAGGTTAATACTAAGATTAAACTCAAAAATACAAAAACTGAATCTGACAATACCGGCACCCAGCGGGGTTTTTCAGACTAATAAATGTGTTGGTTTGGTCGTATGTAGCTGTTATATTTGTTTTCTCAATCGTAGAATTAACCCCAAATGGCTATTTTTGAGTTGCATTCAGTGAGTTATATTTGTAACAGAATTTTTAGTTGTTTATGTATCACATGCACGATATGCATACGTCTTAAGTAGTCCATACAAAGACGTGTAAAAGTATTTTGTACATAAAACCAATTTTGTAGTAATAAAACTTCCAACCGCCCCTGTGCTGAGAAGTGAGTGTACTAACTTCCCTAAAAGATAAGCATTAACATATGGGCTATCTGTTGTCCTGGGTCATGTCCTTGAACATCAATTGACAGGTAAGTGAAAGCTACTTAACATAAGGTGTTTGTTAATAACAGCTTCTTTATGTACAAATTCGTAAAAACAATAAAAGCAGATACGAAGTTTAGAGTAACAATAGAATTATCTGTCTGATTTGAATGTGCTCACTACAAAATGACGACTGTAGGGTGGTGTTTTCTTTGTCAGTCTTTGTTGTTCTTCTCTCTGTGTCTTGGTAAGTACACAAGGGAATAATCTGAAAATCTTCCGCCCCAGTCCTTAATGAGGTTTTAAGCTTTCGCGGCATTATGTCAAGGCGTATGCTGCTAAAATCTGTCCATTTCTTGTACTTACACACTTTTACGTGTATTATGAGGGAAAGAAAAGAAAAGAGTTTTGATGAAATCAAACACTGACTTTCTAATCGGAAGCAGGTCAGTTGAAATCATTTAGTCAACGAGCCCCAGCCTTTGAGCGCAGACCTGCCCCATTGCCAAGTTCTTTACGTTTTAGAGTACATCAGTCTCAAATACAAAAATACAAAGTAAGCCTGTAAATGTAAATAAACAAATGATAGCCAAGATGAAAGGCTATTCTTTTGGTGAAAAAATACCAGATGTTGCAGTAAAGAAATTTTACACATATAACACTTTAAAAAGCAATGGAAAAAATACCTAACCTAAAAATAAAACTCCAAATCTCCTTCCCCTCACAGCTCAGAAGAAATTAACCTTGCTTTTCGCGCTCTGAAGAAACAATCGAACGCTAGAGTTTGACAAGTGGTGCTGTGTCAGTAGGGTTCAAAGCCCTTGAGCCAATCTACAACTGTAGCCAAATTATCCCCCAATTCCTTCTATCAAAAACCTAACTATTCAAATTAAAATAAATTCCATTACTCCCTACTGATTTGCAGGTTTCATACGTGGTCTTTCTTCTAAATGGAAGACCAAATATAGAGAGATTTTGAGGTCAATACGAGCATAAATTGCAGGCTGTATAAGTAAACAAAGAGGGTTATTTATTAAAGGCTCCACAGCTTATTTAAAATTAGAAGTAATGTAAAACCTCTAGGTATAAAATTCCGCTCATTCCTCAAGAAAAGGGTGTTGAACCACCCACTCAATTCCCTTCGATAATCAAAGATCCGCTAAAATTCAGAGCTCTTATTACCGGGCCTAACAGGGGGTATTTCCCATCCTCCCTTGACAAAGACAGGGAGCAACTCTATAGTGAAGCATCGTGTTTCAATTCCTATTTTAACATAGGGTAGTGGATAAATTCCAGACAATCATTCTTAGAGCCATTAGATTCGTGTACAGATGAATCTGGTAATTTGTACGTGACTTCCTTTATCTGTAAGCGGCCAGGCGTCACGGATGTGGAGCGCCAACCGAGTGGCCAAGGACGTGGTATGTGCTATATCACTAGAGCCGTTAGTCAGAGACCTACTTAATTCCCCTTACTTCCACCTTGCCAAACACTTGGCAGAGTGACGATTGCCAGAGAAAATACAAGACGATTTCCTGAGTCCAAACACCCTACGTATCCCTGCACTTACCTCCATTCTCGGTAGGGCTTAACTGAAGGCTTCACAGGAAGAACCGGGCGCCTAGTATTCTAGCCCATGTCAAATTCATAATTTTTATTATTGCCACATATTAATACGGTGATAGGAACAGGGTATGTGAGATGGGAGGGGCATATATCATGCATGGGAGACACGAAATTAGCATTTGCATTTTTAGATATGTGAAATGTGTCACTTTGGGAGAATGAGGCGTATTTATCTACTGATTTATTCATGGTATATTTCGGAAAACTCTCAGTAACACAGATAATATAATCAATATATCATCCAACATATGCACTCTGCGATACACCACATACGACCTACATCAACCCTTACATGTTTCAGCACCGAGGTGCCAAAATATGTAGAAATTTGTATAGGTCGTAAATGGCATATCGCAGAGTGCGTGTGTTCGATGATATATTGATTGTAAGAACATGCACTGAATGAATAAAAAAAATGTGTCTATGTTGTCATATATTATGGTAATTAATGAATAAATTTATAGAGCTGTAATTGAAGGCTCTTGTGATTCGATATGACGTACTTCTCCGTACAGGTACATGGAGGGAGTGAGGTAAAAGCCATAATTCTCAGGCAGAATAGCTGGTGTCCTGCCGAGATTTGAGCCAAGTATGTCCCACTGCAGAACAGGATCACCTCGTCTTTCGGTACATAGGTGCAAATGGAAGCATTTCAATAAAACTCATCATAGGAAAATAAGATTGCGGGAAAGTGTACTGGATTCGCCAGGCTCAGGAGAGGGATCAGTGACAGGCTATCGCAAAGACAAAAACAAACCATATTTCGTATACCACCAAAAAAGTTTAAATTTTTTTGGAGTAGTTCATTTACCGTCAGTTTTTCAAAAACAAGTTATTGGCTATTACATAAGCGTACTGGGAACCTGGGAAACCGCAGTTGATATTATTTAATATTGTTGAAAGTTATTTCCGCAGTAGCAATGTATCTTTTCAAGTCTGGGTTTCTGGTTAAAAATACATTCACTCTACACCCCTTAGATATTTTGAGCTATAATTTTGGAACGTTTGCCATAATAATTAACGCGTGCCTGGAATTTGTGCATTGATCACTTTCATTCAGCTTTAAATGCCTGTATGATGTATCTAACAAAGTGTCATACATGATTGTAACAGAAATTTTATTGACCATTAATATATGTGTAGGTATCAGGGATTCCCAAGTCAATGGTTGCAACATTACAAGGTTTTCCTTAGGGAGAGTCGTCTAAAGGGACTTGAACTGCCAAAACTGCCAAGGATACAGGATTAAATATTTTTAATTTTGTTTGCAGATAGTGTAAATCCTTTCAAATGGTGTTTCAAAATATGTTTAAAAAATGCGAGGAATCTGTGTTTTTACAGAATGCTGATAAGGCACTGATATCATTTGGTCAAAAGTCAACTGTGCGCTAAATCATTGTTTGGAAAAAAAATGTTTAAAAGAACTGGATGTTACGGAGAGTCCGTAGCTGAATTGAACTTTGAAACATAACACCTGTTACCACTAATATAACGAAGTCGTTACATGAACAAATGACGTGTGTGTTGGCTACTCACGTAACTATAAAAGTTTCATGACGGGAAACAAAATAGTAGCTTTTTCCTCTTATTTGCCTATCGTCCATTTAGCAATGCTGTTTGCACACATGGTCAACTGTCAGCGTGATCAGTGAAAATTAAAATGAACATGAAATTTGTCGCAAAACTTGAGATGATATTTTGATATTTGCCCGGGGGTCGCTAGAAACCCGCTGAAGAACCTCAGTCAGAACACAAGATATACGGACCGAGATTTGAATTCGACATCTTCTGCTATGTTTATCCCTAAAGGGAAATATGAATTTGACATTCAGAGGGCCGTGTATCGTGACATATTCTTATAATAAAACCACCTAGATAAACTAATTTCTCAAATTTATTTTTAGAATAGAACTCTACAAGTTTGGGGCAGGTTTTCTGTCCATCATCAGGGGTGTAGTACTGTATACACAGCAATAGGTTTAAGTCATACAGGTTATGCTGACTGTTTGCTGACATATACCTATTGCTGTGTATACAGTACTAGACTTCTGATGATAGACAGAAAATCTGTCCCAAACATGTAGATTTCTATTCCAAAAATAAATTTGAGAAATTAGTGCATCTCGTTGGTTTTATTTTAAGGAAATATGAAGTTTCACCTTTATATAAAAAACATGCGAAATTATTGTTTTATATATTGTAACCTTCATGTATCTATACAGAATAACAGAAGTTTTGGACTGAATGATATCAGGCATTTCGTACATTTATTCTGTTCTTATTTTATTTAGGGATGATATTTTTATTTGTAAATATCATTTGCAAATATTTTAGCTCTGTCATAATTCCGAATGATATCTGCCTAACGTAAATTTTTCTACATTCTTTGTCAGCCATGAATATGTATTTGTTTTTTGCTACATTTGGTCTAGACCATCGTCTCTGTTATAAAAGACTTTTTTTTCATTTTCTGTGGAATAGGCTGCATTGACATCGTACATCTGAACTCGGCAACTATGTTTAGGCGAGAGACATGAAGTGGAACGAGAAGAGTAAATGGACGTAAAAGCATGATGAGTAAGCTGTTGCACATATTTCGCTCTGACACAAAGTGCTTGCACCCTCAGGAGTACTCTTATCTCACTTGCTGTTGAACTCACACTCCTGAATATACGTCACTTCAGTGTTGGCTGGAAATTGAGATTCTTGTTTCAGCTGCAACTCTAACAAAGTTTAGTCTCGAAATCATAGTGAAGTTAACTTTAATTAGTGAAAGAAAAATTTACAGTATGTAGTATCAATGTTATTGTAAATTTGATAATCGTAAGATTAATTGAAGATGTTTCTTTTTTCATTATTGTTGTTGAAACTCACTTAATTTTATCACACTATTATTGTTGTTACCATCACACTGGTTCACCTAGTTTATAAGTACAGGTTTTACCAAAGCTAACCACAGAGCTCTTCGGCGAAATGTATTCACACTGCACTTCTCGTCTCACGGAGACGCTGATCCAGTTGTGAAGTCGTATTAGCTTCTGGGTAATTTCGGCCACTATAATTAGGCTATATTCCAGTGTATCTGTACTGGACTAATTACTGCAAGCATCAAGCTTTGAGACCACGTCGTTGCTTTCTTCGTGTTTGTTCTCCACGTTGATTGGATCACAACTGAGTCCTGTTGTAGGTTGTGCGTGTCTTGGGCACACACACAAAAAGGTTTTAACCTTGGTGACAAATAAAACTACTGAGAGGTGCCTTACCCTATTTGACGGTTACGTTTATTTTGGATACTAAACTTCTTAGGATATGCCTTATATTTTGTAATATTTCCAACTAATTTTTAAGCATAATCACAATATTGGGAAGGCCTAAGCGAGTGTTTTTCACCCAATATATGTATCAGGCATTCCAAAACACGTTAAATAGTGCGAAAAATCAACACAAAATTCTACCTATTTTTCGACATGTCTGTACGTTAACTACAAACCTTAGACCAAAGGCCAGCTTCCATTCCATCGGGCCCAAATCGCCATATATTTTTGGCGTTTATCAACTTTCTTCAATTTGACTGATATTTGAGAACTTGTTATAGAGCAAGAGGTGAGTTTCGAAACTTAACTTCAAAAGTCCTATGAGCCAGCGTTGTTCACGTTCATATTTTCATGAAAGCCTTGTAATATGTCTTGTTTGCATTAAGCAAGTTTTCGTTTTAAGGACGTCTCTGTACATCTATCGAACCTCTGCAGCGTCTTGTGCCCGGTAGAAATTTACAGCATTTGATGAACCGTGATTTTGTGGTCTATAGTGAGAGTTGTGAGAGGAATGTAATTGTGTGTCATATAGGTGTAATATAACTGTTATTACTCAAATAGCTTGAAGCTTATACGAATGTAAAATTAAGTATACGAAATCGGAACACGTTCTTTTCATTTCTCCTGTTCTCATCCAAGAACTTGTAATTTTTTAACGATTTTATTTCAGCCGAATAGAAGGACTTCGAAAGCTTCGGGCGATGCACGACGTATTTTAACAAAAAAATATAGCGACATTACGAATTTTAACTACACACAAACTATTACATTAATTAAAACATGCGTTTATTAAATGTTATTGTCTGATATTCATTGCATCTGTAGTCCGAAACATAGTTGCTGAATTCAAATGCTATTGACTATGTCTTCCTTAAAGAAGATATTGGTCTAGCCCTTAAGAAATGACGATTAGTTACTGCTTGATATTTACTACCTACCAGTTAATATAGAGTGGGAAGTTAAACAGCAGAAACTTTCTATTTTGTGCTGAGGCAGCATGCTGCCACAGCACCAAAGTTAACATAACGAAGTAATTCACTGAATTTTTTAAATTGTAACTTTAGCAAGGAACAATATATGGTCCCTGAGGATGATCGTATGATCGAAATATGTAGGAGCGTTTTAAATGTTGTAATGTAAATTTTAGACTTCTTAAATTATATATATATATATATATATATATGTGCATGTGTTGGTGTGTGTAATTAGATAATCTACAGAATGCATGTTGAAACGATATAAAACGAATTGTATATTTTATATAATGTAGTTTCTTTGCAGTATTCTAATAGTTAAACATGATAACTGGAAATAAGTTTGAGTAAATAAATCACTTTCCGTAACGACAATAAAAATTGCCAAAATTAAATCTAAGGAATACATTCGAAAGAGAAAATTTTTTCCAACCTAATTACCTGTATTATTATTTCATATAGGTTTCGTTGCGAATGAAGTTTTTAAATAACCGCTTCTTTCAATTTTTATCTGAAGGCAATTTACTCAATACGAATTGATGCTAGGATCATGTAATTGGGCAGATATTGGCGAATCTCAAGTAATCATTTCGAAATAACAGAAAAAAGGACTGGATTCTGAAGAGAGAAACTCGTACAACGGTTTATCCGAACCCATCAGTTCATTCTCTGCAAGATACGGACAATCTATGAAATGGCTTTTGTATGCCACGAATCTTTCGAATGCTTTACTTAGCCTCCGAAGCCAACGATTTTACTTTATCCAGCAGCAGAAACTCTGTGAATTACCCTTCTTATACGGAGAATCTAAAACCAGCGCAAGGAAAAAAAGAAAGAACAACGTAAATAGACTACTGGTACAAGGGGTCTTCCTGAGATGCTGTAATCATATTAATTCATGCTTCACTGCAAAGTCCATCCATTACTGCATTGCCTCTTCCTACATCTCCACCCGACCTGACAGAACTTTAATCCCGTTTATTACAGTAATACAGATTATTATCTAATTCAACAAGCAAATAAACATACAGGAATAAGAAAGTTCGGGATTAGCTCTTGTAATCAAATAATGTTTTACCTAAACTAGGAAATCTGTTAATTGCAGACTGTGTATTTCTGTCTTAAATAAACAAAATGGGTGCTAATTTTAAAAGCCGTTTTTAAATCATCGGAAAATAGAAGTTCTCTAAATAGAACCATTTTTAATTGGATGGATAAAAGAGCGAGATTGTGCAATGGAATATATAGAATATTCAAAAGATGTAATTTTTTATAAACGTTAATTATTACACATCAAATAAACTTTCTTGTAACCTGTGCGTAAATTAAAGGCTGGTATGTAACAGCCGGTAAAGTGACTGCTGGTTACGCTAAAGGTATTCCATCCCAACAGTAATAAGAATTTCGCCCTACACCACGCTATTTTCTTGTTACAAATCTTCCTTATCACAACTTCTTGTGTCTTTTCGCTGAGGGCTCGTGACTGAATTGTGAAGGATTTCACACACTTCCATCCAGTTCTGTGTTTAGCATCGCTCTCAGCTAAGACCCAAACCTTCTGTTCGCCTTTATATTGACAGATTTATCCACATCCGTGCTTTGATTTCTAGTGTTCTTTTTCACAAATTCTTGAACTAAAGAAAGAATAGGGTTTATATATTTCAATTCTTAGACCAAACGAAGAAATTTATTTTAAATAGCCGATCTGATGGACGTCTTTTGAAGTTACCAGAGGCTGGAAATTTTCCATAGTTAAAAGTTTTCAAGTAGTTGTTATATTTTGAAATCGACTTAATATTATTTCTTGATACATACCCGAAATCAAAAAAATATTATCTTGTGTTCCTTCTTTTGGGTAATTCCTCGGCGTCTGAATTTTACGTACCGATGTTTCGAATCACTCTGTCAGTTCTATCTTTTCACGTGGTGTAAGCACCTGCATACACCACCTAAAAGAAAGAATACAACATGCAGAACACGGCGAAAAGTTGGAACCAAAATTATCAGGTTATTGATAATTAGGTAAATCGGACGTGTTATTTAGAATACAAATAATCTCCTAAAGCTTCCAACTGAATGACACTCAATTTTATTACACAATATAATTATAGTAAATAAAATAGAAAATATGAATAATCTGGGTCTCTAAACTTAAACTGTCGTTTATATCCCTACATGTTACTTTTTATCCTCTTTGATTTCCTTCTTTAACTCAATCGAACACAACAAAACTTATAAATTTATAAGTTGCAGTAAAAAAGTAAAATGTGCAACGTGCCATGCAGGCCCAGAGGGACAGTAGAATTATATATTTACTCTTTCTTTACTTATGTATATTGGACTTGATAGTTGAATAAAGAGAGACCAACTTGATGTCACTTGTTTCTTTCACCCGTTACCTCCTCCCTCTTAGGTCCAAATATACTCCTCAACACAATGCCATAACCGTGCTTTACCTGATAATTCAACCTACACAATAAAACCAACAAATGCATGTATGTGATCTATATTTATCAGATGTTATTCATTATCGATATATTTCAAACCCTTCGCGATCACCGTCAGATTAATTTACAGTATTTCAAGGAGTCCAAACAAACTCTTAAAATGCATACGTAAATCTCGTGATGGTTCACTTATACATTTCAGTAGTTCGCTTTAGTTTTGGGGCTTCTTGTAATTTGTTTGTTCTGAAATCCATTAAAAAAACTTGAAATACATTTTCGGCAGAATGCAGAATTTCTGAATGTCAAACCTGGTGGTGCATATAGTAACACTTTGGCTTTAGAAAGTTAATTAGTGTTTGCGCAAGGGTGGAAGTCAACATGAAGGTGGCGTTTCCGAAAAACAGTAAGCTTTGTTGTCCAGTTTAAGATAACATTTATAATTTTTTTACACTCGGTTTTTCAAATAATTATTGTTCTTTGATAATATCATGGTCTCTGACGCATTAGGCACATTTGCACCCCAAAAATGTTTACTGATTTTGAAAGTTTACAGCAAAAGTTGTTCTCTTTCTCAGGTGTATTTCATATATCGACACTGTTATCTCAGCAAGGCTTTTTCCAGTCACGTCTAAGCGCATGTGAACCGATAAAAAGTGCTAGTACCATATTTCACAATTTGGCTTGCCACCATTAGACTTGCAAACATGGTGTCAAGTAACAGTCTGCATACAATAATGGATTAGGTATTTAACGTTCAAAATTAATTACATGTCGTTCAAACGTAACTCTTCTGTGTATGATTTATGACGTGCTTCACTATATTTTCTCCTCTGAACTAGAGAAATCAGTAACATACTAGAATCTTCAATCAGCAGGTTTTTAGTCTTAGCTTAAATACTTTCATGGTCTATTATTTCATGTTATAATCAAATGTACGTACTATTCATTATGATATTACAGAATTCAAACAAACACTTCGATAACAGAGGCAGAATTCAGCTACAAAAATAACAAAGGCAAAAGAAACCCGAGCTATCATTCACAACACAAGAAATGAAAATGCATAAAGAATTTTGTTAATTTTGATTTCTTATTCTTAAGTCATAACATCACAAGAATGCTGCTGTATACCATAATTCTGTGTAGCATATTCACTGCAATCACACATGCTCCGCTAGTGTTGCATTTAATTGTTTTAGGCAAAAGTAAATCCATTAAACATAACATTATAGAGACTGCACAACATTCGTTGAAGGGTTCCTTATTCAACATATCGGGAAGTGCTGTAAATAGATTGAAAATTATGCATCTAAATAAAGTATGTACGTATGGTTTTGTGAACCAATTATTCTTCGATTCGATATTTTTGCCCAGATTGGTACAGCGATCCACGAACTGCATTTAATTGGTGGGTGACAGACCTACTGGACTAATAATAAAATATTATATTATATATATTATATTATATTATATTATAATATAATATAATATAATATAATATAATATAATATAATATTATATTATATTATATTATATTATAT
>Ga0123354_10003318_pt1 | contig 22147 bp, 10 predicted proteins | sample TergutLab28metaG_2_FD_97872 | JGI IMG/M metagenome (GOLD analysis project Ga0123354, IMG submission 97872) | Labiotermes labralis P4 segment gut microbial communities from Petit-Saut dam, French Guiana - Lab288 P4 | ecosystem: Host-associated > Arthropoda: Insects > Digestive system > Gut ... | reverse complement strand
GGTGTTTAAAAATGACATCTTGAGAAAATTCAAAACCAAATTTTTCGGGGGGTTAAAAATCCCCTTTCCCCCCCCCCCCCCAGGATTGTGCCGTCACACTTCCTGATACGTTGATTTTGAGTCCTACAGTGCCTCGCGGCCATTGTGGGTACTCTTTATTACGAACGAGAATTAATATGTCCTTTATTGAAACAAAAATAATATTAAAATAAATTCAAATATCAAACTTCATTGTGATGAGCGTTCATCATAAATAGTGTATTTATTGAAAAGAATGCTTATCTTTTGTGTATTGTTTTGCTGGAAGAGTATATATTGTTTGGTACCATCTACTGTAAATTTTAAATGGCATTGTGCCCGTTGTACGTGTTCTGGTCGATATTTCTGTGGTGGGGCAATATTAATTCCATGTCTCATACGCATCTTAAGAAAGACATTAAGTGAATATACCATCAATAAAGGGAACGCCCGTTATACAGGGTTATTCGAAATGATTGTCGGGGTTTTAACAACTTGTCATACACAATACACTTGAGATAGGAGTATGTGTATTTTTTATTTAATAAAACAACACTCCAAGTTTTTGTTACATACCTTACAGGTGCTCTATATGTGCACTCTTTGTGATTCTTCAAATATCAACACGATAATCGAGTTCGTTCCAAACTGTTTGTAGCATGTCAGCGGTGATGGTTTCAATGGCGGTTCTGATTATCGTGTTGATGTTTGTAGAATCACAAAGGGTGCACATATAGAGCACCTGTAAGGTATGCAACAAACACGTGGAGTGTTGTTCTATTAAATGAAGAAAAACATATACTCCTCTCTCAAGTGTATTGTGAATGACAAGTTGTTAAAACCCCGACAGTCATTTCGAATAACCCTGTATTTGTTAAGAGCTTCAATGAGAATTTGAAACAGACCATTAGCCTGTAGCAAGGATAGATTAATGACTGTAGTTAATCAAGCAATGGAAGTGCAGAAGTTTGTGCCCAGTAAACAGCATAGTTCAGCTGCAGAGTATCGCTTTCAGTCCGTAGAATGTCATTCATGCTTCGTATTTCTCTCAATTAAATGCCAGCATCTGACACCTTCAAGTTTCTAAGACACCTCAAAGTGTCATCGGAACCAGATACGGACATAATTACATTTTTATGTACAAAAGTGCATTTTCATTGTATGCCTGTCCCAAAGCCAACACACAAGCAGCTTCAATTTTAAACAGGACTGCGACATCAAGATTGTTGTATCGGCAGTTCGCAGTTATTCGATCGTTTGTGGCTACGAAGTGTTAGACAAAATGTTTCCATTTTCACAACATGTAGAGGCCAGAGTGTCGGTATACAGGGCTGTCCGTCCGTTTATCTTGCTATTAGAGTAGAGATCGGTGCAGTTTGGTGTAAGGAATTAGAGGTAGTTTCACTTTGTGAATCTGGTGTTTATTGGACCGTGCATCATTGTGATAACTGAAGAATCAAAAAACCAACTAGATTCCACTTTATATTTTATTGTACTGCTTATAGGCTCAACCTATTTCAAGCATTACTATGCCCATCATCAGTGTCCGGATTGCAGGCTCAAGCCTGCAACCCGGACAATACTCCAGCCTAACTTCACCTCACCTCCAACATACAGCAAACCAAGAACGACACGACCAATATGGTAAACAATATCATAGTCGCGAGCTCCTGATGATGGGCAGAGTAATACTTGAAACATGTTGAGCCTATAAGTAGTAAAATAAATTATCAAGTGGCATCTAGTTACTTTTTTCTTTTTATTATTATTATTATTATTATTCAGTAGTTTCACTTATTACATTGACCCGTTTACACCCTCCGAGACATTCGGTTTGTGGTCCATTTTTAACAGTCTCTGTGTGGTTTATGAATGTAAAATGTGCCAGTACAGAAAATTTACTGGACCATTATTTTAAGGTTGCTTTCAGAAGGGCCACTCTGTGACCGGAAACACAGTTACGGCTACTGCCAAACCACTGTGTCTTGTGTAACAATTGCACACCAGACACTAAGTGGTCGGACGACAGCCATTGTTCCCCCTGCAAAGGGCTGGGTCACATCTTGTTACTGGACCAATGAGTGACACACTTTTGTGAAAGTGCCCAAAATTAATACAGGCAGTGTTTTCGATGTGGAAAGATTCATCTGAGATATTTTAAGTCAGGCATGATATTGCACATAAACAAGTTAAAGTTTCTGGCTGGATTGTCGCTCAGCCTTCGCAATTTTGACCAAATTCCTTCAACTCGAAAATGGGAAAATACTTATTAGAGAGAATTTTATGCAACATGGTAACTCTCATTCATGTTCTTTGTAAATAAATTACATGATCAGTAATAGTTTGTAGTTATAATCTCGATTGGGGATAGGCGGTGGCGCAGGTGGCTGAGAAACTGCGCTAAAAGACGGTAGGTCGCGGGTGGGGTTCCCCAATGGGGTCTTCGGGATTTTTCATTGACAACCCTTCCGGCCGCACTATGGCCCTGGCTTCGACTCAACCTCCAAAAGGAATGAGTACCAGAAGTATCTCCTGGGGGTTAAAATCGGCCGGTGCCTAGGGTTATAACCGTCCCACCTTCATGTGCCGATTGTCTAGAAATTCTCGGAGCCCCAGCCTCCTGGAGTCCTAAGGGCCTGTCCAGGCATGTACTGTACAAGAATACTTTTACCTTTTTATTGTCTGAAGACACGCGCTTGTATGGTGGTGAAACAGAAAAACGTGGCATGGAAGGCATTTTACTTACATACACAATTTGTCGATGTGTTGGTAGACAACACGCTGGAATCTTCTTCAAGGATAATTTGATGGTTTTCCACGTATTATGTCAGCTGTGTACCAAGTGGTAGTGACAGTATTCAATTGTCAAGGACTTGCTTTCGACAAGACTCTCAGCATATGAAGACTGCAACAGAAAATACGCCTGAATATTTGACAGTCCTTGTAATTACAGTAATGTAAGTTGGAAGACAATAACTGCTTATTCTTTATCGATTTCCACCTCGTTGCTTATTAATAGCTGTGAATTATTAGACACAATATTATTCCTGGTAAAGGAATTCAAGATTTATTTCCAACGTACGTTGTATCACTAACGTAATTCCAGTGTGCAAAACTACCTCCAAATCCGAGACGACTGTTGTGACAGATCACCGTCATCAATATAGTAGTCTGTAACTGTGTCGCGGCTAGACACATTTACTTTCTCTTCTCTGCATTTTCTTTTATTTCAGCAATCATTCTTAAGCGGGGAGATGCTCGAAATTAAAACCTTACAGTAGTCGTGCGAATTTATGTAGTGTTACTCAAGCTTTCATTATGGCTTCTGCGGAAGCGGGGGACACATAAGACGTCCTGCGGACAATTCGCCATTTATTACTACTATTAAGAATAAGAAAATTGCACTCAGTTTCTGCCAAGCCCCGTGAATGTCTGGATCTGGGACACAAGTGACTGTGAGAGAAGACTCAATCCCCACAGTCTTCAGTCATTTCCCTTTAGTTCGCTCATATTACACACTATGCCAGGAACGCGCCCATTGTTGGGGTGCTGTCGACTGCAGGACCCCCCCCCCCTCATTGGACGTTTTAAAAACAAAGATTTTGTAGGCTCAGTGATGTTAAACTTTGTGCGTAATATACTATTCGGTCACAATCAGTCACTGAAATCCGCTGACTACTATATTAGAATTTTGAAAAACAAGATAAAACTTGTGATACTTGGGTGAAATTTAAAAAAACCAAAGAGATTAAACAGTGTGATTGAAATTGGGTGCTGAGTCACAGAATGTTTTATTAGTGTTTATATTTTGACGACATATTTTTTATAATATAATTTTCAAAATCAAGTCTATATTGTATATAGCCGCAGGGTCACCATCCTAACTCCCCCATTGAAAAATTCGGATTGTGCACCTTTCCAAGTCCACTCGCCTTTTCTTCCCACAGTGCTTATTGAAGATTGTACGAGGTCTATGGACGATCTGCAGTAGCTCTATTGATTATGCTGAAGAGGGGAGTATTCGTATATGACATTCACTTAATTATTTATTTATTTATTCATAGATTTACTTAATCATTTACTTACTTACTCCATGCAGCAGAGTCCTACTTGAGAAGCTAACCGTCTCTCAACTTGTCAAGAAATTCCCCGCATTTTATGGAACCCGAACCTTCATTACCGTATTTACAATTTCCAACCCGTCCCTGTCCTGAGCCACATCACTCCATGACCCCACATCCCACTTCTTGAAGATCCATCTTAATATTATCATCCAATCTACGGTCTTCCAAGTGTCCTCTTTCCCTCAGGTTTTCCCTCCAAAACCCTGTCTCTCCACTCGTATACTTGTCACATGCCTCATTCGTCTCGATTTGATCACGCGTAAAATATTAGTTGAGGAGTACAGATCATTAAGCTCCTCATTATTCAGTTTTCTCCGCTCCCCAGCTACCTCGTCCCTCTTAAGCCCAAATATACTCCTCAGCACCCTATTTTCAAGCACCCTTAGCCTACGTTCCTTCCTCAATTTGAGCGACCAAGTTTCATACCCATACAAAAGAAGAGAAAAACTCATAGTTCTATATATCTTACTCCTTTTATTTTTGGATAGAAAACTGGAAGAGAAAAGATTGCGCACCAAATGATAGCAAGCATTTCCTGATTTCGATCTGCTCTTAATTTCTTCCTGAATGGAATTTTGATTTGTTAAAGTTGTTCCCAAATATTAAAACTATTCTACAATTTCAAAGGAACTATTATCAATCTTTATATTTTGACATCGTCCTGCATTCTGATCTCTAGACATGACCATGTACTTCATTTTGTCAGTCTCCTTACTAGCGACTACCAAAGCTTCCGTGTTTTTTTCTATAGTATGTACGCTTCCTCCCAGTATATTAACATCGTCAGCATAAACCAAAACTCTTATGTACCATTTAATTTCAAGCCATCCTGTTTACCTGAACACTCCTAATGACTAACGTCCAATATAGTAACATCTACTAGTAATGCCAGAAAAGCTAACGTCTGCTTTAGTGGACCTTCGTTTGGCAACGCTGACAGCCCTCTCTTTCTATCTGACTGCACAATGTCTCAACACTGAATCACTCATGAAAGCAGTCCTGTGTCATATTTGTGTGTAAACACTTAGCTACCAAAGAGACCCTAATTAGCCATGAATGCATAAGTGTCATAAGTCTTGAAAAGTACTGTGCAGTTAGTTATGTCTTGCATTTAGTAAATGGTCTGGAATGTTTTGGTAATAAAACTTTTTGGTATTACTAACTGGCAGCTGAGTAACGGTTCTTAGGTTGGGAAAGGGTACATTATACCTGATCTATGCATTATACCAACAAACAGCTTGCAGAATTTCGACTTCATTCAGTACAGATTTTGCTGTTTGACGGGTTAGTTTTACTGAAGTTTTTTGACAATGCAACATGGCGACGTTTCGTTGCGAAACGGGATCGTGTGTTGTCTCGAAATGAAATAGAGAAATCGTAATGGATTCGGACAGCGACGAGGATAAATATTACGCATCACAAGAGTAGGAGGACGAAGAGGAGCCACGCCCACCTTCGCGAAGGTCTTCCTTTTCAAAGCTTCCAAGTCCAGATTATTCCGCCAGCAGCTCTGAAGATGAGGATGATATTGGTAATGTGGCAGGTCAACAGCCACAACCCTCTCAATGGGCACTGCCCCCTTAAACCCCGAAGGCGTTTAGTGCACAACTTTATTGGGGCCCCCAACGAGAAAAGCAGTGAAGCTGCACACATCACGACAGAGTCCACTCCACTTAACGTCCTGCTGCTGTCCTTCGCGGAAATTGTTGCTTTGCTGGTTGTGAAGACGAATCGCTGCTACCACCAGTTTTTAGACAATTTTGAAGACGGGCCTTCTCCCCGACGTGAGGTGACAGAAGCAGAAAAGTTTTCGTTTTTTGGCCCTGACATTAGAGATGGGACATACAGTTCAAGACAGACTGGAGGACTAGTGGACGAAAATGGAACAGCTTCGCACTCCAGTCTATGGACAAACGATCGCACGTGCTAGGTATTGTCACATACTACGCTTTCTACATTTCACGGACAATAATAGGACTGGAGTTGACAGGACAAATGACAGACTGTGGAAAATATGAGACTTGTTTGAAATTATAAGGACGAACGTTTCTAAATTTTACAAACCTTCCGAATATTTGTCAGTAGATGAAGTCATTGTGAAATTCAAGAGAAGGATTTTATTCAAACAGTATATCCCGGAAAAACGCAAACGTTTCGGCATCAAAAAGTTCAAACTATGCGACTCTACTGGATGTACATATGACTTTAATGTTTACCTCGGTAAAGACAGACAAAGGCCGGCACAACACCTGCCAGCAACCCGCGCTACAGTGACTAATCTGGCAAGGGGTGTAGAAGGATTTGGCCATAAACTGTGCATAGACAACTTTTCCTCTTCTAACCTGTTTGATGACTTGGCCCAGGAAAAAAAATTTCTTGTTGTGGGACTGTGAGACTACATAGAAAGGGCATGGCCAAGGACCTCAAACCCAAGGCACTGAGACTGAAAATTGGTGACATTCGAGTAGAGTAAGGACCAGGGGTGACTTGACGGCTGTGGTGTGGAAGGACAAGAGAGACGTGTGCCTCCTGACAAACATTCACAATCCACCCAGAGAAGGCAATTATCGCGATGAACACGGGAACGCGATAAAGCCGGCAATTGTGGCGGATTATAACCGTCACATGGGGCATGTTGATAGTACAGATAGAATGGCCAATAGCTACACGGCCAGCCTTCGAATATGGAAGTGGACTAAAAAGCTTTTTTTCCACATGTTGGACCTGGCCAACCTTTACATCCTTTTATCTTCATGTGGTGGGACTAAAATCTCACACAGAGATTTTCGACTCGCCCTTATCAGAGAGATGCTGGCATGGCCTGGGCATGACCCACGACCATCCATGCCTGTAGAGAGACCAGCCTCAGCTTCTAATAACACCGGAAGACTGGACACACGTCACAATAAGCACTGGCCTGGCCGCAGTAACACCAAACGGCGATGTCGCCTGTGTTCAGTTGGGGCGTGAAGCGAACGGTGATATTGAGATGTGTCAAGTGTGGTGTGGCGCTTTCTGTTGATCGAAACTGTTTTGAAGATTACCATACAAAGACCAACCTGTAAGACATCTATTCGTCCGTCCTCTGTAAAAACAGTTGAAGCCTCGACCGCAATGTAAGTAAAAGAACATGGATATTTACAAGTTCGTTTAGAATCTTATTTCTCCATTACGCAGTAAGGAAATTACAGCATTTTTAAGGCATTCTGAGCAATGTCTCTTTCCTTCCTCACAAAATGCTTTTTGCTTCACAAATTTATCCCGCTTAGTTCTCGAAATATTCAGGTTTTTCGAATGTCATGCGCAAAATTTAAATACCCCGCAGAAAAATTCGGCGAGCTGGAACTTACAGATGGGATTTAACTCGACGTTTAAAGGGCTAAAACAAAACTGAAATGAAATGGCGATAAAGCATCTCCTTGTTTCAAATCATTCCTAACAGGAAACATGTCAGACAAATATTTGCCTACCCGGACTCTTCTGTGAATTTCATTCCGACACATTATTATTAGCCTGACCAGATTCATGGGGATACCAAACTCAAAGATAAGATTGTACAAGACCTCCACCCTAACTGACTCATAAGCTTGCTTGAAGTCTATAAACAGCTGAGGCACTGTTTCATTGTATTCCCTTTTTTTATCTTAATTTTTCGACGAATTCAAAATATCTGATCAGTAGTCGACCTGTTGCGTCGAAATCCACACTGACAATTCCCAATAAATTCCTCTGCACATGTAGTTAAATTAGCAGCAGGATGTTGGATAAAATTTTATGCATAGTTGACAAAAGTGATGTGCCTCTACAATTAATACAGTCTGTTTTATCGTCCTTATAAATAGGTATAATAATCGACTGCTTCCACTCTTTAGTCAATTCCTTCTTATTCCATATGGAAGTAATACGTTTATGGCTTTCAGAGTGAAATTTTCTACCCCCTGCCTCAGTCATTTCCACTGGGATTTGATCACTACCTGGTGATTTGTGTCTTTTTAGCTTTTCAATAACCATCTCAATCTCAAGAGTACTCGGCTCAGACACTAGAGGTTCCGTTGTATGTATTTCTGCCTGCCTAACATCATTTACAAAATGTACATTCAACAACTGAGAGAAATGGTTCCTCCGCATAGCCAAAATACTGTGGGAGTCTGTAAACAACTTACCATTCTCATCCTTTACTGTTTTAGTTCTATGCTCGTAGCCCTTCTTAGAATCATTGATGTCTCCTCCGATATTTATAATCTTACTGTTAGTTTCAAACTCATCAAATTTAGCTTTCAGATATTCCTTCTTTTTTTACTTAAATGTCTGCTAGCGCCCCGTTGCTCACATTATCTACATTGCTTTGGCCTGGGCCCTGTACCCACTGCATTTTAGTTTGTTTCGTTTGATCTAATAAACGTAAACATTCTTCGTCAAGCCGTGGTTTTTGCTGCTTCAGTTGCTAAAGACATAAAATCCCTTTAGCTGAGGTTTCGGTATTCTATTTAATGTTTTCCCAAGCCCTATTTATGTCCTCGTTATCACATAAGTTCTCCAAAGCTGTAACCCTGTTTGAGATCTTAATCTGACACTGTTTCCTAACCTCCAGTTCATTTAGCTTCCTGAGATAAAATATTTCCACTTCAAATTTCTGTATTGCTTCGTTACTTACTGCCAGTCTTTCCCTAACTTTTACCAGCACCAGATAGTGATCAGTATCACACTCAGCTCTCCTGAAAATATCTTGCATCGAGTATAGTCAAATGCCATCTCCTATCCATCAGTATGTGATCAATCTGATTGTGAGTCTTCCCATCCGGAGAGGGACGGGTGTCGTATACGACACATTAATTTTAAATGCATTTCCTACCAGAACTGTCATTAATTCCGGTGGAAGTTTCCTGACACACATGTTCGAAACACGAAAAATTTCAATTATCTGAAAGATTTAGAGCAACAGGTTGCATGCTAGCCAGTAAGAGAACGCGCGGGAGCACGTGATACAATGAGGAAAACAGGAAAAATTTGGTGCCTGATTGGAGACTCCAAGAAAATCACTCCTTTTAACATCCAACGGGCGTGTCTGCTTTATCGGCACGAAATGAAACAACGCTCCACATTTTTGTCCTCATATTACACCTGTAGTTCACAAATCATCAAGAAAAACTCAATTTTGTGAATTGGTACCTTCACGTGATGCATGCTGAAGAAATAGACCCACAGTCGTTCTGTTTAGCGTAGAAGATTGGTTTCGTCTCAGAGGATACAATAACTCTCGGAGTAATTGGTTTTGGTCTGCAGAACGTTCCACGTGAATATAAGAAATACCATTACATTTTGTTCATAACACGAAGTTTGTTGGTCCAATACATATGCTACCGAATGTCGCCTGCACCTTTGGGTACGGCCGAACCATCTTCAAGCGGCTGCTTGTCCTAGTCGCTGTTACTGGCAACTGCTGTTAGTCAGACAGGTGCTAAGGCCTCTGCTGCTAGCCATTGATCCTGCTGCCAGCCCCCGCTTCTGCTAGACGCTGCTTGTAGCCGCTTCTGTCCGCCGCTGCTGCTAGCTGCTTCTTACAGGCGCTGCTTGTAGACGCTGATGCTAGCCGCTGCTTATAGCCATTGCTGCAATCATTTGCATTTAGCCTTTGTTGCTAGCCGCTGCCTCTAGCCGCTGCTGCAAGCCGCTTCTTCTACAGCCAGCCGCTGCTGCTAGCCGCCACTGCTAGCCAATCCTGCTACGCGCCGCTGCTGCCAGCAGCTGATCTGCTGCTGCTAGCTGTCTTTGGTTTCCGCTAATGCCGTCGCCGTATCGAAAAGACGTTGCTTGTAGCCGCCGCAGGTGCTGGGCTCCGCTGGTTAACCGCCTATGCTACTGGCCACCACAACTGCTAATTGCTTCTGCTAGCCGCTACTGATAGCAATTTGTGCTGCTGAAAGCAGCTGCTGCTGCTAGCCGCTGCTTGTAGCCGATTTAGTTAGACGCTGCTGCTAGATGCACCTACTAGCCGCTGCTGTTCTCCGCTGCTTCTAGTTCCTGCCGCTAGCCTTTCTGCTAGTCGCTACTTCTAACGGATCTTGCTAGCAGCTCATGTTAGCCGCCGCTGCTGGTAGCCTCTACTGTTAGCCGCTAATTATAGCCGCTGGTGTTAGACGCTGCTGCTAGTCCCTGGTACTAGCCGCTGCTGCTAGCCGTCCCTGCTGGTAGGGAGCACTTCTAGCAGCTGTTGCTTGCCGCTGCTTATATCCAATGTTGCTATAGTTTGCATTTAGGCTCTGTTCCAACCCGCTGTTTCGAGCCACTGCTGCAAGCCGCTACTGCCAGCATCTGTTGTTAGCCGTTGATGCACGCAGCTGCTGTCAGCCGCTGCTGCTAGCCGCCGCTGTCAGCCGTTGCTGTTACCAGTTGTTGCCACGCGCTGAGGCCAGCCGCTGCTGCTAGCCGCTGATGGCAGCCGCTGCTGCCAGCCACTGCCGGGAACAGCTGCTGGCAGCCTCTGCTGCCAGTTTCTGCTGCCGGCCGTTTATACCAGCCGCTGTTGCGAGCTGCTGCTGCTGCCAACCTCTGCTGCCGGCCGCTGTTGCTAAACGCTCCTGCCAACCGCTGCTGGGATCCGTTGCTTCGAATCGCCGCTGCCAGCAGCTGCTTCGAGCTGCTGATTCCACGTGCTGCTGCAAGCCACTGTTGCCAGCCGTTTATGCCAACCACTGCTTCGAGCACCTGCTGCCATCCGCTGTTACGAGAAATTGCTGCGAGCCCTTGTTACTAGCCGCTGCTGCAAATCGATGCTCCTAGTTGCTGCCGTAGCTGCTGCTGCCAGCCGCTCTTCCTACCCGCTGCTTCTAGCCGCCGCTGCCAGCCAATTTTGTCAGCCGCTGATGCTAGCCGCTTTTGTTAGCCGCTGATGCCACCCGGTGCTGTCAGCCAATGCTGCTTGGCCGCTGCTGCCATCCACCGCTACCAGCCGCTGATACCAGTCAATGCTGCCAATCGCTGCTGCCATAACTCTACTCGTTATTCAGAGGGTGTTTTTGAGTGACAGAATCATGAGCACAAGACTGTGGCCTCCTCGTTCGCCATATCTGAACCCATGCAATCGATTCTTACTTGTGGAGCATGTGAAAGATAAATTGTACTGTCATAATCCTAGACATGAAGACGACAGAAGAAGAAATTCAGAATATGGTATTTTCAGTTTCACCAGCAGAATTTGGACGTGCGATTAACAGCGAGATTTTTACGTGTGACTGCAAGCCGAAGGAAGCCATTTCGAACTCCGTCTTTAAGTATGGTCATAATATAGGTTAAATACACGTACATTGAACTGAAACAAGTAAGCACGTGTTATGGCGAACTGAAGCAGCGGCAATCACTGCATTGTTTGCTGTCCAGCAGAACAATCCGAGTGGCAAATGTGTCGTGACACCATTCTTAAAAACCTCCCTTTATTTCACATTCCAGTGTTAGGAACGCAAAACAGATTCAAGAAGTCTGGTGTATTCAGAACAATGGAGAAGACCATAACGAACACTCGTTTACCCCTTACGCTCACTGAGATACAAAATACTATGTTTTTACTGGAGTACAGATTTAAATGGAAAATTCTCTTCATCATGTTTGATTATGTAATGCTAACTTCAAATTCGTCTTCTTATTCTTCCTCCTCCTCTTCTTCTTCCTCTTTTCCCATTGACACTACAGCCCACTGTGGGTTTTGGCCTGTCGATCAATGTCCTTCCATTTTTTCCTATCCGCCGCCAATTCTCTCCATCTTCTCACTCCCAGCACTTGAAGATCTCTTTCTACTTCCTCTTGCCATCTTTTCCTGGGTCTTTCCCTTCTCGTCCCTTTCAGTTCTTGAGTGAAGATCTTTCTGAGCATCCTATCCTCCTCCATTCTCTCTAGGTGACCTAAGCAGCCCTTTTATCCATTTTACTATATATTCTCCTTTGCTTATTTCTTCTAGTTCTCGATTCGTCCGACATTTCCATTCCCCGTTTTCATATTTAGGACCACATATTCTTTTAAATATTTTCCTTTCAAAAATTGCTAACTTCATATATCTGTGGTATAAGCTTTGTTCTCTTGTAACGTGCCTGCAAATCGAATCTATTCGTGCTAGCAGTGACGACATGGGACTGTATCCCATAACCTAATTTGTGCAGTAATTTAAACACATTATATCAGAATAACACTTTACAATAACACCCTAACCCATCGTTTAACTACGCGTTCTATAACTCAGAAGACGGAGTTCTCGACGATCCACTGCAGATAGCGGTTGACGCGCGTGTAAATTCCCGGGGTGTTCGGTTCCGCACAACGAATGCCCCAGGACACGATACCAATTGTTGTCCAGCGACCGCTCTCAATCTGCAACATCAGCGGACCTCCGGAGTCACCCTGAAAATATAAAGGACATTAGGCCCTTGTTGAGAAGTTGACGGTCTCTCAGCTAGTGAACAAACTCCCCACATACTGTACAACCCGAAGGCTCATGGCCGTGTTCACAAGATGTCGTCACAGGAGATTATCCTGTACCACTTTCATCCAGCTCTTACACCATTTCTTGTGAGGTCGGCTTTAATATTTCCCTGCCATTTTAATCAGGTATTCCAACTTGTAACTTTATTATTTACGTTCTCACTGAAATTGTGTATTACAGTAGAACTCCATTTATCTGGACGCTGGTTGTCCGGATAACGAATTATCGGGATCGGCTTGGCCCTTCGGGTAATCTGTTCGAGAATTCTACAATTCTTAAAATTACCGGTTATCGGATCAAGTACAATACAATGTTATGGCTTCTATAACTTTAAATCAGGCGTGGTCGAAAGATTCAGACTCAGGTGCATACTGTAAATTGTAACAGCCAAACTTTTAAACTACCAATTTAGTTTATTGTCAATATAAAATTCCAATTATCCGCATTTACTGCATATTCGGATGGTTTGGCTGTCCCAGTTAATCCGAACAAATGGAGTTATACTCTATTTCATCTCACTAATAATATTTAGTGAAGGATAAAGTCAGGAAGCCCCCCCCCCCCTGCGCACTTTTCCCCATCGCCATGGTATTCTTTTCTCCCTCTGTCCCCAGTTCCTTACATTTGTTATTGGTTTCATACATGTCACTTGAGAAGTCGACCAAGAATACCCTTTGTGAAACAAGATTATGTTTCTCTGCTACTGTCAACGTCTTGGGCTGCAATAGACTGATCTAACTTCAGTGTTTGTGATAAAAATTGAGTTTGAAGAAGTTTTAAACGTGGCTGAGGTAACGCTGTGAGACCCTCTTCATCGAACTGATTGAAATGACGTGTTTTATGTAAAGCAGAAGTTTGTTACCGTGATCACAATAGTCTGTAATTAGACATTTGTTCCAAATCATCTCACTTTATTCCTCCGACCTCTGTTTTCATACGATTCTCCTGTCTTTTCTTATATTTGCATTATCATACGTATCATGTCTTCCACGCAAGAGACAGTGCATGTAGCTAATTCCACACCTAAACTGCTTTCGTCTCTCCTGTCTTATCTGTTCCTGCTGGGAACATAATTAATTTCATTGTGCAAAATCGATCTATGTAACAACTATGCCGTTGCTTGGCAACTGTTATCACGTAAGGCTAACACTTCGTGTCGCCGTGGCGATGCATATTAAAAAATGGTAAAAGGGAGTTTATATGAGTATTAATAAAATTGTCAAATTAAGTAACCACTTTCATTATTCCGACAGGGAGTTTTGAGAAAATTCAGGGCGAAGTATAAAAAAGTTCCCCATTAATCAAAGTTCAACCTAGAACAGGCCACGAAGGCCCATAGGGGGAGTAGAGGTATAGCTCTACTCCTTCTTTAACCTCGGCGCTAGATGGGATGGGTGGTAAACGCCAGGCCCCGGCCGCTGTACCCCAAGGAAAGACCCGGTACCCATTGTATAGGAGAACTGGTAGGCCCCAGGGCCGGTCTGGACGGGTGCGGAAAATCTCGCCCCTACCGGGATTCGATCCCCGGACTGTCCAGCTCGTAACGAATCTCTATACCGACTGAGCTATCCCGGCACATCCCTCATTACACGTAACACATAAATTGTTTCCTTTCTCTTACACTAACACGCAGTGTGACATTTGTTTACCACATAACAACATTCTATGTGAATGCAGAAGTACACACTGCCACGGACCTGGCAGGAGTCCTTGCCCCCTTCATAAGCTCCCGCGCACAGGGAAGTCTCCGTGACTGGTTGTGTATAACGCCTCACGCAGCGCTGCTGGTTCCACACGGGTACAGCCACTTCCATCAGCACTGGGCTGCTCGGCCCGCTGTAAGACACGGTGCCCCACCCTGTAAGCAACGTACGAACAAGAAGCGTTCAGTAATCCAGGACTACTAATGCGATTTCCGTTTGCATAGTTGCGAAAAGCGCCTTTTAGCTTCGTCACGTCTGCCCGCCTGCCTGTTCTCTCTCTCTGCATGTGTCAGCGCGTATTCCACTGTTCGAATTCATGTGAAATTTTATCTTGGGGACTGTCGAGAAAATCCAAATCGATTAAAGTCGTACAAGAAAATAGCTAACTTTACATGAAACCGTAAGTGTGTTTCGTGTTTCATGCTGTTGGCAGCCAAACAGGTAGTGCAAAAGTAAACAACGCGTTGTTGCGATTCCGTGAGCAAAGTTTTCAATACGTACTGCACTGTTGGCAACCACATATGGACATCAAAAGCACAGAGTGCAGTGTTGCTTTTCCATAGCAAAAATGATTACGCGGGCGCGCCATTGTATTACATTGTCTTGTTGACATTAGCTACATCCCTGCACTTGCAAAGAACACAAATGACATTGGTAGAACTCAGCGTTCATTGCAATGTGTCCGTCACAGAATTTCCTAAGCGACTACAAATTGTACATCTCGGTCCAGTGGCAGTACGAGAGATTATTTATTGTTTCCACAGTGACCAAACCGGCTCTGAGGTCCACACTGCCTCTACACTGCGTACGACATTCTTTCTCAGGCGGAACAGCTGCTGGGGAATTAATTTTACCATTCCCATATATCGCTAAAGCTAAGAATGCGTGGAGCTGTACCTTCACGCCTTATAGGTCTTCGTGACGTATTACTGATTAGAACTTTTGCAACTCCACTCTAATTTACCACTTCCGTCCACTTATTTTCCAATTTGTTATTCGTTATAGGAGGAGATCCTGTTATAGTCTCTAAATAAACCATGATTACGTAATGAAATAAAATGGGAAACGGGCTGAGAAGCTCTAGAACATTCTCCGCACATTTGATCGATGACGTCATTAGATTACGGTATGTTCTGAGTTCTCACCTGTCACAACGGCCGTCGTATTCTCGAAATTCGGTCCAGGAGGAGGAAGACACACTGGCCAGATGTATGAATTGAAGACTGTCCTTCGGTGCAACTTCACAATTGCAATGTCATTTTCGTACGTTTTTGACGAAAAGTCCAAATGCACCCGAATATCCACTACCTCGAAATCCTGAGCACGAGTCTCATCGGTGCGAGTGAAGTCGTATTCGCCTAGACGAATTCTTAAATCCTTGGCAGTCTTTCTGAAAAGATATGACAACATAAATTTAATCTAACGTTTAAATACATGTTCTACATAAACTGTCTCTGTCACTATGTGGGTTTAAGAGTATGCGACCATGGCATTCGGAAACTCGTGAGAAAGAGAAAGAGTGAGAGAGAGAGAGAGAGAGAGATGTTTAAATTTTAAAATTCCCTATTTATTTTGATTGTGAAGAAAACCATAAAATACAAACCCGATTTACGGAACACTCCTATAACACACAAAAATAAAGTCTATACCCTGGTTGATCAATATTTATTTTTGTGGTTTTTTCAGCGACGCGCTTAATAGTTCTTCCTATACGAACAGTGTCGAATATTGAGATGGTTGTTGAAGAATGAATGAGGAAACATAGTGGATAGAGGTAGTCGAGGTGCTAAGCCGGAGCTGGTGTGGAAGCACTGACGAAAACCCACACGACGGTAGGTAGGTATACGGGTCGATATTTGATACCGGTACCTGTGAAGTACGAACCAGGAGTGGTATCCATTATCCCTTCTGTCTTCTTTCATGTGAAGGCGCCATATATATCCATACGTGGCTGATGGAAGGACACGAAATATAATCCGTTCACCAGTATGAGCGCAAAGGAATGGCGTTTTGTGTCCAGCTGGACCGTTTATCAACAGTACATCAGTGACGCGCAGGTCTGCAGTTCCATTTTACTGTTGTAACTCTTAAGCAGACGACCGTATTTACGTTGAAAGGAGAGCAAGACCAGAATCCGGCCGACATGACAACAAGTTGAGCTAGGTTTAGGCATCATACCGCAAATATGCACGCGATAAGTAAAGGTCTCACTTGACGGACCTTTAACATCCCCACTAGAATGAGGTGAGAGGCCAGCTTCACGATCCGGTTGATTTAACCTGTAGAAATATTTCCTGTTACCTATTAGATAGGCTGGGTGGACGTCACAACGACACTGAAAACTGTCGGGAAGAACATTTCTGTCCCTGTCGGGGAAGGATCCCTAATCGTTCAGTCGCCCGTGGGTAGCGCAATTACTAATCATCCCATTGGTTAATGGACGAATAGGCTACAGTCTTTCGTACTGAAGTTTAGTTTAAACCTTCGATAGACACTACGAGTGGTGACGTAGAATAAATCTTGATGCAAGACTTTAATTTCAATCACGTGTGATATTTACATCAGTGGTGCGGCAGTTTGAACTGTTAATGCACCGTTTTCTCATCTTAGTCCTTCTGTTACGCCTGGAAATCATCAGTGAAGGTGTGCGGCCCTATTTTGAATAATATGGGGGTGCAAATGATTATTGGTCTATGTGTGGTTCTTAAAGATGTAAATAGATGGTCTCGCCACACTGACACATACCCGACTGAATAATGTGAACAATTAAAATATTTGCGTTTTGAAGTTTCACTGCAGTAAGCGTCTAGACGAAAGTCTTCAGTGATACAACGGCATAAAGTATGTTAGATAGACACGGACGTTTCAGGGGAACCAGCTGTATCCACCTTGACCGTTTTCAGTGAACCTGAAGACAATCGACAACTTTGGCTGCTACACAGGTAGAAAATGAAGACGTGGCGGATTCACGCCTTCTCGACGGAAGAAACAGCAGCTTACATGATCATGACGGACAGACGCAACGTCCATTTACTTCTCGAATATCTTTGCGAATAAAACAGCCAGCAGCCGTCTTTCCATTCTTTCCTACAATCCATCGCTCCTGTGTGTAGAGGCCGGTACAAGTAATACTGCCGCGACTTGAGCGAGACAAAGTATAAGGCATGGGGCGAGATAGAGATGTGGCTACTAGCGATCCTAAAAACATTATTGCGTGCAATCTAGAAATCACTGAATGCCAGGATCGGAATGCTTGTAGAAGAGTCTGTAATCGACAAGGGGCTTGGCTGACTGCATACGGAAGGGACTTTCCGGTCATTCTACGTCATACTGGCCATATCATTTAGTAGTGTTGTATGAGATAGGCAACTTGCTTCGAGTTAATTTCTCGTTGGAAGCCGTTCACTATTGTTGGGCTATTGTCAGACCCCGCCTTCAACGCTATGCAGCCATGTTGGTAAGGTTTGAGGAAAAACGCTTTGCAGACATCAGCACTCTCCAGTGACGTTAACAGTACTGTGGCTGCAAGCAAAACGACTGATACACCAGCTAGAGTGATTGAAGAGCGACAGAGGTTGAGGGTGCTGAGACAGACTGTCTACAGTCTGTACGCCACGGAATAAAATGTGTGGAGTTCTACGGAAAATATTCCGACTCACCTGTGGACGCAGTGGGCTGCGGTGAGCACATGCATGTCAGTGATGAGTACCCCACCACAGAAGTGGTGGTCCCCGTCTGTCATCAGTGCGACCATCCACGGCCATTCCTGTGGATCTGCCAGCTGTCCCCCGACAATGCGCGAGCCGGCCACTGTGTTCACACCGCAGCCTGCAACACGAATAAACAGGTCATCACTTCCCGGTTCTTGCCTATTTTCTCTTGAGGTTCATGGTTTACCTCAGTCTGTCTGTTACTTTAAACATACCCGTACTGTGTCTTTCCAACCTCACACCTACTCACAATGATGGATTTACAATCGGTTCAACGCAACATGAATTCAGCACATGGAAATTAACTCCGCGTAGTGAATTGTTGGAGAAATTGTTGGTACTTCAGCTGCTCAAGAAATTCTCCGTTCTTTTGAAACCTTAGACTATATTGTTTATTTACCAGAGGCCATTAATATTAACATACTCTTCAGGTAAATCATAAATGCAGAAGGCGTACACAGAAGTCCGGTAATTTGTGCAGCTTGCGTTTTACACACACATTAATGCAGACGCTACAGGGCGAAATGTGAGATGATTATGCCGCTCCCAGAAACTGCTGCTACCTCTATTGTAAACTGATTTGTGTTGCTATCATTCTGCCACCTCTCGGCGTCTCCAGCTGTTTAAGATTCCATACGTAATTAGCATCAGATTATACATCCGAAATACAATGACAATCACTATGGTGTTGTTAGGTTAATTGGTGGCCGGGGCGAGTATCACAGTGGTTGGCCCTAAATGAAATAGTGGACTTAAAATAGCACAATCAATTATTGAATTTATATTTATTTAACTCAATAATTTAAAATTTTTGAGCACACATAATCACAAAGTATTTACACAAAATATTCATGTTGTCTCCCACTCTGCCACCTGTTGCTTTTATTTACGTCCCGAAGTAGTGTTTCTTCCATTGCACCTATATGCATGACAGTCGTCAGCACTGTGTGTAACTACGCAGTGTTGATTTCACCCTCTCCGGTCAAGAAACGCAGAAATAATTAGTAGGAATTTATTTATTTATTTCATTGAGTAAAATAATGCTTTTACGGCACAGATATTCAAAAAACTCACATCTCCTTGACAACGTTATGGGTGGAGATTCAACAAGAAATTTCACTCACATCGGTCAAGAAATATGGAAATAATCGTATTTCCTGAACGTCATTAAATCCGGATCTCAAATACCATTTTCACAAAAGTCGGTCAAGAATTCCGGAAATTGCGGGAACGTAGTCATTAATGACCTTCAGTAAAATATGGCTATCACTGCACGAATGTCCAGTAGATTCATGTTTGTTTAATGTCGTTATGTGTAGGTCTTCAATAACGAATATCCCATACATTAGAGCAGAAATGTGGAAATTATGGGTAGAATTTACTGTAATGTTTCAAGGAATATGTGGCTTTTATTTCGCATGTTTTCGTGAAAATCAAAAGTTCTTCACATGAATGCGGTTGGATGATTTTGACGTGCTTTTCCATTGCCGAAAATTTGTTGAACTAGTAAGATCCAATCTAAAGAAGAATTCTAATATGATACCAAAGAAATACTCCATTAAGGATTATCGCAAACAAAATGCGGAATTTTATGGAAATATGTGAGGTGTGGTATTAGCCGAATTTACAAATTAAAGAATATCCACACCTACAAGTAGCAAATGTTAGTGATTTCAAATAACATCATTAAGGTAAACGAAAATTCAGTAATTAGCAACACACTATACCGCAGAAAAAAATAAAAAATGGAAGATATTACACTTACAACAGAAAACGTCAATCATGACCAACATAAACATTTCGAAATTTTTAAAACAAAACCATGAAACTTGATAAGAAACAAAGATCGAAAAGACAAATATAAGAACATAAACCTACACAGTAAAAATTACTGTAAATAATTGAAGTTTCATTCAAAGTTGATTTATAATATTTGTATATTCACGATTTTAGAGGGTTCTTATACATGTTTATGTTTTATTAGTTTAGCCTGATGATGGCTCATTAAGTCGAAATATATGTTGTTAGAGGTAATGTGACAAAGTGTTTATTAAAAGAAAGTTGTGTTTGACGGCGCACTAGAACTTACGGGTTGATTTTAATGCCGAATATTAACTAAATCGGTCAATAACTGTGGAATTTATCAGTATAAAATCATATATGCCCATGAGCAGAGCCCTGGCATTCCTAAGTGTATTTTCGTGAAACTCGTTACTGCTGAAAGGCACAACATGAAAATCTCCAGCACAGAATTTCACAGTCTCTTAAGAGTATTACAATACACGTGATAAGGCACAGAATTTTTTCTGACGTACGAAAGGATTTTGACTTGATTCTTAATATCACTCATGTGCAGTGGCGTAGATAATGTCCCCGCAGGTTCCGCGGTGCACGGGGCCCGTGGTTAAGGGGCTCCCAAAACTTACACAGTAGTAAAATTTATTGTGGGTTCTTTCGGACTGTATTCTGTTGTTCTGACAGCAGGGAGCATTCTGGCAGATAACGTCGGTGAAAAATATATGAGAGCCCCGAATGGTCTGTACGTCACTGCCCACGTATCTCCTGCACTTCTCAGTTCCCCTAATATTCGACAGGTCTCAACACTAAAGAATGGTGAGGCGTTTCACAGTGGCGTAGATAGGTGTTCTGGCGCCCGGCGCGAGTAATTGCAATATCCATCCATAACGGAAGTTATTAATTTAAAATATATATATTCACATATTGAATTTCCGTTTAATTAGATCGATAATTATTTGAAATTTTCGAACGCAGAAAATCGATTTTTTTAATTTAAAATATTAATTTGATCGCCCATCTGTCACCCGGAGCTGCCGGACCACTAGCTCTCCAAATCCTGGCTAGGCCACTGAACGATCACGTTCTTCATGTACATGACAACGTTCAGGTTGGAACGTCTGTATCAGTGTACCTTGGCAATATGCTGCCTCCATCCTCTGAATCATTACAAACCTACGGAATTAAAATACGTGTTACGTAATCAGTGTATATATATATATATATATATATATATGTGTGTGTGTGTGTGTGTGTGTGTGTGTGTGTGTAAGTTCAATGTTTTTGAACTGCATATAATTAGATGACAACTTTGGTCAATTTCGTTGAGAATTTCGACATTAACACCTCATGGTCATGGTCATTTGTGTGACAAGGAAGGCATGTGCCTTCCTTGTCACACAAATCAACTAAAACCATGACATCTGTACATAAGTGTCATCACCACAACTATGCTAAGAATTTCGTCTTCTGGGCCGTCGTACGGTGGTCACGGGTAATTAATTACCGGCCGTTCGGAGGAGCTTGCTGCTTTCACTTCAAGGTAGTCTTCTGTGACTTCGCAGCGAATGGAATCACATTCTATAAAGCTGTAACCTCCATCATCAACACTGTGACAACGTCAAATCACAAAATCATATTAAATATGGTACAAATTTGAAGAGTTAAGAAGACAATTTACGTATCTCGTGAGATTGAGGCGCGTTCGTGCAACCAATGTTGCCGTGGAAAAACAATAAGTATTACATATTCTGAGTGTGTATTTGTAGCCTTAGTTATGCAGCATGCAAAGCGCACATGCCACGTTATATTATCATCTCTGGCCTCTCATATCTCATAGACGGCAATATTTTCGGAAACCGCTTTTGAGAATAAAATGTGTGTTTTAATTTTCTCTGCAAATTTTTTGGAAATTTTTCTCATTCTGAGAAAAACTGAGCGAGATATTATCATAAGTGTACATAGGTCTGCACGTAAAGTGCCTGTTGTTCTTGTCGGTTTTTAGTGGCAGTTGAATTTTCTCGACAGATTTTCCGTAAATACTCATACGTACTCATGTATATCAATTTCATGAAAATCCTTTCAGTGGGAGCCGAGTTGTTTCATGCGGACGGACGGACGGGCCGATAGACAGACATGACGAAGCTAATAGTCGCTTTTCGCAATTTTGCAAACGAAATTAAAACTGGGTTAGTGGTATTAGTAGAGACCGCCTCTGTGGTCTAGTGATCAGAGTTTCTGGCTACAGATACAGAGGTCCCGGGTTCGATCCCCGGCGCTACCAGATTTTCTGAGTAGTAGTGGGTCTGGAACGGGGTCCACTCAGCC
>Ga0123354_10003313_pt1 | contig 22157 bp, 15 predicted proteins | sample TergutLab28metaG_2_FD_97872 | JGI IMG/M metagenome (GOLD analysis project Ga0123354, IMG submission 97872) | Labiotermes labralis P4 segment gut microbial communities from Petit-Saut dam, French Guiana - Lab288 P4 | ecosystem: Host-associated > Arthropoda: Insects > Digestive system > Gut ... | reverse complement strand
ACATACATACACACATACATACATACATACATACATACACACATACATACACACATATATACATACACACACATACATACATACATACATACACACACACATACATACAAACATACATACACACACACATACATACATACATACATACATACATACATACATACATACATACATACAACGTTTCTGGCGCTAGGTACTGCAAGTGACATTAAGTTACTGGCTATAAATTTGCAATATCCACATCCTACTTCAAAACATAAGCAAATATAACTCACAAAATCAAAAGTATGCATACATGTAGTAAATATAATAATACAGCCCCATCTGCTACATGTTTCAGCAGCCGACTGCCTTACTCAGGGAACAACACCGACATTCCAGCTCTAATAAAGACTGTTACATGTACTGTCTATAGTAGTAAAATATGTCATAGTCATCATTGTTTATTATGATTTAAAATACATCAGTTGATTGCGTGTATGATTACAGTTCTTAATAATAATACTGTGGTTATTTGTGTCCCGTTAATATGTAATGCATAGTGTTCCTAATCTAAATTTACTAGGTATTTGCAATGATAAGCACGCTGTGCATGTTAAATCCAAATCCTGTTCATATGGTATAATGCAAAGCAATGTCCCATACTCCATTTTATATAATACATATTATATATTATATATATATATATTGTAAGTAAAAAATGTTGGCTTTATGATAAGAAACATATATTGCACTGAAGGATGAAAATAAAAATAACTCATAATTTGAAGCCTGTTAACAAACTGGCACTTCTCTCAGCCTAAATATAGTCACTTTTTGTATCGCTTCCGCTGAATTATTTCAGCAGCTGTAAGCCTTCTTTATGGTTAAGCGTGAGCGGGTTGTGCAGTATCAGATTTAGGTACCGGTAAAAACTACGACAAAACTCACAGTTTTCTTTGTTTTTTTGTCTACTCTCTCGTTATTGCCACTGTGTTTAAAGACGATTCCACGGCATTCTCCCGTATAAATATGGCAGTGAGTATCACTGCAGGGATTCCCATCACACCATTTTCTTCATGTCATTACGATAAGCAGTGACGTCAAGAGGCAAATACATGGATTATGTATACACAGAATTTTTGAAACAGAGCTCTTCCGTTCCCTAAGATATACTACACACTGTTCTGTTTTCTGTAAGTTCTGTATGTTCTCTTATTTTACCCTAAATCCATACCTTCGAACACATAAGTCTATTAAAAAGCACCACCAAACAACTAAATATCTTTTAATTAAGTCCTCACTGAATGCATTTCCGTGGTGATTATTCGGTAATCGTGTTAAATATTTTAACACCACAACAAATACTTATATTTGTCATACTTCAAAATTCACTTCTTCATCTTTCACTACATCTAGTACAATGATATATAAGTTTCTGATTTCATTCAAATAAACTATTTTAAGTTTGGACAGAAGCCACTCTAATATCACTTCTTTCAATGAGTAATTCGCGCTTCATATAATATTTCATAAATGGACAAAGTTCAGGTTTCCAGGTCACTCTTATCAATTTGTTTGTTAATATCAGGATGCGTTACAGTCGATTGTCTTCTGAAATTCACATCAGTAACATACCTCATCAACATCCAATTTTCAGTCGTTCCTAAACGGGCCTCTAACATCTTCCTAAATTGTCCCGTAAACTCTACTAATTTTATGTCTGTGATCACAAAAGTCGCACAAAGAAACTTCCTTCTCACTGTATTGCATAAAACAAAGGTTTTGGGATTCCGAAATTAGACGCAAGCTCTCTTGTGCACCTGGCGCAACAACCTGTATTGGGCCAGGGCCTCCTCATTGCCGAAGCTTCACGATCACACTCAGGCACACCACATTCTTTAGGACTCCTCTGAATGAGTGATAAGCCCGACGCAGAGACCTGTACCTGACAAAACACAACACCCACATGAGACAGACATCCATATCCCCGAAGGGATTCGAACCCCCAATCCCAGGAAGCGAGCGCCCGCACCCCCACGCCTTAGACCGCGCGGCAACTGTGATCAGCAGACGCAAGCTTAGGTTGACGAATAACATTGAGCAGGATCTTGGGACAATAAACAAGTCGCGCCAATGTACACTGGCTTCATACGCCTTCAGACTTTGTCCAAAGGCAATCTGTTCTGAAAAGGTTGTTGAAACTGCGACTTTCACAAAAGGCGTGTAATTTCTTGAGCACCTGTCTGACTGATCGACTGTGTTACTTAACCTGTGAAATGTAACAGGAATTTACTCATAAAAGATTAACACTTTTGTGCACAATAAAATGTAGACCACAAACGTACATGTAGCCCACTGTCAAATACATCCTACAGAATTGCACCTGCTAAGTTTAACTGTCGTCCTGACGTAATAAGTCAACTTGATGAACGTAATCCCTTTGTGCTTTCTATGATCAACAAGTAATTAGGTAAGTTAGCGTCTAACACTACTACATAATTGCGTACTTACGACAGCCACACACACAGTATTCCAGTCCTTGCGGGCCGTCATCAAGCTCGTATGAAAGGTACAGCAATTCCATTATAGGCCTCGACAGGTCCTGAGAGTTACAGGAGGATGAGGCTCCCAGATTTCAAGACAATCGGCACATGAAGGTGGTTAAAGCTGTCAGCCCTACGCACCGGCCGCCCTAACCCCTCTTTAAATATTCCTGGTATTCATTATTGTTAGAGGCTGAGTCAACCCCAGGGTCAAAATGCGGCCGGAAGGATGATGTCAATGAAAGATTCCAATCGAACCCGCAACCTTCCTGCTTGTAGTGCTGTGCCTCAATCAACTGCTCCACCGCGTGCCCCGAATGTCGTGTATGAAAACTTAAAATAAAAGTACAAATGTACACATGTAACATGCCAATTTTGTAAGACCTCAAATTATATGTTTTTAAATTCCTATTAATTGTAAAATGTCTTTGGAGTACCTGATCCGTAAACTTTTTGTTTGTAGTATTCTGTCTATTTCAGAATAATAAACACTGAAGCCAAATCTCCATCAGACACATTACACTCCAAATGATTACATGGATGTTTACATTAAACTAATGCAATCCTTATCCTTAAAATGTATATACGGTGTAAATGGCTCTTTCTCCGTTATATCTTCACAGTCATAACGAAGACGTGCTGCTTATTCTTAGATATAAACTTCATGAACATTATTTATATTCTGTCATAACCTTGTAGTTGTTGAACCGTTTTTATATTTTACCATAATTAGATACATGTTTATGTTTTCTCTCACTACCTGCAACTCTTATGTACACACGTTTCAACTTAGGACCGTCCTATGTTGCCTTTCATGTCATTCACAATGTAGTCTGATTTTCGACAAATTTACAGCCTCCTCCAAGGCGAGTTCTCTACAGTGTGCGATCTGGTACTCCTCCTTTCATATTCTAGTATCCTCTGCTTTCCTTAAGATCATCCAGTTCCTTCTTACGTCTTCTTCTTCGTCTTCCTGTCACATCTAACCTACCTTCTAAGGCAGTTTAAAAGGAATATGTGGCCAATCCAGGTAGCCTTCCTTCTTTTACTGTATGTAGGTTATTCCTCTACCCCTTGACTTTATGCAATACTTCATCTTTCACATGATCTGTCCTACTGATCTTCTCTATCCTTCTCCAGCACCACATCTCAAAACTTGTCACGTATTTCCGATTTAGTTTCCGAAATGTCGAGGTTTAAGCGCCATATACAGTTATGCTCCAAATATAGCATTTTATTAGTTTCTTCTTTGAATTTAAATCCAGTTTGCCGATAAAATGTTTATTTCCTTATTATAGTTGCCTTTGCTATATCAATTCTGAATTTAAATTCAAGAGTACATATTGCATCATTCGTTACCATCATACCAAAATAGTTTAACCCTTAGCCTACTAACGTGGAAAAAATATGGTGAGCTCCTAATAATGCCAGCAGATGGCAGATGGGATTTAACTTGATGTTTAAAGGGTTAAATATTGCACATTGTCCTGATGTTTTTAACTTCCTTCTAAAACACTCTCTTGGAGATCCGAAGAGGGGAGTAGTTTACTACCGGATTGTCGTGCCCCCAGGAGAAGAATCTCGCATTTGCCTCTGTTTTGGAAAGAGGCTATGCAGGGAACTTATAATTAGGTAGCTTATCCATTTGCTTTCCACATCGCAGCACAGTAGCCGTCAGAACCACTCTGGTCACACCTGTTGCTGTACGATCATGAACCTTCTCGAGCATCATTTTCTGTGTGTTTCAAGTCTCTACTGATGTCACTGCTGCCGCCATCCGAAGAATCCGTGCATCTAGGCACCTCTGTTCGTCTAGTCCATACCCACTTGATCTGTCCGGCTACCACCGGCTTAGCTCTCAGGGTTACGAAACCTCAGGAGCCTCTCCATCACGGCACACTTTAACGTATCTGATGAAAATTTGGCTTCAATAATTCTATATTTTGAAAGATGCGTTTAGACTATAACAGACAAAAATATTACGGATTAATTTCACACAGAGGCATTTTACAATTAACAAAAATTTAAAAAATTAAATTGTGATTTCAGAAAATTAGTATTTAACTATGTACTTTGGTAATTTTACTTCTAATTTGAGCTTTCATATACAAGCCTGATGATGGACTTGGGAGGACAGAAACATGCAGCGTGCTTTTAGAACCAAAATGCATATTTGTGTTTAGTAACAAATTACCTTAGGAAGGGAAAAGTAAGAAAGACGTTCTGCATTTCTGCCTATCCTTGACAGATATGGCGGTTGTTTCGGTTGGTTGTGGTCTTAGCAATACTATAGCAGTAATAGTAACCAAAATTGGAAAAATGCTCGTATTTTATCCGCCTGTATACCTTTTTCATATCTCCGCTTACAGGCATTCTTTGTCCGCAATCCCCGAGCCTCATACAAATCATATCCGCTCTTCAAGAGGAAGCTTGCTTTAAGAAATGGTAACCGTCAATATATACTATATTACCTGTCTTATTTACAACTCCAAATCTCTTATCCTTCACATCACAAAAAAGAACTGTTCTTTACTTTTCCATTTGCTCATTTCAAAATATTTTTATCCTTTAATCCCTTCACATGTTCTAATCGCCTTACTACGTCCAAATCCTTCGCTCTCACATTTAATCTCTTTATGTATTTTTAATCTCTCTTTTTCACCTAAGATCTCTATTTGTTGTGCATTAATCTTTCTACCTTTCCCATTTCTTATTGCTCCTTTTCCTATCTTTTAAGCTGTTCTTATTTTCCTACATTTTTTTAAGCGTTCTTTATTGCATTTTACTAACTCTGTACTCAAACATCTTGAAGATTTCTCCACTAAGATATTAATTCGCCCTTGTTACTGAGTTTAAGCGCCGTTATTTAAGAGTATTAGTTCTGAAGCCACCGACTGATCTTGAGATACAGCCTAATACCAGAAACAAACTTGTAGACGAAAAATCTCAAGAAGTTCATTTGAACCCAAGCGCCATATTCCCATCAGGACGAACAATTGAAGCCACACTATCTTCCACACCCGTCACCTGTGCTTCGACAACACCTGTATTGCAAGATGGCAACGATGGAGGCGTTCTAGGGAATATAGTATCTTGGCTCTGCTGTCCAACAGCTTCCTCCAAATTTCTGAGTATCCGAAACTCCATACAGTACAAACGCGACTAAAGGTCTATTAATTCTGAAAATATGATCTGGCAGTGGAAGTGTACAATAAGTAAAAGCAACACTCTTACGTTTCCAAATCTCAGAAGTTCATTAGATATCAAAGGTACACAACTTCAAACCATGTGGGTAACCATGAACCCAGGTTAATAAATAATCCTCCCCCATCCCTAAGTAGTTTTGTCGAAAATAGGATACTCTATGAGTGTCAGGCAACCAATCAGATTTTCTCAAATACATGAACAAGTTACTGTGAGTCAGTCTGCAAGCTTTATACTCGTCCTTCGGCACATCCAAGATAGCGATAAGTTGCTGCATTCATTCCATGATTACAAATTTACATCATAAAGTTAGAAATGATATAGAGAATGTATTTGAACCGAAAGAATCATAATCCTCGTACTGAAACAGAAACTGTAATTTGCAAAAAGAATTAATTGTATTAATAATCTCAGACTAATGAGAATTCGTCATGATCATTAATTCTTACGTTTATTTATATAGTTATATGTTTTGTGTGATAATTAATGATGACCAAGTGGACTGGCCGAAACATGTTGTAGTATAGCTAAAATAAATAAATATATGTATGTATGGATGTGAGAAAAAAATTACTGTAGACTGATTCCCTGCAGATGGCATCGGTAAATGCCGGAACGCGTCGGAGTGGAATTTAGTGTGTAATTTGGTATACACGGTGTAGTGCACAGAATTCGGTTAAGAAAGTGGTGTAAGAGAACCCGATGCACGTACGTATAACATTAAGATATGACACTCTTCTTCTAAATGCTTTATTATTCGGATTTTATAATTAGTAAATTTTCACGATTCTTCTAATGACGCACACAAAAAATTAATAATAAAAGCCTCCTTAGAATTAAATTACAGGAAAGAAATATTGGAAAAAAATTGTGTTCCACCATACCGGACTTTTATGTATCATAAGACGGTTTGTGCATATGAAATGAAATGCGAGTTGTGTTTTAGGTCTTCCAGAATACGTGGAAGTGGAAAACAGTACAAAAGTGCCAAACCTAAGATAACGCTAAAAGATAGAAGTAGCGTTACCCTGACGCTAAACACCGTGACAATTTTATAGCAGTGCACGTAGCACTTCATGAATTCTTAAACTTGATTTTAATGAATGAAAGTAATCATCTTAACGCTCCAGCAGTTTTAATATCGTGGAATAAAGAAGAACGTACTCACTCACAGCGAGCCTGGACAGGCCAGGAGACAGGAAGTGCGAGGTGGAAAATGAAAATTTGACCCTGATAGGAAAATTACACACGTTATCAATTTCGTAGCTAGCCAGTAACTGAATTACTCCAATAAATAAAATTTAATGACTATGACAAGGATGATAAGAATTAAAAATAAGCAACGACTAATTACAAAGATAATCACAGACAAGTACATCGCTTTTTCAATTTACAAGTACATGGCGCATCAAAAAACTCTTGCATTAGGGGAAAATGAATGATCATTACAGTCTAAAACATACTCAGGGCAGGCTATTAAAGCCTGTCCTGAGTGACTCGAAAACTAACATCCTTGTACCGTGTTTGTTTAAGATCCACTGCGGTACTGATAAGCCGGAACAGCGCAGTCGACATACTGACCACGCTACGGGCTCTATGAGCGACGAATCGTGTTTCGATTTCCGGCAGAGGAGTCCAGAATAGTTCTGAGTTCCACCCAGCCTCCTCTTCAAGGGCCATCGGGTGTTCTTTAGCCGTGGGTAAACCTGCCGGGTTGCAATTATGGCCATTCTAATAACGAATTTATGACTCCCTAGAGCTACCGCTCTGCTCTGACATGTAACTTTAAGGTGTATGCGGTAACATACCCGCCAAACCGGCTATGGGGCGCACCCAACCTCCGGTCCGAAGGAAAACCGGAAAAAAAGGCCGAAGCGTAAAACTGCTCTTAACCACTTGAGCTTATAAATCCACTTCACCATATATTCGTAAAGTGGTTCTTAATTAAGCAAAGGGACAAATTAAACATTTTTATATTGGTATCTCAAATAATCCTAGGTATCCACGGCAGAATCATCACTGCAGAATTTCGGATTTTAATTGTGCATGCACTCACCACGCGATAGATATTCACAGCTACACACTACATTGCACAGTACACGCCACACACTAAGTTGAATTTTACAACTAGTGATTCATGTTGTTGACACACGCTGCTAGAATTTATTAATTTTACTTCATGAAAATAACCCTTTAAGGAGTGAAACATGTTGGAGTTACATATAGTGTTAATAAAGTGGTGATTTAACAATATATGAGTGCATTTGTCGGTGTTTGATATAGTAATAATAGTGCACGGATATGAACAAGATAAAATTGTAATTTCGCTACAGCCTTTAGTAACAACTCAGTATCCATACACGAGAGGTGGACTGCTTGTTATTAATTTCATCATTTTTCACTTTATCATGAACGCTGTACCCTCACTCTTTCCGTCCCTTCAAGCAAACCGAACAAACGTCCTTGCCAACAGCTGTCCCCTTGCTCCTTCTCAAAAAACATAACTGACCGGGTAAAACTTCCGTGACATGAGATGAGTTTTCCCATAGCTACCTTCTTCTCTGTCTCTCTCGGAAAGGTTAGATCGGCGTAGAAAGTCGTCACTTACATTTACAATAAGCAGTCACTTTGACTGGCAACTTCTGACATATCTATCCCTTTACCTTTGTTGCTACAAATGCCTTTGTCACGAATTTCCCTGCTGTCTGTTTTGAAGGGATGTTATCAAAACGTTGGTGCCAACCAAATGCTTTCAGCAAAGAAAGCTGCACAGGCGTTCCTTTATTCCCTAGGGTCCAAAAGAAACACATCAATTTCAGCTGAAATACGGAATGGTGTGATATTCAAACGCACTCGTTCAAACCTGTCTATTCATATGTGTCGGCATGTATCGTGTGGATCAGATGGTGGGGGGTTGGCGGAATGGGGGTGTTAGCGAACACTCATATTCGAGCACGTATTTTCGGTGAAACCCTTAAAATCAGAAACCACTTAGAAAGTTTCGGTGCAGATGAGACAATATTAAAATGGTTCTGAAAGAGATTTGTTTGAAGGATGTGTATCAGATTGGTCAGGTTCAGTATGAGGTTCGGTAGAAGGCTCTTGCCAACCCTCCAACCGAGTTACCTGTTCAGAAAATGCAAGGAATTATTTGAGCGCCTCCCTGGTTATTAGCTCCTCAAGCATACCTTAGCTCCACAGATCTAATTAGTCTGCCAGTTAATTACTTACTTAATTATCAATCAGAGAGTCACCCTTGTAACATCATATCAGTTTCTCTCCGTAGTACCGAATTAACTGCCTTCATGGCTTTTGTTCCACGTAGACTATAATTTGCGGTCCGTCTGGTGTGTTTCACCTCGGAAGTTGTGATTTTATGCTTGTCTTTTACTGTCCTGCCCAACTTGCAACATCACAGACGTGAGTGTCGAGTAGATGTGATTGATTTACTGGACGTAGTCATCTTCGGAGAATGGACGTCTCCATCTTCGCACAAAAAGGGCAGAATGGAACCTACTGTGGCGGGCACTTTAGATACAACTAGTCTGTATCATCGTCCAAGGGCAGAGATCAGCGGTATCAAACCGGTCAAACATAAGAGTATCCCTTTCCATTCTCCGCAGCGTTGTGGGTCTTTCAGCCAATGGACAACCCCCAAAAAACTCAGCCAAACCTATTTAAAAACACGATCATCAGAATCGTTTAAAGTTGCATGAATTTGGCGAGCTAACGCAACGCAATCTAACGAAATACACTGCGTCACATTACGGAAAGTAGTAATATTGATATACCCAGGAGAGCCTCAAATATTATGTTTTCACGTTTGTTTCTTCTTGTCCTCATGAATGTGGAACTGATCATAGGAAAAGCCACGAAGACAAAGTTTCCATAAGAAATTATTACTTTTTTTCAAAATCTCCTGTCACTAAGGCGAGATTATATTAGTACCACGTATGTATTTGTAATAAAACAATACTTTCTTCCGTTTCTGTGCATAAGCTAGACTGCTAAAAAAACCTACTACGCTGAATTTGCCAGTTGCTGTGTGTAAGTGGAGAGTAGAGGGGCTGAAAGACAAAAAATAAAAAATGAAGCTGCCGGAAAGAAACATATGATAAGAGTGGTAAACAGACTTGAATGGTACGAACGATATGAAAGCGCAATAAGATGAATGAAAACCGAAAACATAATGGACAATGTTTTTCAACACTAAAACAAGTGGATTCAATTTCTCGACAGAATTCGTGGAAACGACTTCCGAAACTGTTAAAGTACAAACCAGATGGATCAAGATATTATGAGAACGTCTGAAGAGAGAAATGGGGAAGGGGTCAAAGGAGTCAAGAGGTAACTCACTTCTTTTACTGTTAATTGGTGATGACGACATCGGTTAAGATGTTGGTGACGATGAAGACTAGGATGATGATATCCTCAAATATTGATGCCGTCACCGGATTTATAATTGTTTATATGTAAACATTTCATACAGAATTGACAGGTACGGTTATTATTGGTATCTGCACAATATTTAGTTCACAACAGTACACCTAAAATAATCCTTGTATAGGCCTGAATAGGCCCTGAGGGTTCCAGCAGGTTGAGTCTTCCAGATTTCAAGACAGTCGGCACTTGTAGGTGGCAATGTTGTCAGCTCCAGGCACCGGCCGCCTTTGCACCTCAGGAAATATTCCTGGTATTCATTTCTGTTACAGGCTGAGCCAACCCCAAGGCAACAGGTTCATTTCGGTATTTGACGCAAAAAAAAACGTAAGTTACAAACAACATTAGCGTCAACGTTAAACTGTTCTATTATGCTAAGACATTACCTTAACAGAATGTCGCTTCAGTGAGAACACATAAAGGGAAAAAAGTCTTAGGAACAGAGGGACGGATAATATTAAAATGTGTTTGAAAGGAAAAGAGTATGAAGATAAAGCAAGTCCTATAAACAGTACAATGAACTTCCGGGCTTTCATAAAAGGAGGAAATTTCTTGACAACATGAGCGACTGTCAGCTTCTGGAAAAATACGGAAGCCCTTGGAGCTGGTAACCTAACTAATCTGCACATTTATTGTAGACCTAAAAGCATACACAATTTCAGGAATGTACATTAGGTAGTGCCAGCTTTGTTGTGGCCTCCGGAGGTCACATATCCGCCAATGTTGTTGTTGTTGTTGCTGTCATTATTATTATTATTATCATCATCATCATCATCATCATCATCAGGTTAGGCCGCCTAGTGGGACGATACTCAGATAAAGTTTCAGGTACTCTGAAAAACCTTGGCACGCGGAATTTGTTACCTATGTTTGGGGATTTTAAGAAAATTTCACGTTAGAATAGACAAAAGGTCTAGATCTTGTAAGACCTTACGTCGTATGGACTGGTAAATACTGCGAAGAATTTTCTAAGTCTGCATGACCCGGAAGAGGAAGGCACTTCGATCCTTCAAAACATAATCATTTACCATTCGAGATGGCGCAATATTACGGAACACTTGCACTTGCACATTCAGCACCTCCGCTACTAAAACCCCAAACCTCTAAAAAAAAGCACGAACACAGATTGCCGCTACCGCGTGAGAATAACAGCGTTAGATTATTAAGACTTTTCAAACCGCTGTAATCATACAACCAAAAGAACTGTCTTCAGTACCGTATCGCCGTACAGTCTTAAGAAATTTATCAAAATTTCGGAGAAACCTAATGCCTCTTGCTACCCAAGATATTTAGGTAGCATGTTTTACGAAAAGTCGGTAATTTTTACCAAACTACACGGTAACATATACACGATAGAATTCATCATATTAACCTCCCAAATTTCACATTTCATGGAAATGGTTATGAAATATCCGACTGTTATAAACGTCAACTCTTACTCCTTTTTTGTTCACCCCTAGGCGGGTTCCTGGTGACTACCGCTGATGCGTCTAGTCTGTGTTTGTGTGACAGGGGAGCGTCATGGCTGATGCTTAAACGAATACACGTAAATAAACCCTAAAAGAACATACAAAAAATGTTACTAACAGCTGCAACAATTTTGTGCGTGATCATAAGCAGAAAAGGTGTTGGCTTTCAAACACGCTTCATTTCCACGAATGAACAAAATATTGTGACCTCCCTACGCATAGTCATTTCTTAATGGTTATGAAATAACTCTCAGCTATAAATGCACAGTCATTTCTGTTCAATTTATCTGTAATTGTTTTCAGCTCTTCCCACGTCAAGTTATATTTAGAAAAAGAATCCGCTGTTGTACTCTCAAATGGAAAGTTTAATACGAAAACCACAATGAAAGATCACTTTAAAGAACAATACGCAAAAAAAGATGATTTTAAAAAGTATCAAACTAAACACATCGCGTGGGTGAGAAATTAATTCATATAGCTCGGATTAGCAAATTGTCTTGGATCCCTGAGAATATTATAATATTTTATTTAAGACACTATACATTAAAAGAACTGACAATGTTCAGTACACTGTCCACAGGCATACAGCACATCAATAAAAAAAAAGTGAATTCCCGCTTCAAGGTAGCTCTTTAAGTCGCAAATATTGAAGTACTGAATAATCGAATTTGTCACAATGAACGATTTGATCAAAACCTCAGCATAAACAAGAAAACAGTTTAAAACGTTACTATGACAAGTCGCACAATTACGTCATGTCAATTTTAGTACCTCTAAACTTCTGTAACGACCGAATTTTCCACAATAAAAACTTACGGAATTGTTGTAAAGAAACATTTCGATAAGAACAATTCCAATGGCAGAAAAAGATAAAATTTTACACTGCTTGCTCTGTTATTTGTGAAGAATTCTTCATATTCTAAGAAAATGTCGGTGGAGCCCAAGATCAAACTTTTAATCCTGTATTGATAATCACGCACTTGAACCCGGATACGCCGGATGACAGATCTGATCTCGTGCGGTTGACATTTTTTTTGAATAAAAATAGAACGTCAGGCTTGTTGTAAACGTTCAAAATATCAATATTAAACACAAGAAGTTTACCTGTATCCTTGGAATCGAAGGACAAGTATTGAGCTTTCGTAAACAGTTATATTTACTGCATCATTTTTTAAAGTTTTCATGAGATTCGAATCATTTTAATGGGTACGATATAAATAACAACAAAATCTATTCACTGAACATCCTTCAAGTACCTTTGTCATATCTGCGTTCTGAATTACAGCAACAGGAAGGAAAAAACATATATTTTGTGTCTTTCGCTAGTGCCTTTTTATCTATCCAATACCTTATCTGAAAATGCCTTTGGTTTACACTGCATCGGCTACATTTACCTATGTTTTATAATCGTTAATGTTCAGTATTTATACCCTTATCCATATAAGAGACTGGGCTACTCGTAGGGCCTGATCTCCGGTAGGCTCCTATCAAATGAGGCTGCAATACACCTGTCTCAGAATGGCCCTACAAATATGCATCCATGCTTACTGTTTAAATGTACTTGTTATACGAGACAAAGCTCTGGGCCAAACCCACAGAGTTCCATAGCTAAATTCATACAGAGGAACACAGTGAAACTGTGAAAGGGACATTTAATTTCGTGGAGAATTTAAAATGCTCTGCCATGAAATATCGGTGACGTAAGTGTAAGGTTCGCTACACAGTCATCCCATAGAATGGGTTTCTAATAAGCTGATAGTCGCTCAGTCGGTAAATAAATTCGAGAGTTTTATGGAAGTCCAATTTTATTGCTGTATAAAAAGGAGTGTTGACAAATGGTGCAAGATGTACATATATATTAAATTAAAAACAGGATTGACAGAGCAAAAGCAGCGTTAGCAAGGAGAATGCACTTTTCATTGGCAAACTGGACTTAAATTTAAGGAAGAAACTAGTAAAGTGTTACGTCTGGGGCACAACTTTGTATGATGCTCCAAAGTGGACACTTCGGAAAGTGTACCAGAAACACCTGGAAAATTTTGAAACGTGGAACTGCAATGTATGGCGAAGATTAGTTGCATCGATTGTGCGGGGAATGAAGAGGTATTACACAGAGTCAAGGAGGATAGGAATAGCCTACATAAAATAAAGAGAAAAAAGGCTAACTGGACAGGTCACACTTTGGGCACGAACTGTCTTATAAAACACGTTAGCGAAGGAACGACACAGGGAAAGCTATAAGTGACGTGAAGACGAGGATGAAGATGTAAGCAGCTATTGAATGTCACTAAGGAAAGAGAGGATACTGGACATTAAAACAGGTACCACTAGTTAGCACTCTGTGGAGAACTCGCTTTGGAAGAGGGTAAGACCTGTCTATGACAGACTAAGCGGTGGTGGTGGTGGTGGTGGTGGTGATGATGATGATGATTAACCGTACCATAACACTAGTGTTAAGCCACACGAGCCCAGTTCAAATTTGTCACGCCTATTTCTTGAAGATCTATTTGAACCGTTCTCCTCTCTATGTCCATGTTTTCTAAGTAGCCCATTTCCGCCAGTTTCCAAAATAAACTGGCACCGGAGAGAACGTTAAAACTCATGAATGTGTTATTCCAAATAACCCAGTGTCGTGTGTAATTGAGACATAACTGCGACTTTCATGCCTCGCAGCAAATAGGGTCCTACTTTCGTCCTCATTCAGGCGGGCGACGCGATTCCAGGAAAAGTATCATTACAAACACAATGTTCCGCATAACTCTGGGGTCGTCAGCTGGTGGCTGCTTGGTCACATTAAACTCCTGTGCGGCCCCTTTCCACCATTTTCAAAAACAAGTGACACATATCTAAAAATGAACGAGTCACAACCAGATAACAAACGACTTGAAGTCAAAGGGGAACAGGAGAGCGCAGTAGGCAGAGTGACCAAAATATGGGCTGCATTGCTCAGGAAACACGCTTCTATTGTCCGCAGAGAAAGAGGTTGGTTAACTTCTCCAAAGCATCCGCACAGACTGTGGGGATCAGTCACCCTCCAATTTAATTCGCATTTGGGTGGCTTTTACCCCGTGGGGGCTTGAATATTTCGGGGCATGGAGCTGACAACGCACCCACATCTAAAGCCGAGATTCGGATCAAGTTGAGCTGTACTTACATTCCCCCATTCTTTCGTGTTTTGTGTAGGAAAACCTTTATATTAAGAGAACGTAAAGACACCATGCTACAAAAATACCAGGCCATGACGGCAAATAGCAACTGTAATGTTGGACAGATCATGAAATTCTGCACCTTTTATTTAACTCTCAGTTTTTTACCGCTTTCGTAGGAGCCCGCCACACGACGTCATTTTTCGACGCTCCGTTTTACATTTAGAAACATAAGAATGCTGGAACGCTAGACAGTAGCGTCGTCGTTCTTAAATATTTCAGACAACTTTTGCACTCAATTACTTGTGTTCAACGCTGCGTATCTTCCTCATTGCGAAGAAGTAATGTGTAAAATGTAACAATTTAACGTGCCGATCTCCTATAATTATAAGTTAACTGGATTACTGGACTTGTAAAACGTTGGCATAGTAAAATGGAAGCAAGTTCTTAAAGCAGTCTCATTTATATGAGGGTGAGATGGAGGAAGAAAACTCCTACGTCATTATCTAAAGCCGCAGTAGTGTGGTGCAGTGAGGGGGCGTGATTTACTCCACCTCGCCCGTAAATATCCCTGCCTGACATCGCCGTTGATTGTGTTTGCCAAGCTATGCACCCCGGGGATATGCCTCCTTCTGTCTTTGGTACACAGTGGCGGATTTTGGCACATCAAATATGAATATATTCTATCGTATTACGAATATAATTATGGGTTTCGAAAATATTTTTCGTCTTGTCTGAAGAACAATCTAGCTTCCCACAGGATATTCTGAGGAATATTGCACTGTCGACTCTTGTAAAGAACCATGAAAAATTATCGCTGTTTTACCAGCTCACAGATGAGTTAACACTGGGTCACAGGTTATGTAGAAGTGACTTATACGTTACTGCCACCATATCAGTTCGTAAAGCGGCTGGCTACGGACTGCACGGTCCGGAGATCGAATCCCAGCGGAGGCGAGATTTTCCCCACCAGCCTCTTATGCAATGTGTACCGGTGTCAGCCCGGTGTTAAAACGGTCGGAGCGTGGCGTCAAATAGCTACCCCCATCTAGCGCCGAGGTTAAAGATAGAGTAGACTTATACCTCTATTCCCCCTCTGTACTATCAAGGCAGTTTATAGGTTACATATTACTTTCAGTCCATAGTCGTTTTATTCCAGTTACTCAAGTTCTCAGAATACTGTCTTAATAAAATGTTATGGTAGAAAATTTCAAGGCCCCGTACTGAATGGTCATAAAAGAATAGTCCAAACATAAATATCAATCAGAGTTTTTTCGTTGTCAAAGCTGTGTTTTTAAACCTGACCTTCATCAGGTGCTGGATTCAGTTAGAAACACAACAGTTAGGAAACTGGCTGTGGTCCTGTTGCCAGGGGAAATAACTTAACGTACTCTGTCAACACCTAACAGACCCAACACAGATTTAATAGTTTCGCCAGAGAAGAGAAGTAGATCCCGGCTGTAACCCAAACGATAAGATGCAAAATGTTAAATAAAGGTAAATCCAATTCAATGTTTTGTTGACCTGTATCGTGATATGTCCTTACAATAATAACAAACAGGATGCGTTATTTACTTTCAAATTATTTGAATAATTAACCTCTATATGTTTCGCTCAGGCTTACTGCTCATCATCAGGAGGTTGGCTGGATCCTGCCAACAGCCAGTCAACATAAACTCCTGACATATACCAACTGCTGTATATACACAGTAATACCTCGTGATGATGAGCAGTAAGCCTGCTCGAAATATGTAGAGGTTAATTATTGAAATAAATTTAAAGTAAATAGTGCATCCTGTCGGTTCATATTGTACGGAAAGGAATGTCATCTAATACACTCCAAATGATTAATGTGTGGTTTTAGAGGCGTATCGATATCGACAAATACATGCTCAAAGGATTGAAGAAGAGTCATATTCTTGCAAGCAAGTGTTAGGATACTGCAAAAAATAAAGCCTTGATAAAGTGTACAGAAGTTATGTACGAAACGGAGGAATGGGTTCAATACCCACACAAGAAATACAAACGCCCTTTGTTCCTCAGGCACGTAGCAAATAAATCCAGAACTCACCTGTTTGCCGCTACGATCCTTCCACCGTGCCCACGTATTGCTGTTTAAACCAGGACGCCAGTACTCCAGCAAGTACACTTCGGCATACTCTTGACCTAGCCCGTTCCCAAACCGTCCTTGGGTCTGGACAGCAACTACAACGTGCATCGTGTGGAGGTTTACTTCCAGGTATTCCAGAGCCTCCCGTGTCACCATATGCTTGGGGCACCATGCGCCTCCATTCTTATCATGACGCAACCTGTAAAGAAAGATAAGCGCTTTTCAGAAGCAAAGTAAACACCATACGGCAGTACCTTAGGTTTGAACCCCTTTATGCCAATTAAAGGTATATGGAAGCCGTAACAAACTTCAGAAGTGAGGAGAGGCCTATCACGAGAATTCAAACCGGAGATGTCTCCCTTTTTTGACCCTTACATTTTAGGTGTGATAATATGAACCATCAGGATCAACATTCTAAAACTCTAAACTTTGTCCACATGTTACATTTATGTACTTCATGTAATTTTCACAGTACACAACTATTTGCCTGAACAGCATTAACTGGTTGGTCCTTACATTTGAGACACAGGCTGCTCTCTGCCAGGTAGGAACTTAATTTTCAAATAAAATTTTGATTAATTTTAGACTTTAAGTGGCAGGTGGTCATTCCCCGACCTGTCACCGAGGCGGCCTTGGTTCCATCCAAGGGTAATCCACATGTGATTTGCGGTGGTCCAAGTGGCGCTATAACAAACTTTCTCAGAGTACCTCCGTTTTCCCCCCGTCAGTACCATTCACAATTTATTCATACTCAGGCAATATCACTCATATCAAAAGGGCAAAAGGGCAACGCCTGGGAACCTTCAAATACAACAATGTTTTTTCGGGATCGGGGAGCACTGGACAAAAAGTTATTTCGTGGTGCCCTTTTAGACTTCAAAGAGGCGATGGCTGAAACTTGAGATATGTCGTGTTGTTTCGAAAACCACCTCTCTTTCGATTATCAAGTTGATGGATAAAGTAAGAAATCCTATTTCTCTAGTTTCACTGACAAAGCTAGCTCTGAGTTCGGAAAGTAAAATCCCCGAGAGAAGAGAATGTGATTTCTTACTTTGCTATGTTATCTGACGGTGAAAACAGAACCGTTCAACAACCTGTGTCTTATTAGACACGTACCAGCGTTTCGAAGGTACCTGATGCCCCAGTCATCAGAGTAGACGAGTAAGCCGCAATGACTCCATGGACAACGGATTCCTCCGCCGCCTTCCCTGCTATCAAGCCTCGTTTGGGTTCGTCACATATTGCGGTATACGGCAAGACACACACGTCCCTTTGCACAAGTTGCCTCTTATCTTTGTGGTTGATGGGGCAGTGTCAATGCACGACGTTCGTATTTGACGGTGGAGGTAGAAGATTCCTCATGAATGTTGCCGCTCCCGGCTTACAGTTCACGAAAAATAACTCAGTTCAATACAAACTGAAAATGTTCACAATACATACCGTGCATCTTGATAATTATCAAAGTTTTTTTCGCAAACTGATGTACAACTGACTAGTCTTAAAAATAATTTTAAATTTACATTAAAACTGACATTAAAAATCTCATATATGTTTCGGTGTCAACACCATCTTCAGGGAGCGCACTATATGAACTTACTAAAGTTACAATTGTTAAAATCAATTAAAATACATCGACGTGGTTACTTCGGTGGTGTGGCTGCATATATTATTATTGGGTCCTGATTCCTAACAGTGCCACATACATACACTAAAAATGACCCAATAATAATAATATATACAGCCACACCACTGAATTAACCACATGGATGTATTTTAATTGATTTTAACAACTGTAACTTCACAAAGCTCAAATAGTGCGCTCCCTGAAGATGGTGTTTACACCTTAACATGTAGGAGCTTTATAATGTCAATTTTAACGCATATTTAAAATTGCTTTAAGACTACTTAATTGTGCATCAGTTGGTAAAGAAAACCTTTGATAAACTGAATAGTTTGACAATGTCCAAAATGTGAAACGTGAAGTTCTAACGGCGGTGGTACCATTTCACAAAACTACATGTCGTTATATTCCAAAAGACCTTATCTTGAAGGTCCAAAAATAAAGGTGAAATAAGCTGCAAATCTACACTCAGCTCCATTGATTATAAAGCTTCACCTTGGTTTGGAAATCAATAGCCAATCACGGTGAGGGTTTGTGGGTAACGTTTTTCCAAAACATACAGTCTTCCCTTGACCGACTCACGAAAACATTTTTTTCCGAACAGCCAGAAAACTCTGTGTTGTCACATTTTTCAGATCATCGAAGGGATATTCAGATGTGTAGTCGAAATAATGACGACCGCTAGAAGGAATTCCTACATTAATTGATGTTTCAATAGATGACGAATGTTGGGATTGTACGATGGCTAGCTGAACCAGAGGGAAAGGTGAACATTACTCAGGGGAAATTCAGGTTGGTGTTCACAGATTTGTGTCGACAGGTCGTTAATATCACTTCAACTGTGCAGTTGTTCCAATATGTTCTTTGGTGTTGTTCACTACACGCATTTATTAAATTGTATCAGTCAGTTCACATTCACAATAAACAATTTGTTTATTGATTTAATGTGTTCCATCCAAAATTTGGAGACGAATGATTGTTAACAGTTTGATTATTAGCACAGCCCAGACTACCAAGGGACACACTTAAATTCATTCAGGTAATTAATAAATCCCTCAACTAATAATCACTAAATTTTATGTACATGGGTCCATGCATCGTGAATCGAATTTAACAATTTTCCAACTAGATGCGACTTATTCAGTTTATTACATTACTGTAGGCAGCACTACATGTTTCGGGTGTTGACACCCATCATCAGGAGCTCATACAACTGTAATTACAGCTTCTGGTATTGATTAACCGGATCTACTACCATCCGCTTCCGTTGTTGAGTTGGAACTGATTCATGTGTATAGTACATGAATCAGTTCCAAATCAACAACTAAAGCGGATTGTAGTAGATCCGGTTAATCAATACCAGAAGCTGTAATTACAGTTGTACAAGCTCCTGATGATGGGTGTCAACATCCGAAACATGTAGAGCTGCCTACCTCATATAAATATAAGCAATACTGATTCACACTAACAAAATTCCTTCGAATCAGTTTATTGATGGCTCTTTAAAGGGCAAAACTTAATTCTTATTCGGAAATGGTTAGTTATGTGGAAATATATTGCAGTATATATTGCAATATATATTGCAGTGTATAGCTAGTAAAGTGTCTCCTACTATGCCAAAACCGAAAATCTTCGGGATACAAAATGTCTCAAACTTTGCCCCCGCGCCAATCTTATTCAACGCAAAATTCAAAAACCTCTGTAACAATCTTCCCTTGTTCTGAATACTATTCATCACCGACACTTGAATTGTGATGGGTCTTGCAGTGCCACATATCCGATTAAAAACACTGAGAACCATTTAAAAAAACATATAATTACAAGAGATCTTAAGGTGACAAGTCCAGGATTTGAACAGGTACTTTCACTCCTACAACTCTGCAACACTTGTAAGTTGCGCCTTGCAACACGTGAACCGTCCGGAACTAAGCGAAAAGCAAACGTCTACAGCTGGCCGACCTCACCGTGTTTCAAAGCGTAACTATGATTCGTTGCAGCCAAGCATCGACAGAGGAAACAGTATCTTGTACGCATTAGAATGCGGAATGGTATACGGTCAAGAACTGAGATGTTCCGTCCCCACTTATACATTATAAACTAAAGAAAAAGTAAAGCTGAACCAGGCTTAATTAAACTCTACGCAACCAATGTACAGTGAAATCTGCCTATAACAGCACCGCAAGGAATCAAGTTCTTGTTCCGTTGCAGGAAGGTTTCGTTTAATACAAGTGCTTCAAGTAGGACTTTTGAAATTACAAAATAATTCCGCTCAAGACAATTTTTCTTTGTGCCCAGGTTCAGTATTAGACAGGTACCACTCTATATAGAGGAAGGGAAGTACGGAATAAAGAATGAGTAATCTCCGCCCTGGAGGGTCGGGACTGGTCACATTCAGGCCTAATGTGCCTTACTCCCGATGAAGTCTCCGGTAACCATCGGATGAGAGATTAGGTGGATCGCAGCTCCCTAAAACCAGTGCCATTTAAACATACGGCTGTGGAATGCTGCATGGTGAAAAAGGATTAAACAGCAATTGTTTTAGTAACCTTGAATTATTAACAGGATAAAAGGAACGAGATGTGTATGGATTATGGACTGGTCGGTAGAGAATGAAATTAGCACGATATATGCATGATTTCGCGATAAACATCTGCAAACGTTATTATTTCTAGCTATGCAAATCTCTCTTTGCACGTTTCTAAAGTGAAAGTCTGTTTCAAACAAGGCGTTATTTATAGCGGCAGAATATTGCACAGTGTACTCACTTCGTGGCTACAGCACTTCATAAGCGCACAAGAACTGCCTCTTTGTAGTTTCAATTTGCATTGTAAATAGTGACTGTCTTCGCTCACTGATCTGCCTTCATATTAACAACGTGGCAATGCTGTCGTTTAATACGAGGTGTACAGTAAATAAACCACGTTGGTCGTTAAATGTAATTAAGGAAAAGCGTGCCGCACGCATCGCTAGGATGAGTTTCTGTGGTTTCCCACATTTCGAGTTCTCTAAGTTACAACTGTACAAGTTGTTAAACATGCTGGTTTCACATTCTTAGGCGCGTTCGCAAAATTGCGAAAAGCGACTATTAGCTTCGTCATGTCCGTCCGTCTGTCCCTCTCTCCGCATGGAAGAACTCGGCTCCCACAAAACGGATTTTATTAAATTTAATGCTTGTAAAGTTTTCGAAAATCTGGCGGAAAAAAATTCAAGATTCATTAAAGTGTAAGAATAACGGGCACTTTACATGAAGACCAATATACATTTTTATCATATCTCGCTCAATTCTCAGAATGAGAAATATTTCAGACAAAAGTTGCAGAGGATATCAAAACACAGAGTTTATATCCAAAATTTTTTTTCTTCTAAAATCGTGCCGTTTAAGAGATAATGTGGAAAAATATGTTAGATCCTGATAGATCACAGATAATACGAGTATAACATGGCGCATTCGCATTGCATGCTGGATACGTAATGCTACAAACACACACTCTCGGAACATGTGCTAATAATTGTTTTCCTACTGACAGAATGGTTGCACGAACGCACCTTACTGTTGCGTTACATGTACACTACCTTTTTATTTTGGGGGGGGGGGGGGGTTGCCCGTTTTTTTTTTTCTTTTTTGTGTTTAAAAAAAGTTTT
>Ga0123354_10003310_pt1 | contig 22165 bp, 11 predicted proteins | sample TergutLab28metaG_2_FD_97872 | JGI IMG/M metagenome (GOLD analysis project Ga0123354, IMG submission 97872) | Labiotermes labralis P4 segment gut microbial communities from Petit-Saut dam, French Guiana - Lab288 P4 | ecosystem: Host-associated > Arthropoda: Insects > Digestive system > Gut ... | reverse complement strand
TGTAGTGGTTTCATTGCTTAAACACAGCCTGCAAAATAACAATAACCCTGTAATTTCTAAAAGCTCTAGCAAATAAGTAATCCACATGTAAACACTATGGGATCCCAAAGTGGACAAAGCATCCAGTAAAGTAATTGTAGGGGCCTGAAGATGACTAACATCTAGTCGAAACATGTAGCCATACTATAGAATAAATAGATTGTGCTGACGTACATTTGTGTAATACTTATTGATTTGATTTACCTTTATCCTGCTGGGGTGGGTATTGAAATTTTTGTGTAGAGTCTACACAAAACATATTATTTGAAAAGAAAAAGATGATAAAATTATGAAATAAGCAGCACCTTTGTGGGAAATAAAACAGGGATTATGTAGCATATCAAAAATGCCACTGATTTCCTTGCTGTCAAAATAAATAAAATTAATTTCCTGAGGTGTTTTCCAAAGTATATGCAAATACAAGTCTTGAAAAGATTAATGCTGCACACCATGTGACCTGAAATATCAATGAAGTAAGGTTTCTGCCACCATGCTTATTTCTTTGATACATTCTTCTCAGACACCTGTTCAAAAGTCATTCAGCTTTAACAACAATGTTCTGCTGCCTACAGTACCAGTATCATCAGTCTACTAATTTGGCCAATGTTACCACAGAAGTTATACCAGAACAAGTGCATCCCCTATTGGTCATAACACGGGTGTGCAGTCAGCATTTCCAGTTAAATGTAATCAGCTTCAGTGAGCAGACAAATACAATATCTGTAATTTGGATTGTCACACCAAGTTACCTAAGAGTATTTTTCATAATGTTGTAATTTTTCATCAAAATGTTAGAGACCAAGTACCAAATATACCAATATTCATTACTGATAAACACTTGAATTATTTGTTTACAGACAGTTTATTCTCTTCTACTCACCTAATTGGGTGGGCCAAGATAGCATAGTCAGTATAGCGACGAGCTACAGGCTGGATGGTCTGGGGACTGAATCCCAGCGCAGGCAACATTTTCTGCACCCATCCAAATTGGTGCTGGGGCCCACCCAGCCTCCTATACAACTTATACCTGGTCTGTCCCTGGGGTAAAGCAGCCAGGGCATAGAAAAGACCACCCACCCCTGTCTAGCACCATGTTTATAGCTATACGTCTACTCCCCCTCTCGGCCATTGTGGCCTGTTCTAGGGTGAAATTTACCTTTACCTTTACTCATCCAATTGAAATTCTGTTATTCCACATATTCCCACAAGGTTAATCGAAGGCAACTTTTTAAGTTAGTGTGAACCTTCATTAAATATCCTCCTCTCAGCACCACGTAAATCAGTTATTAATGTCTCATAAACTGCAACTGTGCTGGTATTTTTAACCACAGTAGTACCAAAACATTTTCACATAGTACTAGTAATCCCACACATCACAAATCAACTGAATATCTGCACTTTTCTACCATGAAACTTATCTCCAACAAGCTGCACAAAGAAAATGTGCATGACAATGCCGTACGTAAGCATATATGGTGAGTGGAGGTGCAAATATATGCATTCTAAATTTAGTAAAACAGGTAACACTGAATGATAAAGTTTTCAGTCTAGCTGCAAGCACCCCTGGGAAACAGTCACTATGCACTGGACAGGAAGCAGGGTGAACAATATAACCATTCTTCGCAAACTGGTAAACTGAAAATTCCAATACCTCTACAGAGGATCAAACAAAATTTTTCTAGTCAACAATTCACTTCACAGGATAGTCTGTTATGACTCCTTGCAGGAGTCTGTGCCCTACAACAATGATTAAAGCTATGCCACTTTTTGAATGGATGCCAAACTGTGGTAAAAAATTTACAACATGCAGCTGGAGGTACCTTCAGTTCCCCCACTGTCGCACAAGCAACAATTTCGTTGGCAAATAAGTAAGGCAGATGTTAAAACAATATGGGGCGAGATAACTGCAGATATTGTAATTTAAACACATTATACTTTTACAGTCACTGTACAATCAGGCAGAAATTCCCCATGAAATGTATACAAATTTCTACAACACTCCATGCCATCACACCCCTAAAGTCGGTAATATGAAGAAGTTACATTATGTGACATACAAAATGCAAACTCATGAAAACCAAGGATCACGACATACAAGTTTGGTGATTACACAGCCGGTAATACATCAGCTGGAATACTGTTTCGTCTCAGTACCAAAATCTGGGACACGACTAACCGCTACTTTGCTAAAATTGTACATGCAATACCAGAATCAATTTACTTACAATTTTGGATCCTTTCTGAAAACCGCTTCTATGTCACATAAAATCCTTTCGGCTGCTGGAAATGGATCGTCTTGCATTATTTTATTAGATGTTCTACTCAACTTTACCTAACCCTCTTCATTTCACCACACCTTTTTTTTTTTAAACTTTCCATTCACTATACTTCTCCCCACTACTCCATCATTACTACATCATTCGACATTTGTGACATGCTGCCAATAGCATTCGCTCGCAGTCCACTGATAGTATTGCAGTCAAACACATAACCGAACATAACTCAGATTAAAACCATGCACAAATAATGCCACTTTAACTAACCTACTTCATTTAAAAATACGTAAAACTAGGTAATTCTGGGCACGTGACATGCAATCTCCTTCAAATATATACGACACTCTGAGACACATACGAAAATTTGGAAACATTGATATCTCTACAGTTGGCGAAACATGATAACCGAAGATGAACTCTGACATGGTAGCCATTAGTAATAAAATATTCTCCACATGTTATTACTTATCCCATGAACAACACGAAATATACAAAAACTCGCTACAGCGTTACGCCGAAATACTACATTACTTGTTTTGTTATGATCTGTGGTAAGTGTAGAACACGGTCACGTAACTGTGGTCACGGAGCTTGAACTATGCGTGATAGAATGTTCCGCAACGATGACAAAGATGTATCATTCGCAAATACGTACAAACATGATCCGTGACTGCTGGAATCTGCAGAGACACAAATACTACAGACAACTCCTTCGTAGCACGGAATACAGGGAACTCCATACGGTAGTTATACGGTACACAGACAGAAACCCGAAAGGAGAGCCGCTTTTTAAACCGCGCACACGAGTTGGTTCTCGGTTGTCCCAGTTGGAAACATTCTACTACCCATGGATCACAGGTTAGTGTTATAACCACAGATTATATATAACTCACAGTTAGTGAAACAGAATACAGCACATTTCGTAAACTTTAGGCGGCGGTTCAAGAAACGAAGGTAGTACGGTGTTTAATAACTGGGGATGAATTTTAACTTAACGAGGATGCGTGGCCTTATGGTATATGTTTCAAGCTGCATGATTGGCACATGCTGACTAACGTGTTGGCTACGTGTTGTGCAGCCTCATCTGCTTTGAACTTGTCAGACCAGTCTGCTGTCAGGAAGGCTACTCTTCTTAAGACTGCGTGATAGTTGTGTAATCACATAACCTTTTTACCCAACACAGAACCACTAACTTTGTTGGTCTCGCCTTCCAGCCGTACATACAAGGCCCTTTCCATCTTTTGAGCAGGGGTTACTTGAACTACACCAGGAATTCCCCATTTGTTGGAGCACCGACCTTAATGCTTCCCAACATCTTGTCTTTATTTTTCGTGACGTAACGAATCGTTGATTTGTTTACACCATAATAGCGTCCGACCACCACAGCGATAATCATTCCAATGTCCATCTTATCCAATACCTTAAACTTCTCTAAGTGATGTAAAGCTTTCCTTTTCTTTTTATAGTTTGGTCTTTTGTCAGCAAATACATCATGCTTTCCAGACAAAACGTGACAGTAACAATTGCTTTTAAAAACGGTGGCAATTACACTCAAAGTATGTTCCATATTGCATAATAGGAGAGTGACAAGCAGATGTGGCTTCCTCTATCCATTCTGTGCCTATGGTAGCACAACAATTAATAAGTGAGGGACCTACATCACAATATCTGAGGGTTGTCACAAATGTGCTTCCATGAATATGCAAAACTCCAATGCAGAAACCCACAAACAAGGTGGGTTCACTATACTCAACATTTTTTACTGTACGGAAACCAGACAGCACCATTGTGTAATATGATATCAAACATATTATGTAAATGTAGATGTGTAGCACTCGAATGCATAGGCAACCATCTCAAATTCTTATGGCTAAGATATAACGTATTAAGTGTTGTCATACTACAGCACACTTTAAGCTGAGAGAAATAAGAGACAGTTGTAAATAATAATATATTTTACTTTCTTCTTGAACGGAATTACTGCTGTACAATCGCAGATCTGTTTCTCAGTGCACATTTCTTTCAGACAGTTCAGATTTATGAATTCTTATTGCAAAGCTGCTTTGCCATCAGTAGTATAATAAACCAGCTAAAACACTATATGCACTGGTACAGTTACATGTCTGTGCAGTCTTACATTCACATTTATGTACAGTTATTCACAAACAGATTTTTGGTGATTATCACTTATAAATATATATGGAAATGTGTGCGCAAAAAATTCTGAATATGTTTACATATATGCATGTTGTCAGTCCAAAAGCTATTCCTCCATCCAGTTTTCTTTCAGTCTCACCAGTTTACTCAACTGTTGACTCTTACACACACATGTGCAGGTAATGTCACAGCAAGAAATAGCAGAAGTGTGTGCAGATATCATCTGATCAGTTTTTCTTAATGACAAAGAGGTACTGTGAATGTACTTTTAGAATTATGGGATAAAAATAATCTATTGCTCATCTGAAGTGTCAGTATATTATTTTATGTAATTGTTGCATATCATAGAATGCAATAATGACATCTTCTGTTAACAACAGGTCCACAAAGATTTCTGGACTGGCTATATCATCACATAACAAGATAGGCAAAATACATATAAACGTAACATCGAGACGTGTTTGAGTTAACCACTGTTACCGCAGAAAAGCAATAAATATTACATATTTTGAGTGTGTGTGTGTGTGTGTCTGTAGCCTTAGTTATCCAGCATGCAATGTGCATGTCCTGTATTTATTGATATCTGTTTCCTGTCTGACTGTATCATATTTTTCCACATTATCGCATAAATGGCATGATTTTGGAAGAAAGTTATTGAACACAAAATATGTGTTTTGATTTTCTGTACAACCTTTGTGTAAAACATTCCTCATTTTAAGAAGAATTGAGCAAGATATCATCATAATGTGCAGAGGTCATAACATAAAGTACCAGTTATTCTTGTCAGATTTCAATCAAACTTGAATTTTCTTGACCAATTTTCAAAAAATACTCAAATATCAAATTTCACGAAAATCCATTCATTGGGAGCTGAGCTGTTCCACATGGACTTATGGAAAGATAGACACGACAAAGCTAAGAGTCACTTTTCGCAGTTTTTTTAATGTGCTTAAAATGGTGACTTGACTTCTATACAATACATTGTTTTTTGGTGTTTAGTCACGTACTGATGGACAGAACTCGCAGATATGTTGGGAAGGTCTGTGAATCTAGTTTATATATGTAATACTGTTTTTTGTGCTTTTTTTGTTTCATAATTATGTTCATTCCTAAGATTTGTATATTCTCAATGGTAGATGAATGATACATTATTATGGAGCACTGGTGTAGTGATAATGAGAGTGGAAACCCGAAGGACTCAAACAAAAATGCTGCCCCTCTGGCCACTTTGTCCACCTCAAACACTGCATGGTCTGGCCCGGGTTGAAACACTTGCCTCTGCCAAAGCCACAGCACAGCCTATGTGCAGAATATTCTGGGTGATATTCATCATTGTTTTATCAGATTTTGCAGATCTCTCTAAGTGACATGGGTTATGGTAGTAAAACTTTGCACGAGATTGATACAAGTAGTCGATATCATAATTTAGCTACTTTATTTTTGTAGATGATTTCTCTGCTTCTCACTAGGTATGAGCCATAGTCTCATTAGTAGTACACACTAGGGTCTGTCCATCATCAACTTTTTCACTCTAGAAGCCACACAACAAAAGTGTGGACTATATATTTACAATGGGGGTAATTTACCAAGCCTCATTCATTTATACACTTAGTCAGAAATGAGAATAGTTGGTCAAGATTTGAATTGAATATGTCGTCAATAAAAATCTACCCCAACCTTCTCAGTAGGTGAAATACATTTGAAGAAACAGTTACAGTGTTGCTGATATGTATATTCATAATTTGGAAAGAAGGAAGCCGCAGACTTAATGGTGTTCTTCCATTCTGGGAAGAACTGATCACAGGACTCTTACACAAGGACCATAAAGCTGAGTGGGGCACTCTGTGGCGCTCTTGCACTGATGAAACACAAGCTAGCTCATTTCAAAACTACTTATATTTAGGTAAAAGTTTTGACAAAAATTTGATCACCTAAGATATTATATTAGTAAAATATGTATCCTTTAATGAATACTATTCCGAGACCCACACTATTTGCCTTCAGAATTGTCCTAATTTATGCTCAAGAAGATGGGACCACTCCAAATACTTTATGATAATGGATGAGTTGATGCAGTTTGAGAAACTCAGTTGAGTTTATTTTTATTAACACAACTGTCAGGGAATGTGGATGAATTTTCTTAGAAATTTAGTGTGAAGAATTTAAAGTAACATTATATGTGATGATAGAAAATAACAGAACTTAGTATGCTGCCTACAGTAAATAAATTACAGCACAAACAAAAGTGCCAGCCAAAAAATACAGACTGGTAAACAGACTGATAAGCAGAAATGTTATGGTGTTAAATCATTTAAGTTCATGTTTCTCAGTAGCTCTAGATACAGAAGGACCATTCTGACACACATTTGGTTTCTCTGGATGTTTGCTTTTTGAACCAGCAGCGAAATTTCCTTATAAGCAAGTACTTTGAAGTTGGCAACTTTGCAGTGAAAGTTCTGAGGTTGTCTGTAATGTGACCTTGAACATCATGACATTTGCAGTTTGTGTGGGCTGTCTAATAGGCAGTTGTTTTCATTGTACTTAAATGTCATTCTTTAAATTGTATGTTTTAATTATAAGGTTTCATTGTTATGTGTCTGACTCCATGTTAAGTGATACAGAAGTTTAAGAAAAATTATTTGTGATTAAGACTTGATTGTATAGACGAAAGAAAGTGCAATTAAGTTTTGAGTTCAAAGAGAGACTGCACTATTATTACAGCTTGAAAAGTTGCTGATTCTTTGGGGTTTTTTTTTAAGGGGGTGGGGGGAGCAACCGTTTAACTTAGGCCTAGACTGCCACAGTTTTTAGGTAAATATTCATTTAGGAAATGCAGTCTGTTTCATGCTTGATTAATTCATTATAATAGTGTCAGTTTATTAGAAACTGACACTATTATAATGAATTATGCTGGATTCACTGTGCGTTACTTTTGCAAATTGTCATCTGCAGCAGTTCTATGGCCATTATGTCCCTTCTGCTATTAAATCAGAGCTTGCATGTTTTTACTTATCCACTGTTATTTTATCATTGTAAAACAAAGACAGCAAGAATGTTACAGAACTGTACAAGGAAGTTTAATATTGTTCACTGCGGGCATATGTTGGTATGTATAAAGGTACAAGGATGGTCTAAATTCAGTTAACTCAGCACCTATAAACTTCCACATGAAGCAAGCTCTGTGTTTTAGTCCATTAGCTGAAGCCCAGCTGATTGTCCAGAGGGTCCATCACCTTTGGCAAGGCGCGAAACACAAAAGCACACTGAACCTTACACACATGATCACCCAGCACTGCTGCATGGCTGAATAATCTTGCCAAATTGAAACAGTTTCCAATCTTCAGTGACTGGCAGATAGGCTGAAACAGAAGCAATATAGGAACACTTGAAACTACACAATTTATATATAGTAACTTACTTCATTGACAAAAGTCCTACTTCAGAAGCTACAAGTAGAAGGCCTTCAGGTGATCAAGAAATGCCTCTCCTTTTTTAGATCTTAAAGGTGCATTACCCTGTTTACAAGAGTCCACCACTGGTCATCATCTGCAGCCAGATGAATCCAGTCAACCTCCATACACTTTGTTTCTTAACATTCATTACAGTATCTTTCCATCTATGTCTAGGTTTCACAAATGGTCTCTTCCATTCAGTTGTTCTGAGAACAATTTTTTATGCTTTTGTCACCTCTCGTGTAGATCAACATGTCCCTTCTGTCATTTTGTTCTTGATTTTATCATCCAAATGCTATTTTCTGTAGACATACCTGATTATATAGATTTTATCCATCCTGTTACTTAATCTCTCATAGTCAAATATTCTCCTCAGGATTCTGTTCTTAAATACACTCTGTATCTGCTCTTCTGTTACAGTGAATCCTTCCAATATTGGTGAAGGGCTAAGTTTTCTTATTTAATGAAATTATTTCAGACACAGTTACATTTATTCTTATTTGATACAGGATTTTTTTTTAGATATTTACATACGCTACATTATTCCGTAGTTAAGTGATATAAAAGGAGTTATTTATAGGTTTAAAATAACATATGGCAGTGTGAATAAAAATTATCAAAGGTTTCTACTGTTGATTTTTCAAGCAGAGACTATAATTTAGGTGAATAAGAGTTCTGTTAAAACAAAACACATAAAGTAGTCGAAAGAGCAAAATTTCCTTGAAGATGCTTAAAACAGATTCAGTAAAAATCAATTTTTGCTAAATTGTAGTTGTAAAAGCTTAACATTTCCCAAGTTTGCCCCAGAGGTGCCTTGAATAAAAGACCAACTGATAACATGTTACAGATTAGCAGCATTTATGAATGTCAGTGCACATAAATGTTGCAGTGAGTAGTCATTGTCAGAAAGAATATTATCAGGAATTGCACGTGTTTGGTTAAGAAAGTATTCTTTGAATAGATGAGCAGTTTCAGGGCACACAACTTGGACAACAGGAGGAGACATGACTTAGGAGTTAAATATATATTTCTTATTACTTTTTTTAAGTGATTCCAAATTTTTTATCAATTTCACAGAAGACATAGCATTACTGCTGCAAACAGTATCATATATATTTTACTTCCTAAAGTAATGGAAGAATCTTATTAATGAATGACATTGCATTTTCCTAGTGCAAATGTGGCCATGCATTGCACTTGTGTCCTAGTAAAATACCACAAAAAAAACCAGAATACCCATTTGGACTATTCAGCTACTCTCCAAGTGTGCACTCACCCCTTCGGTTGTGCACGTGCACATGACACAAGGTGATATCCGTTCTGCTGACCCTACATGGATTGTTGTATGTCCAACTGTGCAGGACAGGCGTTCTTTCCACAGCTCCAAGTCCAAAGAAGGGATGCTGTTACATGGCACTCTTGGGTTCCTGGAACACACATCATATTACACTGTTTACAAGATATGCAACAAGCATGAGGTCTGAAGTTACTGCAAAACCTTATACTTACAAGAAGGGATCTGAGAGGTCCATAAGTGAGCGTTGAATCTTGCTGACATTGTCACAGTTGTCACACACAAGTCGAGATAAAGTTACCTTACGGATATCTGCCAGCTGAGCTTCTGTAAATCGCACCAGTGGGTCATCATTTTCATACCTGTATGGACACAAAACTCAATATGTCAACTCAGCACATGGAGAAAAGTCCTAAAGAAGCTAAGATGTGTTCACCTACTCAAAAAATTGCCCACCTTTTATGAAACAAAGATTTGTTATCATGTTCACAACATCTCACCCCTTGACCCTAACCTGAACCAGCTAAATCCCAGTTACATCAGCAGACACTGTTTCTTTAATACTGTAGCTATTTTCCTTCACCTGGCCCACACTGAAGTCTCCCAAATTCTCTTTTTCCCTTCAGGTTTTCTGACACAAATTTTGTGCACAATTCTCAACCCATTCACATGTGCAACATACTCATGCATTTTATTATCCTAGCTGTTATTACGTTAACAATATTTGGTGAAGAATACAACATATGAAGCTCCTCAATGTGTAGTTCCTCCACTGTCCTAATAATACCAGCATCTTAGATCTAAATACACTCCTCTTGCAACTTGTTCCTAAAAAACATCCTCATTTCACAATCTTACCTTAGGATGAGCAACCTAGTTTCACACCCATAAAAAACAACATGAGATTTAATGTATGCTTTCATGTTATTCTGAAGAGCTTCTTCTCAAGTGAACATCAGGTGTGGCCATATTCTTCAAGATCTTTGGGTGTAAAAATTATGTAATCAGACTGGGTCAAGGGAAGGAATTTGTAAAGGCAAAAAGTAACATTAGAATATGTGTGATTTCAAGCTTCTGCCACGATGTAAATGGGATCTGCGCTCTTCTAGGATTTTACACAGTGAGGAGTGGTAATTCAGTACCGACGTTTTGGGACAACCCATCGGTCCCATCTTCAAGGGATGGATTGTCCCAAAATGTCAGTACAGAATTACCATTCTACATTGCATAAAGTCCCAAGAGTGCAGATAACATCATAATATGATTTCAGATTACATGCATAAGACACAATAGCCAACAAAAGCAGAAAGGGATGGTAAATTCACAGAGAGGATAGAAAAAATGCTTAATAGTTAAAATCAAAATACTTGTATAACACAGAGGACATCTTAAAAAACAGTGTGTGTTCATAAAGGTTTTTTAAACAAGTTGTAAGCACGTGTAACTTTTGATGAATATATGTTCATGTGAGGTTTTATACACTGAGTAAGGTGAGGTTAGAAAATGTTAAATTGTGAACTCCTAAATATGTCTGACACACAGACAAAACTTGCCTGGTAAAAGCCAATAAAATCCTAGAACAGTATGCGTATAGATGTAGTTTATAATAAACATAGATATAATTATGGAATTTGAATATTTCACATTCATCAGATACACTTACCAGAATCTGTCACATCTTCGGAGAAGCCTGAATTGATGACCAATGATGCAAGCAAATGTTGGCCCAATGATACCTCCTACAAGAGGCGTCTCAGCTAGACCTCCAGGGAACAAGTCAATGTCGTCCACATGGGCGTAAAGCCGGCGTAGCCGCTCCACCAAGGGAAATGAAATCTCTCGTTTCAAGTCATCGAAATCTCTTGCCCGTGTCAGATTGCACCAGGCACGGTACTCATTGTAGCCAGGGATGCCATGGTCCCGAGCTGAAAGAATATGGTTACTGAACAACTTATCCTCAGCACCGTGGATATGTGAGATTGGTATAAATTCTCTGAAGTTTACAAATCTTAAGTGAAACTCAGTTTGTCTTTGTATGACATGACATAGGCTGAGAGTTTCTGAAACCATAGTGCTGACGAGAATGCTTGGGCCTAAGAGGGAGAAGGTAACATGATGGTGGAGAAAAAAAACATAACGAAGAGTTTCATGACTTATGCTCCTTGTCAGTTATTAGGTAATTAATTCAAGGAGGATGAGCTAGTGGATCTTATAGCATGCATATGGGAGATGAAAAATGCACACACAAAATTCTAGTTCAGAATACTTAAGTGAAGCAGCCATTTGAGAGACATAGGCATAGATGGAATGATAATATTAAATTGGATATAATGAAAATATTATCTGAGATTGTGGGCTAGATTCAACTGGATTTGGACAGAAACCATTGGTAAGCTCTTATGTATTTGATGCAGAACATGTGATTAATAAGAATAGGAGTTTCACAGTGCTGAAGATTCATACTGGCCTCTTGGTGACACCATGTGGTTGGGTAGGTATGTAGCAGCATACGAGACTACAGGTCTATAACCCAGAAAATCATAATATGGATGGTATTAACCTTAATTAAAAGGTGCAGAATTTTTTGACTAGTTGAGTGACAAGTACTCTGCTCTATGAAGGTAGTCAACTGTGATTTTTAGTTTCAATGAAAGGACTACTAACTAATTGTCTCTCACATATTAGTCTCTTATTAGGCCAAAGTAGCACAAGTATACAAATTTTATGGTGTATATTATTGCTTGTATTGTACCATACATAAATACACACAACATGTGACAGACAAAACAAAAGAGTACAATCACCTTCCATGACTGGCAATAAACAGCAAGCAAAAGACATTATCAATTACAATTACAATTATTGGTTATCTATCAGTTTGTCTGCTTTCAATCTGGAGGGCTGATTATGTAAAGTGTGTAGGCAAATGGTTACAAGTATTGCATTACCTTTTGTACCAGTTTACTCTATACTTAAGGGTTCAAATATTGTAGTGATTGCAAGTAAAATAGTTATCTCTTAACTTGCATTCATTATGGCAGTACATGTGCTTTGATGATGGCTGAAGTAGCATGTAAAACTGAAACGTGTATGTATGTATGTAGGTAGGTAATGTAAAGAATGAAGCCATAATTCAGACATTCTTGTTGTACTATTTTATTGCATAAAACACACATTTGAAATACTGGCGTTCTTGCCCTTCTTTTGTGGGAACTTGGCAGGCCTGTTCACATTTACAGGTAAAATATCGCAATTATAGGGGTCGCCTCACTAACCTCTTTGAATGTTGATGGCTGCAAGGTCCATGCCTGAATATGGCATTCTCTTGTCCTCAAATAAATGATTTGTCACTTCACTTGTGATGAACTGGTCCAGGGTCTCCATGGGTGTGGCAGCAAGACCCCGGATAAGGTCATCCACCATCCCAGCCTGGTAGAGCACATCAGGGTTGAAGAATGTGTCTCTGAGCCGTACACCAGGCTTCAGCGCTTTGTAGTCTTCATCCATACGAAGTAACATAGGACGCAGCAAACTGTGACCAAAACGAAATGCAGCTGCTGCAAACTCGTTGACAATGGTAGCATCACAGCCTGGATCATAACCTGCAAGAGAAGTTCACTGCTACCAAGTGACATTAGCTCTTCTTGAACTGCTTGATCCTGAAGACAAACATATTGCAGTATCTTGGAACACCAGTAACTGCTTATCAGTCAGTACATCATAAATCTCAGAAGACTTGAATCTTCAGCAGCACCACTGTGAAGACCTCAAATCTCACATCAGAATATAACATGCTCATAATCGAGGACTTAAATGAATGAACACCACCAACGTTCTATTTATCTGTTTCTTGTGTAATGGATATCCATACCTAAGTGGTTAAATCATCTAGACTGTGTGCATCCTTCATGGACTTACCATCATTACGAAAGAGAGGTAGTATTGAACTGTTCCACTAATTGTTATTTTATATAAGAGAAAGTTTAATGCTTGTAATAGTAATAGGTCCTAGTAAAGATGTAAAGATGGGTAAGCCAGGATACCAAAGTCAGTTTACAGTGAGGCCATGGGCTGGACGACCGAGGAGTCATGGTTTGATTCTTGGTTTATCTCTGATCCCAAGTATCCAGACTGGCTTGGGGCCCATGCAGCCTTTTATTCAATGGGCACTGAGGGCTCTTTTCTTGATTGACAAGCAGTGGCCAGAGTATGTATCTGGCCATTCACTTTGATCTAGTTCCATGGGTGAGAATGAGTGGAGCTATACCTTCACTCTCCCATATGCCTTGATAGCATGCACAGGGAAAGTATCTCCATTAAAGAGACTGGTTTACAAATAGATTCAGAGAAAACTAAGTATGTGAGTTTGTTTTTTTATAACCAAATTAGAAAAATATCTTACTGTGAAGTGGAAAATTTTAAATACTTTTAGGAATTACAGGAACATATAAAAATTGTATTCACACTGAAACACAGAGTAGACTAAATTCAGAGAATGATCATTACTCCTTAGTGTAGAATATAGTACTTTCCTGCTTGTGTATGAAGCCATAATTATACATATATATATATATATTAGTCTTTAATATTACGTGAATTAAATGGAAAGGAAAAACACATGTTGAGAGTGTTTAAAAATTATGTGCTAAGTAGGCTGTTTGGACCTAAGGGAGAGTAAGTGGAAGAAGCTTGGAGAAAAACATACATCACAATGACCTCCTTAAAAAAAACAGGACCAAATTTTCTAAATCATTTCTCCAACTTTGATGCTTAATAATGCCTGAACTGACAGAAAAATTGAACAGTACCAAACCAACGGATCTGTGAACCTAGTGTGATAATGGAAAGGTGGTCTGACCCTGGTAATAGCCCTCAGTCTGAGGAGTGAGGCTGTGCTGATGGACACCATCCCATCCAAAGAGTCGGGGCAGGAATTCACGATATGTGATGTGTTGAGTGACAGCAGATAGGATTCGACGAGCTGTCTGGTAGAGTTTCTCATCACTCCACTGTGGGTTTAATGCAGACAAACCCTCTGCAAGCCGGTTGTGTTCTCGTAAAAACAGTGTCTGGATTGCAGCCAGAGCAGGTTGTTCACTGGCTCGAGCATCACCTGCATAAAAGACACATCATCTGAGTAACAAGGAGGCAAATCTGTACACATAAAACAGAAACCACACTTTCAGGATGGCTGTAATCGCCCTTGGGAAATAGGCCTTTGGAATGAGGAATTCAGTTAGTGTGCTTAAAGCCCTTGACATTTCTCTTATTAAGTGACATTAATCCTTCACTTGTTATAACTACAGACATGTGTTATTGACTCAGACTGCTAGATTTTCATGAAACTAAATATGTGCAATATGTGGCCTTCACTTTTCTGGGATGTTACATGGTGTAGATTGGCAGCTGGTTAGCGATGTTTCAGGACAGCATATTGATCCATTCATCAATGGTCAAGTAGTCCAAGTCATCTTTGACTTCCAGTGTTTGTTGCATAACATCCCAGAAAAGTGAAGGCCCCAAATACACCATGGTAGAAGCGTGATATCTAGCAAGAGCAATGTGTCTTCACAAACATAATTACATTTATTTCCAAAAAATGTAGTGACATTTAAATATGTAAATTGGGAAGAATATTAGAGTTATTAATATTGGTATATGGTCTTGAAGTCTTGTTTGGGTATAGTTGTTTGGAAAACATGCTGCATTTGATGAAGCAAATTGTTAAAGAAACGTAAAGTAACATGATTGAACTACATTAACACAGGCAAACAGACACTACATACCTCCTTAAAATATTTTTGGAGTATATGTGCATTTTGAGTGTGTGTCAGTAACCTTGGTTATTCAACATGCAATGGGCATGTATCTTTTGTCGCATGTGGTCTGTCTGGATGTACAATATTTGTCCACAATCTCATAAAGGGCATGATTTTTTAAGAAATGTTATTGAACATAAAATTTGTGTTTTGATTTTCTCTACAACTGACGTCTGAATCATTTCACATTCTAAAAAGCATTCAGCGAGATACTATCATAAATGTACATAGGTCTTCACATAAGTATCCATTACAATTGTCAGATCTTAATGAAACTTGAATTTTTAAGACAGAGTTCCAAAATATACTCAAACATAAAGTTTTATGACAATCCGTGAAGTGGGATCCAAGTTGTTGCACGTAGATGGATGCATGGACAGACAGACATGTTGAAGCTAATACTGGCTTTTTTGCAATTTTGTGAATGCACCTATTATTTAATTAAACCTATTATTGAATGACATACTGTATAAGAAGTTTCAACAGAACAGGAATTTATTAATTATTTATAGAGAATGATTCCACATAGTTCAGGTAACAGAAGTAATGTTTATGGACTGGAAGAATGGAGGTTCCTTTACTGGCAGGGATACAATTTTTCTTCTTGTCTCCTGCTGATAAATGGGTTTGCATGTGCCAGTGACCAGTCATCCCTACCTTATGCTAGTATTAACAATACATGGAACTATACCTCTAGTTTTTTTATTTTATCATATTATACAATAAATGCTTATATATGACCTGAAGTGGGAAAACAGGAATAGAAATTTGAATTTGGTGGGTGGTGCCACTAGAAGAACAGACTGCAACACCTGTGGTATATTCATAATGCTGGGTAGACTCTAGGGTGGAGTTGCATTTTGAATGCTAAAACTCACCTGCTCGGAAACACACCTTGGAGCTGGACTTGCACTCAGGGTGTGTGGTAATTTGGGGTAATAGGGGCTTCCTTGTCCCTGTAGTCTTGGTGTCATTAAGTTTACCCTGTGTAAAGGAGCGAAGGGCGTTCATCTCGCACACATCCGATCCATAAACAAAGGAGCTGTCAATGTAAGCTGTCACTTGGTTTAGCTGCTCTCTATAACCTGCAGTCACAAAACACTAGCATTGTTGCTTCTGGCATGATTATATCTGCTGTGGCAACATTGTTTTTTAACAAAAATCTGAGAAGGCAGCATACATGTACAAGCAATTGAATGTGGCAAATTTATTGAAGAATAAACTTACTATTGTAGCATTCTTATAAAAAAAAAAATTACTGTACATCTGTATAAATATGGTAAACACTACAGTATTCTGGGATTTGTTGGGATATGCTGAAAAAACTTCAGAAACATCAGGCAGAATGTTTATCTATTGATGTTAAGGTCTTTCACAAGTATTTTTCCACTGCAGAGGTCATACAGAATGAAACAAAATGGTGAAAAGGTAAGAATTTAGACTGGAAGAGTTGTGAATTGTATCAAGCTTTCACTTTACTTCCTACCAAAATGGACTGTGCAGTTTCCAGAATCAAATGACTCAAAGACAACTTCACATTTTTGAAAGCTGCACAGTCTGTGTATGAAAAACATTATTATGATATATGTTATGTACAAAGCGAGTGAAAGACACTGGCATTCCATAACTTATGCTAAATCCCAGATGCCATGTCCCCTCTAATTATTGCACCATAAATAGGCATTATATATCGCCTCTAATTAACTGGATGACACAATGATAGACTTGTATCCTGGGGTTAATTACAAAGATGTCAGATCCCAGTACATGTATTAACAACCAAATAGGCTCAGTGATGATAACATATTTTTGACATAATCTGGCTTGAATATTATTTGGGTTACCAGTTGTCCAGAAGATGACTTTTTGTACCAGAACCTTGAAGAATATGAACATCTTCTTCAATATTTTTACTTAACCATTCTTCCATATCGCTCAAATTTATATATACATATATTTATATATATAATGAGTTTAATAATTATTCTAATTAATTATATAATAAGCTGCATTTCTCAGCTTTTTGTAAACTTTTCAGGATATCCAAAGAAATTTTATGATAATGCTGTATACAACAAGCTATGAGCATGTGACTGTCTTATTTTTGCCCTTTTATAATTTTTGTTGTGTTATTCTATATCCTGTCTTTATTCTCTGAACATAGTTTATTAAGTATTTGTTGTAACTTATTTTTCTGCCAGAAGATTCTCAATTAAAATTAAGTGAGGTTCCACATGGATTGCATAAGTTCCGATGAATCTAGGGTTAGTACCTTAAAATAGGTCCTAGATTCTTCCTTTCCCACCACTACATATTCGCCATTACAAATACCATACTTTCAATGATATATAACATATGAAGTTGTGAAAATGTTTTTTTGTCTTGGCTGCTGTCAAGAGGCAGGTGCTGAGGCCCAGCTGGTCTCCTTCTGTATCCCCATAAAACAACCACAGGATGAAGCTGACTAGTAACTTCTATGTATTGCTGAGGTTAAGAATACTGGAGCTTCATCTCTGTGCCTCCATACACCTTGCAGTTGTCATGCCCAAAGCAGAGATAACTTTAACTCTACAACTCCTGTGACTTACCTAGAGTCAGTTGTCCAGGCATGGAGCGTGTTACAGGAATGCACATGCGTTTTCCAGTGGTGATATTCACTTTGGGGAAGTAAGGGTCATCATCTGGTACTGGGATTGGAAAGCACTCGGGATGTACTGACGTCATTGCATCACAAGGCTGGCAGTCTAGAATTGACTCTCCAACAAATCCTAAATACAAAACAAAACACACACTTATCATAAGACAATATAAATACCTGACACTACAATTAATAATAATTTCTAATGATTGCACATGTGTTTCTCACTACTGTAATAATTTAGCAATGTCTTTGGTATGTACAAGACATTCTAGCATGCAGCATGGAAGCAGTAAGTAATGGTAAAGTTGTGTAATACATAGTCCTTTCATTTTTAAAACATGAATTTAATAATAAGAGCAATTCAATGTTTTTTCTTTCAGCGCATTAAATTTCATGTGCTACCGAAGAGGATAAAGCACCCTACTGTTATTTGCATTGTTTAGGAAGTTTATTTTAGATGTGTGTAGTAGAAGATAAATCTAATATGTGTGTAGTTAAAAACATGATGGTAGAATTTGTATTGGAAATAGTAACATTTTAATTATTTCCATGTGGCACAAGAAAAACCTGGGAAAGCTCAGGTGTTTTATCTTGCCTGAAATAAATGAATCTTCCACTTTCCTGAGGTGTGCAAAATCACTGAAAGCAAATGTTTTACATCCTTTAAGCATCGCTGAAATTTGTACCTTTGTTAACAGGAGTGTGTGTGAGGTCATGGTCCAGAAGCTGTGCATACTGCATGAACATGAGGGAGTAGCGCACATGGGGGCGAGTGGTGTCTGGGTGCACACTGACAGAGATCAGCCGTGGACTGGGCAAGGGCTCGCCGGTCACAGACATGGCTCGTGGACTGCCAACACCTGCAATACATCAAGGTCCTTCAAGAGTTTTCTGTTTCTTATTGATTATGGCAGTATGTTCCTTTGAAACTTTGGGATCAGAGTACCCAGTGACATAGTATCTTCTTTAGAAGACCAAAATCCTCAGTCATGCCACTGTGAGAACCTCAAAACTTGTAGTATTTTGATTCAAGTCATGAATCATTCTTCAAAACTCACAAGTTTAATCAAATTTCCCCAAAATAGCTTAGCATGAAAATACACTATGACATAAAATCTCATAATTTACACAACTTTCATTCAATATATTGTACCAATTTTATGCCAAAATGTGTTCCTGTTTACAGTGCAAGTATCCTCTTGCTCATTATTTCTGTCAAAAATAACACGTTTCTCTGTCCTGCTGATGATCTGTGTCATCATAGCTATATGAAACATCATGCCTCATAATGCAAAATAAATTATGAACGATGTATTTGGTTTTTACCATTTATGTATTTCAGCTTGCTTACTTGGCCAGTGAAACAACATGAACGTTCAGTCAGTTACAACAAAAGATGACTTCTGAGGCATGCGTATGAGTTACTGCAGTTTAGGTCCTGTGCAAGCTCAATTAAAGGAGGCAGGTGGCTGTTGATATTCTAGCAGCCTAGACTGTCATGTGATGAACTGTACAATCAATCTGTCTTGCCTTTCACAACTTTATACACACACACACACACATATATATATATATATATATATATTCGCACTATTACACATATATACATGTACAGATGATTTCAAGTTTCTTAAAACAATGGATTACTCTAAACCAGGAGACATATAATGCACAGTCAAGCTAGAGACTTAATATTCTAATGTTAAGTATTTCAAACATATTTTTGTGCTGTTCTGGCAAGTCACAAGAAAGCACTGCTTGTGCATATGGTGTCAGTCCTAGAACATGAAAGTGGGTTGTAAGTAGATAATCTAAGAATGTAGATGTGTCTTTCTTAGCATGGCAAGCTGTCGCTGTCCAGCTTTCTCTTCCAGTCCTAAAAAAGTCTACTTTACCATCGTTATATGCTGGTGGTAATAGTCTGACAAATGCTCTTAGGGATTTGCCCCATTCTGGGTGACGCAGGTTGTTGCACCAGCCAGTAATGCTCTGGTAACGACTGGTGTGGTCACAGGGCAGAGTTTGCTCATCACAGCGGAATACTCTTGGGATCTCCAGAGTATCACCAAGATCAATGTTAGGTAAGACTGCCATAAGTTCACGCAGATCCCGGGGAGCTACAACACTGCGCCCTGTTTCTTGATCCTGAAGCTGTCTGCGCACATCCCGAGAAAATAAAACCACCACAAATTTTACAATATCTGTTGCATATCTAAGTCAGTGTACAGTAACATTTATTGCACAAGGGCCATTTAAAAAATTCCAAAAACTACACAGATGATAAACCAAATATAATCTATAACAGTCCCTGTCTTTCAAAGAAAATTTATTTTATATTAGGCAGTTATGAGGGTAAAATAAATATTAATTCATTATTAGCATTATTTCCATACCATTAATGTAGCAATTAATTACAATTAAATGTTTATGACAAAATTATTTTTGAAGAATGGAAGAACATTAGTGAGAAGCTTACCACTGTCTTTGTCATTGACAATTTTGTAAGAAAAACACAGTTTTGTATTCCACAAAATTATGTTTGACATCCATTTGTACTGATTATTACTAGAAAATACTTAAAAACTGAAAGAGTGAGGAGAATCAGTTTGATATGTTCCATGCATAAAATGTGTTAAAAAGGCCACCAAATGCACTTTGGTTTTATGAATGTAATTTTATTACATAGTGACCACTGACATGTTTCGGTCACTCATGTAGCCATATTCAAATTCATATTCATTTATTCAGTATTCCAGAGATCCACCAAAGTGGATATAGAACTTGTCATTAGATAACAACAGGCACAGTACAGAATGAGTCTTGACAATAAAATACATGTAATAATAATTTATTAATATAACACATAAATAAGACACATCAAGTTTATACAAGGAAATGTGATCAGCTCATAATAGACAATCAATGAATACTTATATAATGTATATAGATAGAACCTCAAAAATAGTACCAATATAATAAGAAATTTTGTGATACAGTACATAATTCATGTTTCAGGATGGTACGAGCTATTAAAAACTGTGGAGTGATACCAACATATTATAAATATATTCATATTCTTTCCTTACCACCCTGAGGATGGCCACATTAGTGGCCGAAACATATCGGTGGTCACTATGAAATAAAATTACATTCAAACAACCAAAGTGCATTTTCGGTCACTTTCATAAATGTTGTGCAGTAAGCAGAATGCTGTGGCTTATCATACTTTTCTCTCACCTCCCACTGTTAAATTTTGGAAATTTTCCACTACAGAATGTTACTATGTAATACATATTAAGCACGTTATAACATAAATAATGTTTATAGAATTTCACAGTGTTTGCAGAGTTCACCATATTACTATAGAACTTGTCCTTCATTCTAACCTGGGAACATGAGATTGTTCAAAAAACGTCACTGCCCACAGACAAAGGTCAGGCAGCCTGCATGTTGCTCAGCACTGATTTATGTCATACCTAGCCTACAATTAATTTAGTCTCGATGTTTGAGGAAACTTACATGTTGTCATAACAAAGTGTTAACAAATGCAATGATCAGAGACCATTTTGATAAAGAAATAGTCTCTCATCTAAACAAATCCCTCATTTTTGTGGGATATGTATTACATTGCATTTCTATGGTCAGAGTACCTCATCACAGTCTCTATCCTGAGCCACATGGGTGCTACTCACACACTACTTCTTTAGATTCGTTGTAATATTATCCTCCAATCTACATTTCAGTATTCCAAGTTGTTTCATACAATTGTATTTGTCTGATCAAATGTTTTTAGTACATTTCTTATCTTTCTCATGCCTGCTACTTGTTCTGTCCACCTCACCCTCCTTCATTTATTCATTCTTATAACATAAGGTAATAAAAGCAATCGAGGCATGCGGTGGTGCTGTTGGTTGAGACATTGCATTACAAGCTGATTACCAATGGTGTCATGAGGATTTCTCATTGACATCATCCTTCCGGCTGCACTATGGCCCTGGGGTCAACTCAGCCTCTAAGAGAAATGTGTACTGGGAGTATTTCCTCAGGGCTAAAGACGGCCGATGCATACAACTGACAACCTTACCACCATGTGCTGACTCAGGAAATCTTGGAACTTCAGCCTCCTGGAACCCTTAGGGCCTGTCCAGGCCTGTACAGGAATTGCCTTATCCTTTTGTATCTTTTTACCAGATACTATTGCTGTGCTAGAAAAAGGTATGTAGTCAAACACAACTTAATCACTGAGGTGTATTTAATGGCTGTGTTGGAAACAACTACATATTTCGGCCTGTATTGGCCATCATCAGGTTGTCTAGGGAACTTAAGGGCTAGCTATATGCATGCGCATGCGCGTGGTGTAGAGATCTCTACATACGCTTAGCTTGACAAACCGAATCAAAACAGGGGTCAGATAAAACACTATGAAACATAACAGATACAGATGGTAATACAAAATACATGAATATAAACTAGACAATAACTCTATT
>Ga0123354_10003309_pt1 | contig 22168 bp, 20 predicted proteins | sample TergutLab28metaG_2_FD_97872 | JGI IMG/M metagenome (GOLD analysis project Ga0123354, IMG submission 97872) | Labiotermes labralis P4 segment gut microbial communities from Petit-Saut dam, French Guiana - Lab288 P4 | ecosystem: Host-associated > Arthropoda: Insects > Digestive system > Gut ... | reverse complement strand
CTATCCCACAGCCAGGGGGCAGTCCATCGAATTCACCTTCGCCGTTGCCGGCTGCGGGGTGTTGGCTTCCTGGTATTGACAAGCCTGTTTGCGCAGATTTGACGAGTCGCGATGGACAGGCTCCGGGCGGGCAAACGACCGATTTGACCGGAATTGTCCGCATGACATCGGATGACGGCGTGGACCACGATGGCTGGATCGTGTTCTACGTCGGCATCGGCCAATGCCAGTGGCGGTTGATCACAGCGCAGATCGTCGATGATGTGTGGTACCCAGACCCCAGTCGGATGGGTGGGAACGCGATGATTTGCGGTACCCCGGATCCTTATGGTGGGCCGGAGTACGCCTGGATCATGGACTTGTTCGATAACCCGTTTCACGTTAACACGGATAATGACCAAGTCGTGAGAATAGAGAACGGGCAAAGCTTCATCGACTTCCAATGGGACTGAGGTACGGAAGATGAGGCAGGCGGCGCGCGAGTCAGTCTGTCATTTCACTCGGTCTCCTCCGGTACCTGCGGCAGGCGGTCGAAGGCAGCTTGGAGTACCTCGTCGGTCGGGACCACGTCCGTCATCGTACCGTCGAGGTACGAAGCGTACGCCGTCATATCGAAGTACCCCGTACCGGACAGATTGAAGACGATGGTCTTGGCCTGACCGGCCTCGCGGCACTTCAGGGCCTCGTCCATCGCCGCCCTGATGGCGTGCGCCGATTCGGGGGCGGGCAGAATCCCCTCGCAGCGGGCGAAGCGGATCGCGGCCTCGAAGACCTCGGACTGGACATAGCTGCGGGCCTCATCGAGGTACCCATCGGCGTACAACTGGCTGAGGATCGGCGACATGCCGTGGTAGCGCAGGCCGCCGGCGTGGTTCGGCGACGGCAGGAAGTCGCAGCCGAGGGTGTACATCTTCGCCAGCGGGGTCACGCGCCCGGTGTCGCAGAAGTCGTAGGCGTACTTCCCGCGCGTGAGCGACGGGCAGGACGCGGGCTCGACGGCGATGAAGTACGGCTGGGCCCGGCCGGTCAGGCGGTCCTGCATGAATGGCGCGATGAGGCCGCCCAGGTTGGAGCCGCCGCCGGCGCACCCGATGACGATGTCCGGGTACTCGTCGTACGCCTCCAGCGCCGCCTTGGTCTCCAGGCCGATGATCGACTGGTGGAGCAGCACCTGGTTGAGGACCGACCCCAGGACGTACCGCTTGCCCGGGTGGGTGACGGCCGCCTCGATGGCCTCCGAGATGGCGCAGCCCAGCGACCCGGACGTGTCCGGGAACTCGGCGCGGATTTTCCGGCCGACCTCGGTGGTGTCGGAGGGGCTGGGCGTGACGTGCGCGCCGAAGGTCTCCATGGCGATGCGGCGGTACGGCTTCTGCTCGTAGCTGCCCTTGACCATGAAAACGTCGAGGTCGAGGTGATAGTACGCGCAGGCCATGGACAACGCGGTACCCCACTGGCCCGCGCCGGTTTCGGTGGTCAGGCCGGTCAACCCCTGCGCCTTGGCGTAGTACGCCTGGGGCGCGGCCGAGTTGAGCTTGTGGCTGCCCGAGGTGTTGCCGCCCTCGAACTTGTAGTAGATCCGGGCCGGGGTATCCAGCTCCTCCTCCAGGCAGTACGCCCGGATCAGCGGCGACGGCCGGCACATGCGGTAGAACTCCTGGATGGCCGGCGGGATGTCGATGTAGCGGTCGGTCGCGTTGAGCTCCTGGCGGCACAACTCGTCGCAGAAGATCGGCGCCAGATCGGCGGGATCGGTGATCGGGGCGTGCGTACCGGGGTTGATCAGCGGCGGCGGCTGATGCGGCATGTCGGCGCGCAGGTTGTACCACTGCTGCGGAATCTTGTCTTCGGGCAGGTTGATGCGGTACGGGATGGTTGAACTTCGCATGATCGGGATCCTTCTTCCGGGTCGGCTAGTTGGTTGGTTTGCGCCTCGCCGCCTGGTACAGGGCAATAAAAAACCGCCTGTGACAGGCGGTTTCGGACTCGTGGGCACGACAGGTCAACCGCCTATGAGGCGGGCCACCAGCCGTACATCGATCGCATAGAAGATACAGTACGCCCTGGCACAAGCCAGGTACCGCAGACTGTCCAGTATGTGGGATCACCCCGGGGTTACCTGGTTATCCAGAGACGGTCGATCGGCAGGACGTAGATCCGGTCGTCGGCCAGGTACCCCGCTTGGCCGGTGTAGAAAGCGATACCGACTGCGAACGATTGGCCGAGCCGGTCGCGCAGGGCTTTGAGGGGAGAAAGTTGGTCTTTTTTGATGGTGTCGGCGGCTTTGACTTCGATGGCGACGACGGCGCCGTCGTAGCGTTCGAGTACGAGGTCCACTTCGACCATGTCACGAGTCCGCCAATATCCGGCGGCGACTGGCGAGTCCAGCCACGTCGTCTGCCGGATGGCTTCCTGGACGGCGAAGGACTCAAGTACGTGTCCGAACTCCGTCAGAGCGGCGGGGTCGAGCCGTTCCAGTTTCGACGTACTCAAGCGCAGGAGGTAGGCGCCAAGACCGGAGTCGATGACGTGGATCTTCGGCTTTTCGATGCTTCGCGGCAGTACCGTGACACCCCAGGCTGGCAACCGCTGGATCAAAAAGAGGGACTCAAGCAGCTCGATGTGAGCGGCAGTGGTGTCCCATGATGAGCCCAGATCCTGTGCCACCTGATTGACGTTGAGTACGCCGCCGGTCTGTCCGGCGGTACGAGTCAGGAGGCCAAGCAGGTCGGTCCGCCGGCCAATCCGCCGTAACTCACCGGCGTCCCAGTCGACCGACTGGCGGATGTGCGCTTCGAACCAGCGTGACCGATCGGTTTCCGACGGTTGAGCCAGGGCCAGCGGCATCCCACCCCGCATGACACGGGCGACGTACTCGGATCGTGTGGTCGACGACAGGCTCGCCGTGTGCGGGATATCGCCCTCGAACGCCTCGGCGATGAGGTGGTTGTCAGTGCCGTCGATCTCGGTTTGGGCAAACGGCATGACAGGCAGGCGCTGAAGTCGACCGGTCAGAGACTGGGTTCCAGGTGGTAGTGAGCTGAAGCTGGCTGAACCGGCCAAGACGAACAGGCCTGGCCGGGTGTCGCGGTTCAGTCGGGCCTTGATCGCGCTGAGGAGCGCTGGTACCCGTTGGTACTCGTCGATCAGTACCGGGTCGGCCGTGTCGACGACAGTTCGCGGACTGGCTTCGGCGATGCGGAAATAGTCATCCTGATCGAGATCGATCACCGCCGCGCCGATGCTCGCTGAAAGCTCGGAGAGCAGCGTGGACTTGCCGACTCCGCGCGGCCCCTCGAGCAGAAGTACCGGAGTTTTGCCCATCCGGTCGGTCACGATTGGCGAAATGCGGCGTTTGACCATGGTTTCCACCGGTCCAGACTACCGCAATATTGAAAACTGCCGCCACCTAAACTGGAATTCTGCCGAGTATTTTACTCGAATCTAGCCGATGAATTCATTCGAAAACTGCTGAGTGGTGGGGATCACCCCGGGGTACGGGCGTCAGGCCGGATGCTGCCATAAGGCAGTGATGGGCAGGACGTGTAGCCAGCCATGCAGTGTGGCTGCGGAGTCACCGCCGTACAACAACACGCCGGTCACCGATCGGTCGGGAAAGCGATCGCGAAATGCGGTCAGACCAGCCCACAGACGTGGCGAGAGGGTGCGGGTACTTTTGACCTCGATGCCAATCAGCGCACCATCGAACGTCTCCGCGATCAGGTCGACCTCAAGTCCGTCCCGGTCGCGGAAATGGTACAGGTCGAATGGGCAGTCGGTCCACGCGCGTTGCTTGGCCAGTTCGAGTGCGACGAACTGCTCGACCAGTGAGCCGTAGTACTCGTGTCCGCCAGGGCTGTCGGCCAGAGCAGTTGTGAATCGTGTCAGGGCGGCCGCCAAACCGGTGTCGGTCAAACAAACTTTGGGCCGTCGGACCACCCGGTTGCGTGGCGATCGCGTCCAGGCTGGGAACCGGACCACCAGGCGCATGTCGGTAGCCAGTCGCAGGTACGCGTCGGCTGTCGACTCGGCCACGCCGAGGTACCGCGCCACTTTGGCCGTGACCAGTTCAGCCTGACCTTGGCTGGCGACTAATCGCAGCAGAGACTCCAGCTTGTCGGCGTACCCGCCCTGCTGGAGTTCCGCAGCGTCGTGATCGGCGAGACGGGCGATGTACGAGGCGAACCAGGCGCGCGCCCGGGCCTCGGTTCGCCGGATCGGTTCCGGGAAACCCCCTCTCATCACGGTGCGGCCGTCAAGTGGCAGGTACGCGTCCGGTTCGGGTTCCGCCCTCAGCCAGGCCACGAAGTCTGTCGGTTTGTTGCGGCGAGCCAATTCCCCCTGGCTGAGTGGAAGCATCTCGACGGTCTCAGCCCGACCGGCCAGAGAATCGGCCACTCCTTTGACCTTCAGCAGATCGGCCGAACCCGTCAACAGGAATCGGCCGGGTCGGCGATCGCGATCGACACTGGCTTTCAGAGGCAGGACCAACTCTGGCACCCGCTGTGCCTCGTCGATCACCAAAAGGCCAGCGCCAACACGGTCGACAAACGCCGCAGGATCCGCCTGGGCCAGTCGCCGTGTGTCGTCGTCGTCCAGGGTCAGCATCGTCGCGGAGTGACGAGCCGCCACTTGAGCGGCCAGAGTGCTTTTACCGACTTGGCGTGCTCCTTGGATGACGACCACTGGCGTGTCTGCCAGAGCGGCCTCAACCGGGCCTGCCGTGAAGCGAGGGTATAGATCGTCTACCATTCTGCCAGTTTGCCACAGCATCGAGGATTCGCGGACCAAAACTCGAAGAAACGCGAAGATAAACTCGAAGAAACGCGGAAATAAACTCGAAGAAACGCGGGTACTCCGCGAAGGGGCCGGTCAATCGGCGAAGGGGTTGCGTACGGTCACGGACTCGATGATCTGGCCGGCGTTCAGATCCTCGGTCCAGAGGGTGTCGCACTTGAGCCTGATGGCACCCAGGACAATCATGGCGTCCCAAAAAGACAGGCGATAGCGCTGGCTCACCTGAACCGCCTGGGCCACATCGCCGGGCAGCGGCGCGTACACCTGCCAGCGGCTGAAGGCTGCCAGCCTGGTGAGGGCCGCGTCGGGTGTGAGGGGCCGGGCGATCTTGGCGGTCGCGTTGACGTAGAACTCCTGCATCACCTGGACGCTGATGGCGGCTTGACGAGTCCGGGCCAGGCGCAGAACCAGTTCGGCGGCGCGTACGTGCCGTTGACCGGCGCTGGTGTCGTACGCGTAGAGCAGGACGTTGGTGTCGATGAATTGCGGGCTCATCGGGCGTGTACCTCGTCCCGCGACCAGTCGATGGTACCGATCTGCATGGTATCGGCTTCCATGGCGGCCGCCTCGCGTTCCCAGATGACCGCGTCATCGTCGGTTAGGCCAATGGCCGAACTCAGCAAAGTCGCCACCAGGCCCGACACCGACGTGTCACGTTGCGCCGCCAGTACCTTGGCCTGCCGCAGGAGTTCCGGCGGCATCGTCAGCGTGATGTTACTCATGTGTTTCAGTGTAACACTGAAACACTACCTCAACAGCAGGTGTCGGGCAAGGACACAATCTGCGGAATGGGAGTACTGTACCTCCGGGAATGGTAAAGTTCGCGAGCCGGGAATGGTAGTGTTCACACCCCGGGAATGGTAAAGTTCGACTATGGACTACACGCGCCGATTGGTTGATGAGACGTTGGACCGATGGCTGCCAGACCTGCCGGCGATCGCTCTTGAGGGCGCCAAAGGCGTGGGTAAAACGGCCACCGCCAGTCAGCGGGCCCACGAGACGTTTTCGCTTGACCGGAGTGCGACGTGGACCAACGTCGCTCAGGATCCCGAGATCGTCCTGGCCAGTACAGGTACCACTTTCATTGATGAATGGCAATTGGTACCCCCGGTCTGGGACGTGGTACGCCGCGCGGTCGACGATGGCGCCCAGCCGGGCCGGTTCCTGTTGGCGGGATCGGCGGGCGTGCCGCCGCAAGTGCGGGTACATTCGGGGGCCGGGCGGATCGTCCGGGCGTTGATGCGGCCGATGTCGTTCCCCGAACGGGGTTTGGAACGCCCGACGGTGTCTTTGGCCGGGCTGGCGTCCGGCGAACGCGCTGTCGTTGACGGTACCACCAGCCTGTCGACGCCTGATTACGTCGCCGAGATTCTCCGATCCGGGTTTCCCGCCATCCGGCAAGCTGGTTCGTCGGTCCGGGGCGACCTCCTGGACAGCTACGTCGATCGGATCGTCGATCATGACATAGCCCAGGCTGGTACCCGGGTACGACGCCCCGCGACGTTGCGCGGTTGGCTGGCGGCGTACGCCGGCGCCACGGCCACCACCGCGTCGTACGCCGCGATCTTGCACGCTGCCACGCCGGGGGAAGATGCCAAACCGGCCAGGCAGACCGCCATGGGGTACCGGGATCTGCTGGAGCGTTTGTGGATACTCGATCCGGTGCCAGCGTGGTTGCCGACGTTCGCCCATCTGGATCGTCTGGGCCAGACCCCGAAGCACCACCTGGTGGATCCGGCGCTGGCGGCCAGGCTGATCGGGGCGAACCAGGCCTCACTCATCCGCGGCGATGGCCCGGTGGGCCATGACGGGACGTTTCTCGGGGCTTTGTTCGAGTCGCTGGTGACACAGACGGTACGGGTTTTGGCGCAGGCCAATCAGGCGCGGACGTACCACATGAGGCTGCAAGGTGGCGATCATGAAGTTGACATCATCGTCGAGTTGCCCGATCTGCGCGTACTGGCGGTGGAGGCGAAGGTGTCGCCGATCGTCCATCCGGCCGACGTCGTACATCTGAACTGGCTGGAGGCGCAGTTGCCGGGCCGCGTCGTCGATAAGGTGATCGTCAACACCGGTGATCGGGCGTACCGGCGCCCGGACGGGGTCGCCGTGGTACCGCTGGCCCTGCTTGGGCCGTAGGAGGGACCCGTGCCGGTGTCACCGCTCGGTGTCGATGGAGTCCAGGGCGGCCATGTCGGCGTCGGCGATCTCGAAATCCACCTGGGTGTTCTGGACGATGTACGCCTGGTGAGTGGACTTGGGCAGCGGCAGGGTACCCTTCTGGAGCGCGTACCGGATGCACATCTGCGCGACGGAGACGCCGTACGCGCTAGCCAGGGCCTGGATGCCGGGGTTGGTCAGCAACCGGCCGGTACCGATGGGCGAATAGGCCTCGACCAGGATGCCGTGCGCCTGGCAGTAGGCGGTGACCGCGTCCTGGGTGTACCCGATGTGGAACCGGATCTGGTTGGCCATCGGCACGACGTCGCAGTGGTCGGTGATGTTGGTCAGGTCGTCGATGGCGAAGTTGGAGACCCCAATGGCCTTCGCCTGGCCGCGCTCGTACGCCTCCTGCAGTGCCTGCCAGACCGCGATGTTCTCGGCGAAGTATCGTTTTCCGTTGTCAACACCCATTTCGGGCCACGGCTTGGGGGCATGGATCAGAATGAGATCGAAGTAGCTGGTATCGAGGTCCTTCAGCGACGCGGCGATCGACGCGACGGCTTCGTCGTAACTCTTGTACTCCGCCCGTACCTTGGTGGTGATGAACACCTGCTCGCGTTCCAGACCGGCCGCGCGCAGGCCCTTGCCCACGCCCGGTTCGTTCCGGTACGCGCTGGCGGTGTCGATGTGGGTGTACCCGGCGGCCAGCGCCATCTCGACTGCGGCCGGCGCCACCTCGTCGGGGGTCTGCCAGGTGCCGAATCCCAGCTTCGGGATGGTCACGCCGTTGGACAGGGTGAAATGTTCAGTCAGTACGCTCATCGTTTGCTCCTTGGTCATGCGAACAGATTCAGTATAAAACGATTCAGGTACGGGCGGGCCCGCGGTGGGTGGTGAGACAATGGGGACGGTTCTTTTTGTCTCAGGCCTGAGACAAAAAGAACCGTCCCCATTGTCTCAAACTGATGTCTCAGGCGGGTACATCGAGGCGGTACCCCATGCCGGCCTCGGTCACCAGGTACCGCGGGCTGGAGGGATCGGGCTCCAACTTCCGGCGCAGTTGCGAGATGTACAGCCTGAGGTAGCCGGTGTCGGTGACGTGTTCGGAACTCCAGATCTCGGTCAGCATGGTCTGCCGGGTGACGAGCTTACCGGGGTTGCGGGCGAGGATACTCAGGACCTGCCACTCGGTGGGCGTCAGCCGTACCTGAGCGGTCTTCCGGCCCGTACCTTTGACGACGGTACGGGCGGAGAAATCGACGGTGACCGATCCGAGCCGCAGAATCGGGGTGTCCTCCAACTGGGGAATCCGCCTGGTCAGAGCGCGAATCCGGGCCAGCAGTTCGTCGATGGAGAAGGGTTTGGTGACGTAATCGTCGGCACCCGCGTCGAGCGCCTGTACCTTGTCCGAGGAGCCCGTACGGCCGGAGACCACCAGGATCGGGGCGCTCGACCAGCCGCGTACCGCCTGAATCACGGCCAGGCCGTCGAGGTGCGGCATGCCCAGGTCGACGAGATAGACGTCCGGGTGTTCGTCGACCGCCACCGCCACGGCCCGGGCGCCGTCGGCGGCCGAGAGTACCTCGTACCCCTTGACTGTCAGGGTGATGCGCAGGGCGCGCAAGATCTGTGGATCATCGTCAACGATGAGGATCTTCACCTTGGAGTCCAGTTCTACTCCAGCTCCAGGACAGACGTTGTCGGTATAGCTTCTGGAAGGGCCTCCAGGCTGATGACCATGGTCAGCCCACCCCCTGGAGTGTCTTCCGGGTTCAGCGTACCACCCATTCCCTCGATGAAGCCCTTCGACAGGGCCAGACCGAGTCCCAGCCCGGTGTTATTGTCGGTGTCGCCCTGCCGCTGGAACGGCAGGAAGATTTCGTCGAAGCGTTCGGGGGAAATGCCGGGGCCGTGGTCGGTGACGCGGATTTCCACCGTCTGGGCGAACGCGCTGGTGGACAGCCGTACCTTGGTCCCCGGCGGCGCGAAGCGCTGAGCGTTGAGCAACAGGTTCACGATGACCCGCTGGAGCAGGACCGGATCGGCCAGCGCGGCGGGTACGTCGGGGTCGCAGTCGAGTTCGACCTGGTCCGGCCCGAGCCCCAGTTCCTCCATGGCCGGGATGATCGCGTCCGCCGGTTCGACCGGGGTACGGGCGATCACCAGGACGCCGGCCTGCAACCGGCTCACGTCCAACAGGTCGTTGACAAGGTCCGACAGAGTGGTCAGGCTTTCGTTCGCCGTTGACAGCAACTCTTGGCGGTCGGTCTCGCTGAGGGCGTCGCCCATGGTCTTCAGCCCGCTCACGGCGGCTGTGGCCGCCGCCAGGGGCCGCCGCAGGTCGTGGCTGAGAGCGGCCAGCAGGGCGGTCCGGACCCGCTCCGATGCCGCCAGGGGTTCGACTTCGCTGGCGGTCTCGGCCAGATCGTTGGCTTCGAGGGCCGCTTCGAGTTGGGCGAGCAGTACCCCCATCAACCGCCGTTCCGAAGCGGCCAGGTCGGGGCCGTGGACTGCGAGGGTCGCGGTCTCGCCGACGGGGTAGGTCGCGGTGGGCGGCGCGGCCGCGGTCACCAGCGGCTCGGCCTCGTCCAGGGTGGTCCCGCCCGATTCGGCGACGACGTTGCCGTCGCGCATCAGACGTACGGCGTCCAGGCTGAAGGCTTCGGCGATCCGGTCCAGGATCGCCTGTACCGCGTCCTGGCCGCGTAGGACGTTGCCGGCGACGGCGACCAGTACCTCGGACTCGGCGGCCGTACGCCGGGTGGCGCGCGTCAGGCGGGCGGCCCGGTCCACCACAAAACTGACGAGAAAGACGACCACGATCGACAGCAGCAGGGCGACGAACCCGCTCGGCTGGCCGATCGTGAGGGTGTGCAGCGGCGGGATGAAGAAGTAGTTCGCCAGCAGGCCGGACATGATCGCGGCGAGCAGCGCCGGCCAGATGCCGCCGACCAGGGCCACGACGACGGCGAACACCAGGAAGGCCAGGACATCGGAGGTGAGGGACTCGTCGGTCCGGGTGGCGACCAGCAGCCAGGTCAGCAGCGGTACGCCGACCAGGGCGAGGATGACCCCGACCAGGCGTCGGCGTACCGTCAGCCCGCTCGTCAGCCGCGGCAAGGCCAAACGCTTGGCCGAGGCGGTGGTGTTGACGATGTGGACGTCGATGGTTTCCGACGAGCGGATCACCGTGTTGTTGACGTCCGGTCCGGCCAGTGGTCCCAGCAGCCACGGCCGGCGGGTGGCGCCGAGGACCAGTTGGGTGGCGTTGACGGCTTTGGCGAAATCGACCAGCGCGTGCGGGATGTCGTCGCCGACGATCTGGTGATAGGTACCGCCCAGGTGTTCGACCAGCAAGCGCTGGGCGCTCAACGTACCCGGGGGGGCCGCCCGCAAACCGTCCTGGCTGATGACGTGGACCGCGATCAGTTCGCCGCCGCCGGAGTGGGCAGCGATACGGGCGCCGCGGCGCAGCAGGGCCTCTCCCTCCGGCCCGCCGGTCAACGCCACCACCACCCGCTCGCGGGCTTCCCAGGAGTTGTCGATGCCGTGCTGGTTGCGGTAGTCCAGCAGTGCCGTGTCCACCTCGTCGGCCACCCACCGCAGGGCCAACTCACGCAAGGCGGTGAGGTTGCCCAGCCGGAAATAGTTCGACAGCGCCGCGTCGATGCGTTCGGCCGTGTAGACGTGACCGGCCGCCAGGCGATCGCGCAGGGCCTGGGGCGCCAGATCGACCACCTCGACCTGGTTGGCCGCACGCAGAATCTCGTCCGGAATGGTCTCGCGCTGGATGACGCCGGTGATGTCCTCGACGACATCGTTGAGCGATTCGATGTGCTGGATGTTGACCGTTGAGATGACGTCGATCCCGGCGTCCAGCAACTCGTCGACATCCTCCCACCGCTTCTCGTGGCGGGAGCCGGGGGCGTTGGTATGGGCCAGTTCATCGACCAGTACGACGTCGGGCGACCGGGCCAGGATGGCCTCGACATCCATCTCGCTCAGTTCGACCCCGCGGTAGTTGTAGATCCGGCGGGGCAGGATCTCCAGCCCTTCGGTCATGGCCTCCGTGGCCGGCCGGCCGTGGGTTTCGACCACGCCGACGACGACATCCTGGCCGGCTTCCTTGAGGCTGCGGCCCTCGTCCAGCATGGCGTACGTCTTGCCGACGCCAGGTGCCGCACCGAGGAGGACGCGCAGCTTCCCTCTGGCCATTGCTATCCCTTTCGGTCGAGCGCGAGGTTGAGCTCCAGGACGTTCACCCGGGGCTCTCCTATATAGCCTAAGTCACGCGGGGTGGTATAGAGCGTCACCAGGGCTTGTACCTGGGCGACAGACATCCCGCGGGCGGCCGCCACCCGGTTGATCTGGATGTCCGCGTACGCCACGGAGATGTCGGGATCGAGCCCGGATCCCGAAGCGGTCAGCGCGTCCGGGGGTACCTGGTCCGGGTTGACGCTGTTGAAGGCCGCGATCTGGGTACGGCGCTGGTTGATGTCGGCGATCAGTACCGGGTTCTCCGGCCCGAGGTTGCTGCCGCCGGACTGGCTGGCATCGTAATCGGAGGCCGACGGCCGGGGCTGGAAGTACTGCGGCAGCGGATTCCCGGCGCTATCGGCGAAACGCTGCCCGATCAGCGACGAGCCGACCGTCCGCCCGGCGGCGTCTTGGATCATCGAGCCGTTGGCCTGGTGGGGGAAGCACAGTTGCCCGAGCCCGGTCACCACGAAGGTGTAGGCGATGATCACCACAGTGAACACGACGAGCGCCCGTACGGCGACCCACGCGGTACGGGCGGTCCGACTCAGCGGTTCCATGAGGTCTCCCATGTGAGTGAGACAAAAAGAACCGTCCCCTTTGTCTCACCCGCCCAGGCGCGCGCACCAACCGTCGTACCCATCAGAACCCCGGAATCCAGCGGACGACCCAATCGATCAGCCAGATGCCGATGAAGGGGGTGATGACCCCGCCCAGCCCGTACACCAGGAGGTTGCGGGCCAGGATGCGGGAGGCCGAGGCCGGGCGGTACTTCACGCCGCGCAGGGCCAGCGGAATCAGCGCGATGATGACCAGCGCGTTGAATATGACGGCGGAGAGGACCGCCGAGGCGGGCGAGTGCAGCCGCATGATGTTGAGGACGGCGAGTCCCGGGAAGACCGTCATGAACATGGCGGGGACGATGGCGAAGTACTTGGCCACGTCGTTGGCGATCGAGAAGGTGGTCAGCGCGCCGCGGGTGATCAGCAGCTGCTTGCCGATCCCGACCACGTCGATGAGCTTGGTCGGGTCGGAATCGAGATCGACCATGTTGCCCGCCTCTTTAGCCGCCGAGGTACCGCTGTTCATGGCGACCCCGACGTCGGCTTGGGCCAGCGCCGGCGCATCGTTGGTACCATCGCCGGTCATGGCGACCATGTGGCCGCCAGCCTGCTCGCGGCTGATCAGGGCGAGTTTGTCCTGCGGGGTGGCCTCGGCCAGGAAGTCGTCGACGCCGGCTTCCCTGGCGATGTGGGCCGCCGTCAGCGGGTTGTCGCCGGTGATCATCACGGTACGGATGCCCATGGCCCGCAGCTCGGCGAAGCGTTGCGTCAACCCGTCTTTGACAATGTCTTTCAGATGGACCACACCGAGTACCCGGCCGTGTCCGGCGGCGTCCTTCTCGGCCACCACCAACGGGGTACCGCCGGACTGGGAGACATCCGAAACATGTTTCGCGAGTTCGTCGGCGACGTCGTCGGGCAGCAACTGCCCGGACTCTTCGACCCAGGTGCGGACGGCCGACCCGGCGCCCTTGCGGATGGACGTACCGTCCGGCAGATCGAGGCCCGACATCCGCGTCTGGGCGGTGAAAGGTACGATCTGGCCCGACACGTGCGTACCGGGGTCGGCACCTTGGGCTTTCGCCAGGTCCACGATGGAGACGCCCTCCGGCGTGGGATCGGCCAGCGAGGACAGGGCGGCCGCCCGTACCAGGTCGCCCATCGGCACACCGGGCAGCGGGATGAACTCGCTCGCCCGCCGGTTGCCGTACGTGATGGTACCGGTCTTGTCGAGCAACAGCGTGGTGACATCGCCGGCCGCCTCGACCGCGCGGCCCGACATGGCCAGGACGTTGTGCTGGACCAGCCGGTCCATCCCCGCGATGCCGATGGCGCTGAGCAGGGCGCCGATGGTGGTGGGGATCAGGCAGACCAGCAGCGCGATCAGGACGGCCAGGCTGACCGGCTTCGCCGGGTACGATGCGATCGGGTTGAGGGTCAGAACCACCGTCACGAAGACGATCGACAACGCGGCCAGCAGGATCGACAGCGCGATCTCATTCGGGGTCCGCTGCCGGGCGGCGCCCTCGACCAGCGCGATCATTTTATCGACGAAGGTTTCGCCGGGACGGGTGGTGACCCGTACGACGATCCGGTCGGACAGCACCCGCGTACCACCGGTGACGGCACTGCGATCGCCGCCCGACTCGCGGATGACGGGCGCGGATTCGCCGGTGATCGGGGACTCGTCGACCGAGGCAATCCCCCACACGATGTCGCCGTCGCCCGGGATGAGCTCACCGGCGGTGACCACCAGGATGTCGCCCAGGTCCAGGTCGGCCGACGAGCGGTCGACGAGTTGGGCCCGCTCGGCGCCCGGATCGGTCTCCGGATCGTAGTCGGCGACCAGGTGGGCGACGGTGGTGGTACGGGTGGCCCGCAACGACTCCGCCTGCGCCTTGCCCCGGCCTTCGGCGATCGCTTCCGCCAGATTGGCGAAGACCACGGTCAGCCACAGCCAGCCGGCGATCAGCGGGGTGAAGGCCACCGGTACCGAGTGCGGGGGATCCCCGGGCAGGAACCACTCGCCAACCGCCAGTACCGTGGTGATGGCCGCGCCGATCCAGACGATGAACATGACCGGGTTGTGGGTTTGCGCGCGCGGGTCGAGCTTGCGGACAGCCCCCGGCAGGGCCTGGCGTACCTGCGCCCAACTGAAAGCCGAACTGGTACGGTGTGCGGACCGGTGGGCGTGCTTCACGGGACTCGGGGGTTGGTCGGTGGACTGCGCCGACACCGCGGGTTCGTCTGTGATCACGCTCATGGTCAGATCAGCCCCTCGGCCAGCGGGCCCAGCGTCAGGACCGGGAAGAAGACCAGCGCCGCCACCACCAGCGCGACGCCGATGAGCATGACGGTGAACAGGGGACCGTGGGTGGGCAGGGTACCGGCGGTGGCGGGTACGGCGTCCTGCTCGGCCAGCGACCCGGCCAGGGCCAGGACGAAAACGATCGGCAGGAAGCGGCCCAGGAGCATGGCCACCCCGAGGGAGGCGGTGAACCAGGTGGACCCGGCACCCAACCCGGCGAAAGCCGAACCGTTGTTGTTGGCCGCCGAGGTGAAGGCGTACAACACCTCCGACATGCCGTGCGGGCCGGTGTTGGTGAGCGACGCTTCGACCGATTCGCGTACGCCCGGCAGCCCGAAACTCAGGGCGACGCCGGCCAGTACCAAGACGGGCATGACCAGGATGCTCAGGCTGGCCAGCTTGATCTCGCGCGGGCCGATCTTCTTGCCGAGGTACTCCGGGGTACGCCCGACCAGCAGACCCGCGATGAAGACGGCGACCACCGCGATGATCAGCATCCCGTACAGCCCGGAGCCGACCCCGCCAGGGGCGATCTCGCCCAGCAGCATGTTGAGGAGCAGGGTGACCGAGCCAAGGGAGGTGAACGAATCCAGCACCGAGTTGACGGCGCCGGTCGAGGTCAGCGTCGTGGTGGAGGAGAACATGACCGACCCCAGGACGCCGAACCGCTGCTCTTTGCCCTCCATGGCGGCGCCGGCCAGTTGGGGCGCCGTCCCCCCCGCGCGCGTTTCCAGGGCAGCCAGGACAACCACCGAGACAAGGAAAATGGTAGCCATCGCTGCCAGAATGGCGCGGCCCTGGCGCTTGTCGCCCACCAGGCGCCCGAAGACGCCGGGCAGGGTGAAGGGGATGAGCAGGATCAGGAAGATCTCGAACAGGTTGGTCCACGGGTTCGGGTTCTCGTACGGATGGGCCGAGTTGGCGGAGAAGAAACCGCCGCCGTTGGTACCCAGCAGTTTGGGTACCTCCTGCGAGGCCACCGGCCCGCCGGGGATCGTCTGGGTCTGGCCGGCCACGGTACCCACGACGGTGAAGCCGTGGAGGTTCTGGATGACGCCGCCGGCGATGAGGATGAGCGATCCGACCAGGCAGATCGGCAGCAGCAACCGGATGGTCCCCCGCGTCAGGTCGACCCAGAAGTTGCCGACCGTACCCTTCTTCCGGTACGCGAATCCGCGTACCAGCGCGATGGCCACCCCCAGGCCGGTCGCCGCCGACAGCACGTTCTGGACGGCCAGCCCGGCGAATTGCACCGTGTAACCGAGGGTCTGCTCCGGGGCGTACGACTGCCAGTTCGTGTTGGTCACGAAGGAGATCGCCGTGTTGAAGGCCACACCGGGCGAGACGGCACCCAGCCCCAGCGAGTACGGCAGCCACTGCTGAGTGCGCTGCAGGAGGTACAGCAGCAGGACCCCGGCCGCCGAGAACAGTAGCACCGATCGCAGATAGGACTGCCAGGTCTGTTCGGCTTTGGCGTCGACCCCGATCACGCGGTAGAGGCCGCGCTCGACCTTCCAGTCCTTGTCCGAGGTGAAGACCCAGGCGATGTAGCGGCCGAGCGGACGGTAGAGGAGCGCCAGTGGTACCGCGACGGTTGCCAGTCCCGCCGCCAGGTACAACCACAGCATCAGAATTTCTCCGGCCGTACCATTGCCACAACGAGGTACACCAGGGCAAACAGCCCGGCAATCGCGGACACCACTTCTACCACGATCACAGTTTTTCCACCGCCCTCTGGACCACGGACACCACGGCGAACAGGACGATCACACCGATCACATAGACGGCGTCCACACCGGCCTCACATCCCCAGTCGACTAAAAAGCGCGGTAGCCCGATGGGCTTCCGCGCACTTCTGACCACAGTACCCCCGGATCGGCCGTATCCCAAGAGATGGCCATTTTCCTAACAAAACCCATACGAACCGTGTACGGGGACCACGTGTCAGGGTACCTGGTGCGCTGCCTGGGCCGGTTTCCCGCCTTGCTCGGACGCTTGGCGACGGGGCGCCGTGACCCGTTCATCGCTGGGTGACTTCGTCCTCCGCCGACGGGAGCCCTCCGGCCTGGGCGCACGCACTTCCGCAAGTGACCCTCGCGGCAGGCGTACCCCGGCTGCGCTACAGCGGGCGGTACACATCGGCGTGATACGCCACTTTGACGATGTTCACGGTTCGCGTACGAGTGTCGAGTTGGGCCAAGACGCGGAATGAGCCAACAGTGGCCGACCGGTAGCGGTCCAGCGGCTCGCGCAGGGCGTGGGTCGTCCGCAGGGGATTGCCCGCCAGTCGCTCGCTGGCGAAGTTGAGTACAGCGGGCAGCAACCGGGGCGGGATGTGCCGCAGCGACCGCTTGGCTTCGCCGGTCCAGATCACCTGCCACGCGGTGTCCTCATCGGGTGGCATCACGCTGCCTCGTCGGGCATTCCGGCGGCGATCCAGGCGGCCACGTCGGTGGTCGTGGTGGTACATCCAGTCGCGAGTTCGTCTTGGCTGGCGGCCAACGACGCCACGATTCCGGGGTAACTCAGCCAGAAGGCGGTATCTTGCATTTCCCGCATCTGTTCGGCTGACACCACGTAGGCGGCCGGCTTCCCGTTTCGGGTGATCTCCACCTGCTCCTGCCGGCGTACCACGTCGTCGATAACCGCCGAAAGGGTGTCTTTGGCCTTGCTCAAACTCAAAGTGATCATGGCCACAATTCTAGCCATATCATGCGCTGGATATGCGTACGGAAGTACCTCCCGCGTAGGCGTCGGCCCCGTACTGATGTACCCGGACGGCGCGGTATCGTGGATGGGGTCGGAGGAGACGCATGTACATTGAGCCACGCGACGTGGCACCGGTGGATTTCCCGCGTAGCACGGCCACCGCCCCGGAGATCACCACCTTGGATCTGCCCCTGACCTTCACCCACGGAGTCGTCTGGCTGAACGTGCCGTACGCCCGCAAGTCGGGGATGGACTTGCACCTCCAGATCATCTGGCCGCCCGTGCAGGACTGGGAGGCCGACGGAGCGTACCCGTGCGTGGTCTTCGTCCAGGGCTCCGGCTGGCGCGCCCAATCGCTCGGGCAGTGGCTGCTGCCGCTGGCCGACTTCGCGAGGCGGGGGTACGTCGTGGCCATCGTCGAGTACCGCCCGTCGATCGTCGCGCCGTTTCCCGCCCAGGTCGCCGATGCCAAGAGCGCGGTCCGGTTCCTACGGTGTACCGCCAGCGACTTCAGGATCGATCCGGCCAAGCTGGCCATCTGGGGTGACTCGTCGGGCGGCCACACCGCGCTGCTGGCGGCCTTCACGCCGGCCGACGAGTTCAGCGACGACACTGACGCCGAACCGCTGGGGCTGTCCGCGTGTGTCGATTTCTACGGCCCGACCGACATCTCGCGCATGAACGAGGAGCCGGCGATCGCCGACCACCTGGGCTTCGACTCGGCCGAGGGGCTGCTGATCGGCGGGTACGACCTGACGGAACGCCCCGATCTCGTGGTACCGACGGTGGTCGCCAACCACATCCCGGCCGGCCGTACGCTGCCGCCGGTGCTGATGGTACATGGCGACAAGGACCGCGTCGTACCCTTCGCTCAGAGCGTCAATCTCTATGAGGCGTTGCGGGCGGCCGGGCAGCCGGTCGAACTGTACCGCCTCACGGACGCCGATCACGCGTCGGGCGCCTTCTGGCAACCCACGGTGATGGACGTGGTGGATCAGTTCCTGCAGCGCGGTTTCACAGCCGCCGGGTAGCCGCGGCACGGGGACGAGACAGCGGGGACGGTTCTTTTTGTCTCACCACAGTTTGACGGTTGGCATGCTAGACTTTCGTACACGAATGTAGGAGGCGGGTTTGGTTGTCAGGGTCCACCCGCGGGTTCACCAGAAACGACCCTGGCTCGCGGAGGCAGATGTTGCTGATGCGTGGGAGCACTATTGGCGGTTGCAACCCCGGTTCTCCACCGAACCAACGCGGTACGAGGCTGTCGGGTTCGATCAGCGGGGGAGGCTGCTGGAGATGGTCGCCATCATCGAGCGACGCGGCGACCAACAGGTCTATCTGGTGTTTCATGCACAAGAGTGCACGCCAGCATTCCTCGCCCAGATGGGATGCTCGCCAACCGAGATTCGTAACTTGATAGGAGGTTCAAGCCATGGCCATGGTACAAGCGGCGGACAGCGCCTCAGTCGATGAGGCAACGCTCGCCATGTGGGCTGAACGGTACGAGCAGGGTGAGTTCCCCGGTACTGCTGGCGAGACCATTGTGCGGAGTCAGTTCGGTCGGCCGAGGCTTTTCGCTGAGCCGATGATCGCTAGAACCGTCCGTTTGCGTGTCGATCAGGGTGCGCAACTGGCAAGATTTGCCAGGGCGGATCTGACCAGTCCATCGGCACTCATACGGGAAGCCTGGGATGAGTATGCCGAGCGTCGCGAGCGTACGGCAAAGTGAGACAACGGGGACGGTTCTTTTCGTCTCACTCTGGTCTCACTTATCGCCCCGCTGCAGAGTGGCGGACCCGCTGGCCGGGTAAAAACCCAGGGCGGTGTTGATGGCGAGCATGTGGGCGTTTTCGGAGGCGTTCCAGGTGTAGAGGCGCTGGACGCCGGGGTAGAGTTCCCGCAACTGCCGGAGGTTGGCGATCTTGATAGCCATACCAAGATGGTGGCCCCGGTGGTCCTGGCGTACGATCGTGTCGCCCTGATCGGCGTCGGCCCGGTCCCGCCCGAGAATGTCGATATCGGTCACGGCGACCAGGTCCCCGGTGGCCGGGTCCTCGGCAGCGGTGGTCAGCGCGTCCCGGCCCTGCGACAAGCGGTGTTCGATCACTTCGCGTACGCGGTCGGCGTCCCACGGGTCTTCCTCCATGGTCAGGTCGCCCAGGGGAGGATCGGTCGACATCGCCGTGGTCAGGGCGGCGATCTTGGGCAGCCACTCGGCCGGCGGGAGGCCCTGCCACTGGTGGAGCCGGTAGGTACCCGCCCGTTCGCTGGCCTCGTCGCACAGCGGTGTCAGCGTGTCCTCGGGTACGGGCAGGTCCAGGCGGGACCGGCGGGCGACTTGCCGGAGAGTGTATCCCCTAGCCAGTGTGAAGATCAGACCGGGTTCTGAGGCTGGTACCGGGTCCCCGCCGGCCACCGTGAGCGTGGGCTCGCCCGGTGCGGGCTCGCGGCATTCGGCCTCAGTGATCCACGATGTCCGGCCGCGATCGGCGGCGGTTTGCTCGGCGCGATCGGCCAGTTGGGTACCGATGCCGGCGCGGCGGCGATCCGGATGGACGACGGCCATGATCACGGCCGTCGTCAGGTTCGCCCGCAACGGGAGGTCGACCCGGGCGTACCCGACGACGGATTCGGCGGTGTCGTCCGCCTGCGCCGCGACAAAGTACGTGATGTCGATGGCACCCGAGCGGGCGGCGTGGGCCCGCAACGCGTCAACCGCCGGCAGGCCGTCGGTGTTGCCGTGCAGGTGCAGCAGGTACGCCTGGAGGATCCGGTGGATTCCCTCGTACATCCACCCGGACGGTGCGTCCAGCGTGTCCAGCCGGGGTACGGGCAGCAGTCGCACGGTCATGGGCCCAGCCTACTGGAACTGCTCGGTGACGTGCCCGTCGCGTTCGACGAAATAGCGGACGCCCGCCCAGCGGCCCAGCAGGGCATCGCGGTAGCAGGCGGGATAGAAGGTCGTGGCGTCCAGGTCGGCCAGGCTGAGCCAGCGTACCGTTTCCACGGCTCCTTCCCAGCCGGTGGAGGTACCGGTGGGTTTGAAGTCGTCCGGTACATCGACCCAGTAGTGGTGGGCGACGCCGTGCCAATCGCGGCCGCCCTCGGTGTACATCACCTGCTCGATGGCGGCCAGCGGGCCGATGGCCAGCCGCGTACCGGTCTCCTCGCACACCTCGCGCGCGATGGCCTCTTCGGTGGTCTCGCCGAACTCGACTGCCCCGCCGATCGAGTACGCGTAGTCGCAGGTGGGATTCGTCGCCATCAGCAACCGGGCATCGGCGGGATCGCCGGTGGGCCGACGTACGATGATGGCGGCGGCACGCAACTCGAACACCCCGTCGGATGTCGGAAATCGCAGGTCCCTGGACACGGTACCTCAGTGTAGCGGCTCATTCACCGCGAGGATTGACCGCGGGGTGAGACATTGGGGACGGTTCTGTTTGTCTCAACTCGATGCCAAGTTGAGACAAACAGAACCGTCCCCACTGTCTCACGACCGGCACACACCGACGGGGGCGACAGGGTACCATCGAGTCATGTCCGCGTACCCATGGCGGGGCCTTAGCCTCGACATCGCCCGATCCTTCTTCCCGCCGACGGCCCTGCGCCGGCTGATCGATCGGCTGAGCGATCTCGGTTTGAACATCCTGCACCTCCATCTGACCGACGACCAGGGGTGGCGGATCGAGATTCCCGGGCGCCCGGCCCTGACGGAGATGTCCGGTCGTACCGCGGTCCGGGGTGCGTCGTCGGGTTGGCTGACGGTCGGTGATTGGGTCGACCTGGCCGAGTACGCCGAGGGCCGGGGGCTCACCCTCGTACCGGAGATCGACCTGCCGGGCCACGTCAACGCCGCGCTCCACGCCCTGCCGGAGCTCAATCCTGGACCGGCGCCGGCAGCGTACGACGGCACCGAGGGTACCGGTTCGAGACTGGAACCAACGCTGTCCCAGACCGAGGACTTCCTTCGCGATGTGATCGGAGCGGTCGCCCGGATCACGCCGGGCCGGTGGATCCACATCGGTGGAGACGAGTGTTTAGGCTTGTCGGACGCCGATTATCGTACGCTGGTCAGTCTCGCCGCGAATCTCGTCAACGAGTCGGGCAAACAGCCCGTGGCCTGGCAGGAGGCGGCGCTGGCCGGGCTGGGGGATCAACTAATCCTGCAGCTCTGGCACATCGGTTCGGCTGCAGATCACCCGGAGGCAGCCAACTCCGGCGAGGCGGATCCCATCGCGGCGCTGGCCGATCGGACCTGTACCGCGCTGCTGGAGCAAGCCGGGCGTGGTGCCGCCGTGATACTGTCGCCGGCGCCGTGGACGTACTTCGACATGAAACAAGTTGCAGACGCCACCGGCCAGGCCTGGGCGGGTACCCTCACCCTGGATAAAGCGAGTACCTGGGACCCGCCGGCCACCCTGCCCGGTCTCGACCCCGGCCGGATTCTCGGCGTCGAGGCGGCCATGTGGACCGAGTTCGTCCACACCGAAACCGCGCTGTACGACATGCTCTTCCCCCGGCTGACGGCCTTCGCTCGCATCGCCCAGGGGCTCGCGGTTGACCCGGATGAGAGGAGAGTGGCATGACTGGTACCGGCATCGATGTCGTGGTCATCGGGTCGCTGAACCACGATGTGGTGGTCGAGGTGGACGCGGCACCCAGGCCTGGCGAGACCGTCCTGGCGCGTACACTCAAGCGGACGAACGGCGGCAAGGGCGGCAACCAGGCGGTGGCGGCGGCGCGGGCCGGAGCTGCGGTACGGATGGTCAGCGCGGTGGGTACCGACGCCGAGGGGGACATGCAGGTCACTGACCTGCGGTCGTGGGGCATCGATGTCAGCGGCATCACGCGTCAGCCCGATCTGCCGACCGCGCTGGCTCTCATCTGGGTGACCCCCGACGGCGAGAATTCGATCATCGTGACGCCGGGTGCGAAAGACCGGGTGACGCCGGAGGCGGTACTGGGGCAGGCCGGCGATCTGGGCGGGCCGGTACGCGTCGTCCTCGCTCAGTCCGAGGTCGGCGCGGCGGTGTCGGATGCCGCCGCTCAGTTGGCCCGTCAACTCGGCGCCCGCTTCATCCTCAGTTGCGGGCCGGTGGTGGTCCCGGCGCGCGAGACCCTGGGCCAGTGCGACCCCATCGTACTCAACGCCGGTGAGGCACGGGACTTGCTGGCCGGGCTGGGGGCCGACGACCGGGTACCGGAGATCGCGTTGGCGCAGGCGCTGCTGAGCGCCACCGGGGCTCAGTCGGTCGTTGTCACGCTCGGTTCGCAAGGCAGCCAGCTCGTCCAGCCGGACCAGGCGCCGCTGCTCATCCCGGCCGCCAAAGCGGAGCGGGTGGTCGATACGACCGGTGCCGGCGACACG